>Ga0247842_10003065_pt1 | contig 23297 bp, 24 predicted proteins | sample LaCruzMarch2015__3_FD_192411 | JGI IMG/M metagenome (GOLD analysis project Ga0247842, IMG submission 192411) | Freshwater microbial communities from meromictic Lake La Cruz, Castile-La Mancha, Spain - LaCruzMarch2015_19m | ecosystem: Environmental > Aquatic > Freshwater > Lake | place: Spain...
ACTAAAATAACTTTTTCTTTAATTCCATGAGCCACAGCCTCTTCAGCGGTAAAATAAATTCGACCAACAGCCGCTCCAGGAGAAGCTGGTAAACCTTTAGTGATAATTTCTTTTTTGACCTTAGGATCTAAAATTGGATGAAGTAATTGATTGATCTGTTCTGGATCAATTCTTAATAAAGCCTCTTTTTTATCAATTAGGCCTTCTTTAACCATATCAACGGCAATTCGAATGGCTGCTTGAGTAGTTCTTTTACCATTGCGAGTTTGGAGCATGAATAATTTGTTCTTCTCAACTGTAAATTCAAAATCTTGAACGTCTTTGTAATGTTTTTCCAAACGGCTAGTAATCTCTTTTAATTGTTTAAAAACAGCTGGCATTTGTTTGCCTAAATCAGCAATGGGATGCGGAGTACGAATACCAGCGACTACATCTTCACCTTGGGCATTAGTTAAATACTCACCGTAAAAAATCTTTTGTCCATTAGCTGGGTTACGAGTGAAACCAACCCCAGTGGCACAATCATCACCCATATTGCCAAAAACCATGGTTTGGATATTAACCGCGGTGCCTAAACTATCAGAGATTTTATTCAACTGACGATAAGTATTGGCTCTAGGATTATCCCAGCTTCTAAAAACTGCTATAGTGGCCATTTTCAACTGTATCCAAGGATCCTGAGGAAATTCTTTACCGCTCTTTTCTTTAATGAGTTTTTTAAAATCTTCCACAATTGATTGTAGGTTTTCTGCGGTTAAATCAGTATCCAGCTTCGCTTTTACCTCTTCTTTTTTATGAGCTAAAATCATTTCGAATTCATCTTTGTCTAAACCTAAAACTACATTTCCAAACATGTGCAAAAAACGGCGATAAGCATCGTAAGCAAATCTGGGATTTTTAGTAGCTTGAGCTAAAGTAACTGCAGTTTTATCATTAATGCCTAAATTTAAAATAGTATCCATCATTCCGGGCATGGAAAATTTGGAACCAGATCTGACAGAAACTAAAAGTGGGTTTTTTTCATCGGAGAATTTCTTGCCAGTAATTTTTTCTATCTTTAAAACCGCTTTTTGAATTTGGCTATCCAAGTCATCTGGCATTTTATGATCATGAGAATAAAAATAGTTACAGACCTCAGTAGTAATGGTGAATCCTGGAGGAACAGGAATACCGGCATTGGTCATTTCCGCTAAACCAGCGCCTTTACCGCCAAGAAGGTCTTTCATCTGGCCATGGCCTTCAGCTTTACCTTCTCCAAAAAAATAAACAAACTTTTTTGTTTGTTCTTTCATAAAAGGGATTATATCTTTTTGCCAAAAACTCTGTAAAGCCCCAAAAATTGACTATTTATCGGTCTTTAGATTATAATCAGCCTCAATTGCAGCTTAACAATTTAATATTAGTTAATATTAGGAGGTGGAGAGATGTATATGGGGATACAAAATATACCAGAGAATCAAGAGATGTTGTATTTGAATACCTTTAAGGACAAGTATTACCCTTCAGCTCTAGTTGTTTTAGGAGTAATGGCTTTCATTCCTTTTATCGCTTTAATTTTTTCTTTTGTTTCTAACCATTGGATACTTGGCATTATTTTTTCTGTCATAGCATCAGGTTTGGCTTTTGTAGTATTTTTTTGTGCAAAGGGACGTTCCTTTAGCAACAGAGAAGAAATAAATAGACAAAAAGAGGTAAGTAATGAAAAAAAACTTTAATCAATATTTTAAAATACCTCTGATTTTTTCTATAATCTCTTTATCTTTTTTCACCCTCTCAGTTTTAAATGCTGTTCACCCTTTTAGAAATCAGGATTACAATTGTTTTGGTTCGATCCTTTTATTATTTCTGTCTTTAATTTTTCTTTTTTTAAAAATTTTATATGTTTGTATCAGCTACAAAGATTTCAAAAAGAATAAAAATAATGAAAAGATCTCTAAGGGGGAAAATTGTTAAGGAAAGTTTTGCAGAGCCAAGGTCGTTTTTCGATAAAAAAAGAGAAGCTTTTTTCTAAGCTTAAATTCTTTTCTTTTTTTATCCTCGACCTTGGCCTTTTTCGTTTTATTTGGTCTTAAGTCTTATAATCAAAGGATAATGAAACTTTTCTGGATTTCTCTAATAGTTCTTCTTATTTTTCTTTCTTTTTCTTTTTGGTTTTTTTCTTCTAAGAAAATACAGCCGGAACCAATTATAGAAAAACAGGAAATTAAAAACGAAGAAATTAATACAGGAATGAAAAGTTTAACCTTTGATGGAGAAAAACTCCTTTTCTTAGTGGAAAAAATAGATGAGCCACAAAAATTGCTACTTCTTCCTAATTTTGAAGAAAAACTTTCTTCAACGGTTCTGCTTGAGAGTAATCATTGTCAATTTTTAGTAAACGGTGGCTTTTATGGTGAGGATAATCAACCTTTAGCCTGGTTTCTCACTCAGAATAAACTTTTTAAAAAAGAAACTAAAAATGCTTTTTTAAACGGTTTTTTATCTATGGATGAAAAAGGAACTATCCTACTTGAGGATATTTTTCCTTCCAAGTCGGTTGTTTGGGGGTTACAAACCGGACCTCTTTTAATTCTTAAAAATCAGCCTTTAGTTTTAAATTTAGTCCATGATGAGCTTGATCGTCGCTTAGTTGCTGCTCTCAATGAGAAAAATGAGCTTTTCTTTTTAGTGGTTACTAAAACCGATTCTCTTGCTTTCGGTCCTTTACTTGAAGACTTACCTTTAATTGTTGATCAAATTGGTTCAGAATTAAATGAAACTTTTCAAGCTGCAGTTAATCTTGATGGTGGTACCGCTTCAGCTTTTTTAACTCAAACAAAAAATATTAAGGAATATACTTGGATCGGCAGCTTTTTTTGCCTAAAGTATTAATTTTTTCTTTTAAATAGAAGTTTACCTAAAAGATTACTAATAAACCTTTCCAAAAAATTGTAATGTTCATTTGTTGGATTCTTGTAACTTTTTTCTTTATAGCCCTTTTCTTTACTCCAACAGGAAAAAACAACCCACTCCCCTTTTGGGTTAGGTTGAGCTACAACCTCAATTTTTTTACCCTTTAAATCTTTGTAAAACTTTTTTGAACCAGCAATTTTGCCTTCAATAACCCTATCTGGATGTTTAAAGGTTTCCCAGGCATCTGATTGACTAATCCCTCGGTTATGAAGACGATTGATAGCATGATTAGTAAAAATTATATCCAGATATTTGTTTTTCATTCTTAATTTATTGTATCAGAAAAAAGGAAAAATTTTATGAATATGAATTTAGCGCTTGACAAGAAAACTGATAAGAATATAGAATTATCCAATGGCAACGGAAGGTTTTAAAAGCGTTAAATATACTCCAGCTTTAGTTATCCTTTTAATTATCGCCTCTTTTTTTGTTGGAATGTATTTTACCAAGGCTAATTACTTAGAAAAAAAGCTTGGAACTGGTACAACGGTGACTCCCGTTGTTACTCCTTCAGCTCAACAGCCAACGGCTCCTACGATTGATATTAATACTATTAAAAATGTTTTTAGTAATCAGGATGTTATTAAACTTGGGAATGCTGATAGTAAGCTCCTTTTGGTTGAAGTTTCTGATCCTTCTTGCCCTTATTGTCATGTTGCCTCTGGGAAAAACCCGGAATTAAATAAACAGATAGGGACACAATTTACTTTAGTGGCTGATGGCGGAACTTATATTGCGCCTGTTGGAGAAATGAAAAAATTAGTTGAAGCCGGCAAAGCCTCTTTCGCCTATATTTATCAAAACGGCCATGGAAATGGCGAAATGGCGATGAAATCATTTTATTGCGCCAATGAACAAGGTAAATTTTGGCAAGCTCATGATAAATTAATGACTAATGCCGGATATGAATTAATTAATACCGTGGTTAAAAATGATAAAGCTTCTTCTGGTAAAATGGCTGACTTTTTAAGCTCTGCTCTTGATAAAACAAAATTAAAAGCCTGTTTAGATTCTGGCAAATATGATGGGGCTTTAGCTTCTAACCAAAAACTGGCCACAAGCTTGGGAATTAATGGCACTCCAGGATTCTTTATTAATACCACTAATTTTGCTGGAGCTTACAGCTGGACTGATATGAAAGCAGCTGCTGATGCAGCTTTAAAATAAGTAGTTTTAACTTTCCTTACTTCAATCAAAAATTAAAAAAACACTTAAGATTTTTAGATTATTGAGTAGATTCCAAAAATTGATTATAATGACAAATTCAATGATTACTAAACTAGGTAAACAAAAATTAGAAGAAAATTTAGAAAAACTTAATGCTGAGCTTAAAGAAGTTGGTCATAATCGTGGTAAAGCAGCAGCTGAAGGTGATTTAAAGGAAAATTCTGCTTATATCTTTCTAACGGAAAAAGGTCGTTTCATTCATTCTCAGATTGATGAAATTTTAGCTGATCTTAAAATTGCTGTTGTCCAAGATCCACCAACTCAAACTGATAATATCTGTTTTGGTCATGAAGTTACTATTCGTTATGAAAGTGACAATAGTGAAAAAACCATTACTTTAGTTGGCAAAAACGATGCTCGTCTTTTCCCTGACTGGATTTTTTATGGGACTCCGATTGGCCAAGCTTTAATGGACAAAAAAGTTGGCGATAAAGTTGAGTTTAATAATCAAACAGTAACGATTCTCAATATTACTGTTGGAAAGATATAACTAGGTTTTTTAAAAACCTAATAATTTTTTATAAAAACATCACTAAAAATTACTGGATTTCCAGTAATTTTTAGAAACTTCTTTAAAAGATTTTCCATTAAAGACTAAACCAAGGTTTTAACTCAAAAACAATCGAAGCTTGACGTACAATTTCGATCTGTGAAGGTGAGGTCATCATTTGACCACCTCCCTGACTTTGAGTTTTACCAACTAAAGCACCAGCAGCACCAACTTCTGTAGTTTGAATCGTTACCATACGACCAACTCTTTTCCCCATAGAGCGAGCTAGTTCTTTGGCTCTAGCTTGACCATTTTTAACTGCTAAATCAATCACCTCTTTTTCTAAATTCTCTGAATTTTGAGTTGTAAACACAATATTGCTTAAACTGTAAATTCCGGAAGAATAAAGTTTATTAACTAAGTTGTCAAAACGATTAATATCGTTAAGAGTCACATCAATAGTATTAACTGACTGATAAGCATTACTGACTCCAGCGGTTGGTGGGACTACTCGAGGATAAGAAACCACAATATCCTTTTCCCAAACACCTCCTTCATTTTTAATGACATTAATGATATCGTTTTTAATTCGATTGTTATCATTCATGGCATTAAGGGCCGAATCGGAACTATTAGCAATACCAATAGTAAAAGTCACTATTTCTGGTTGAGTTAAGATTTTTCCTTCACCAGTGATAGTAATTAAAGTTGGGTTGTTAAAGAAATTAACTTTAACCAACCAAATAACTAAAAGAGTCACAACAACAGCTAAAATTTTAACTATCTTTTTATATTTCTCAGGATCCATCATTTATATTTTCACCTCCTTTCTAGAACAATTAATTTGCTACCTCAAACCAAGCCTCATAAGTTTTTAAAAAAACATCCAATTTAGAATAAGCTTCTTGTCGAGGTAAAATAAAATTCCAAGTAGGATCGACAACCATTATTTGATTAGTTACATTATCAATATATTCAACCCAAGCATGATTCCCTGTACCGAGTAAACCACCAGCCATTTTAGTTTCTATTCCCACTTGAGCTGCAGCTGTGTGTAAAAGAGCTGATTTTTCAAGACAAACTCCTTTACCTTGGCAAACAAAATCCCCAAGCTTTACAAAATTGGAGCCATTTGCAGTGTATAAAGCTTCTTCAGCTACTAAATCGTACTCTATCAGATTATAAACATAATTATTCAATACGGGTAACCTATCTTCTACAGGTACATCTTTTACAAGTTTTTCGACATCATAAAGAAATCCTTGTAAAGCAACATCATTAGTTGGGTTAATCTCTAATAATTGTTGTGGCCTCTCATCAAATACTAGTTTATCTTGTATCATTTTTGTAGGAATTCTACTAAAATCATCTATTAAACTTGTATTTTGTACGCTTGATTGTGCTGTTTTTGTTGCTGCTTGAACAACTTTTTGGATTAACGCTTCTTCTATACCTGTAGCCGCAACTTTTCCTGCCATATAGGGGCTAGCAGCTCCCAATGACATTACAGCTAAAGTCCCTTGAACCATCGGACTTTCCCAACTTTGGTTCATAGTATCCATTGCATAATTAATATTTTGAGCAGTTTTACTTTGGTTTAGAGATGTTCCATTATAAACAGGATCCCAAGCTGCTTGTTTCATTTCTTCCCAAGGATTGTTCAAAAGATCTAGCCCTTGTTGAGCAAAAATACCTAAGCCTGTCATTAAATTTTGTCCGGTATAATATTCACCATCATATTTAGAAGCTTTTGCTGCAATTTCTGCAGGAGTGTAAGAAGCATCGGTAATCTTTTCTCCTGGCTTAGCTGAAGTTAAAGAGCTGCCTTCTCCAAGAAGTGGTTTAGGATTTTTACAGAGCGACTGACAAGATTCTAGTCCCATATATTGTCCATTAAAATCTGGAGTACAACTATAACTAGTTCCACAACGATAACGGACTAAGTTTGGACTTGACGATATTAGTCTTCCTTGTTCATCATATTTGGCAGTTGAACTTGGTCCAGTGCCGTATCCTATTCCTGGAACATAAATAGTAGCAGGAGTTGGTGTGGGACTTGGTGTTGTTTTGTTTTGATCAATAACACCAATTCCTGGTATGTAGATATAATTTGGTTTAGGAGTTGGGGTTGGTTTTGGAACATAAGTTCCAGTAGTAGTTTGATTAACAATACCAATACCAGGAATATAAATTGGAACTGGAGTTGGTTTTCTGGTAGGCGTTGGTACAGCCTTAGTAGTTCCAGTATTTTGGTTAACTACACCAATACCAGGAATATAAATTGGTGTTGAGTTTGGTTTAGGAGTTGGAGTTGGCTCAGTTTTAACAAATCCTCCAGGGACATAGTAACCAGAAGATGCTGGCTTAGGTGTTGGAGTTGGAGTTGAAGTTGGAGTTGAGATTCTTGTGGTTGGAGTGGGATTTACGATTCCTACTCCAGGTATGTAGATAACAGATGAAGTTGGTTTTGGAGTTGGAGTTGGAGTTGTGGCTGGAGCGGAAACTTTTGGAGTTGGAGTAAGATTAACAATTCCGACTCCTGGAATATAAATAGCAGAAGACGTTGGAGTTGGATTAGGAGTTTCTTCTGGTGGATAAACATCATTTAAAACTGCCCCAGGTTGAATAATTTCAGCAAGTTCAATAGGCTGAGCAGCCATTTTTCTTATTTCCTGTCTTTGCTGAACATTTAAAACAAGGAGAGGTAAAGTAATCAAAATAACAACCAAAGAAGTTAAACTTAAGAATTGCGGTTTAAAATTTTTTTGTTTATTAAAATTAATCCAGGGCATTTTTAGATTTTTAGACTGCTCTTTGGTTTAAATATAAATGATTAACTTTTAAAATACAAATAAAAAAATTAGCTTGAATCGTAATTATCTTAAAAGCTACTTATTGTAGCGTTAAATATGTGTTATAATACCAACATGGGATATAACAGTTCAGATAGTAGAGATAATAGACCGTCCGGCAGGAGAAGTTTTGGCCGACGTGATTTTGGTGGTTCAAGTGGACCTAGACAAATGCATAAAACAATTTGTGACAATTGTGGTAAAGATTGTGAAGTGCCTTTTAGACCATCAGGCGATAAACCAGTTTATTGTAGTGATTGTTTTGAAAAAAATAGAGAAGGATCTGAGCCAAGAAGATTTGAAGATAGAAGTTTTAGAAAACCTCGTTTTGAAGATAGAGACAATAGACCTCCTCGTTTTGAAAACAGAGAAAGTCGACCTTCTCAAAACAACGAACAATATAATAACCTTAATATAAAGCTTGATAAAATTTTGGCATTATTAACTTCATCCAAGCCTCAAGTAGAAAAAGAAGTTAAAGTGGCTCAAGATTTGCCAATATCTGCTAAAGATGTGGCTATTATCTTTGAAAAAAAGAAAAAAACCTCTAAAAGAGTCAGTAAGCCTTCGAAAGTATAAAAACCAAGGAATAATCCTTATGGATAAACCTTCAGCTAAATCATGTTCTCAATGTGGAGTGTGCTGTCGGCTATTTTTGATTAATTTAAGTCAAAAAGAGTGGCTATCTGGTAAATATAAAGCCCAGTTTAAAAAATTTGGTTTAAATGATGATTTTAACACTATTCAAAAATATGGCGGAAACATATTAAATCAGAAAAAAGATGGTAGTTGCGTCTACCTTAAAAATAATTTATGCTCCATTCATAAAAAAAGACCACAGGTCTGTAGAGACTTTTTTTGCGGATCAACTTTAAAAAAGTTTAAGGAGATGATTAAGATGATAAAAGAGAATAAGGGTTCTTCCTGATGAGTTCTTGAAACCGATTATTCAACAGATGGAAATTTTAAGAGACGCATTCCCTGTTTATTGCTATGCTATTTGAAACTTTTAGACTGAATCCCTCTTCCATTCAGTCTTTTTACCTTTAATAAGATTGTCGGCCATCACAAGTTCGTCGTATATCCCATCTAATAATTCACAAGTTTTTGCCTCTTCTAAGTTCACCCAAGCGAATTTGTCAGTTTCTTCTTCTTGAAGCTTGATTTCACCTGAAGAGTAATCAGCTTTACAGGATATAACTAAAGAAGGATTACCATCGCCATGGACTGTTGCAAGGCTTGTTACATACTCAATGTTGGTTATCTCAATTCCAACCTCTTCTCTCACTTCTCGTCTTAAAACTTGCTCTAAAATGTTATACCAATAATCTTCCGTGTCTTTGGGAAGATTTATATAATCATTAGTTTCTAATTTACCACCAGGAACAGTCCACATTCCTGGGAATCTTTTTTTAGTTTTTGAGCGTCGAGTAATAAGGTATTTTCCATTTTTAACAATGATTGCAGTTACAACAACTTCGTGAAGTAATTTATTTTCCATTTATTTAGTATATCAAAAAAATTAAAATTTGAGAAACAAATGAAAGGTAAAATTGAACTGGATAGTTTAATGAACGTATTTAGGAATCAAAAAATTGAGTTTGGATTTAGTTTACAAAATATAAGGACGGTTTTTGATAGCTTTAATTTTTAAACTATTTTTACCTAATCAGAAACCTCTACTATAACACTGCCTGGAATTTTTTTTATATCTTCAGTTTTATACTTAAAAGTACAGGTAAAACTTCCTGTACCTCCGTTTAAATATTTCTTATCAAAAACTCGCTGATCTATATATGTTTCTAACCCTGGAATATATATCCTGGCTGTTCCAAAAGGTAGTTTTGTTGTTTCTTCAAATTCCTCTTTTGTGGCAAATCGTAAATTACTAATTTTAAGTGATTTTTTAATTTTCTTAAAATTTAGATGATCATTCCCTTTCTTTAGAATAACTATAAATTTATGATCTGCTTCCATTATTAATGTAGCAACACAATCGGTTATATTTTCACCTAAATAATTTTGCACTTCCTCAGATTTAATTAAATGAGGATGCTCTAAAATTTTATGTTCAATATCTATAGCGGTTAAAGTCTTACTATAGTCAAGGATACTTTGATCAATCATAAAGCATTATTTGTTTGATTTATAATAATAGTCTGCGATTCCTTCGGCTAATGCTTCACCAGAACTAATAACCCTATTTTTTAAATATTTATAATTAATTACTAGCGGAAGTTCCGTACAGCCTAAAATTATTGTTTGTGCTCCTCTATTAAAAAGACTGTTTAATACTTCAATATATTCCTTTTTCTTATCAAGTATTTTTTTTCCAGCCAAAACATTACGGATGATATTATCGGTAATTTTAATTTCATTTTTATTAGGTAAAACCAATTTAATATTATTTTTTTTCAACTCCTGTTCATATAAATTAGAATTAATTAAAATAGGAGTTCCGAGTAAGCCAACCTTGGTAAAACCATATGATTTACACTTTTTAGCCACTAATTCAATTATCGAAATGAATTCAATATCAGTATTTTTTTTAAGATCCTCTAAGAGAATATGGACAGTATTACTACCAATACATAACTTTGTAGCTCCAGCCTTAGCTAAGGACTGAACAGCTTTAACTAGCATTTCTCTTGCAACTTTAATCTGTTTTTTATCAGAAATAAAGTCTGGGACAGGGACACTTTCTATTAAAATATGAGGGTAATCATTATTGTTTTTAGCTCCATATTTTGATTGAGAAAAATAAATTATTTTTTCATATATAAACTGAGTTGCTTGTGGTCCAACACCACCAATAATACCAACTTTTTTATTGTTTATTTCTTTAAAGCAAACTTTTTTGGTAAACATAATTTGTATTATACAGCAAGAGAAGTTAGGGGTGAATCTAGCTGAATCCTTCCTGATGAGTTCTTAGAACCAATTATTCAACAAATGGAAGTATTTAGATTAGCATTTCCCTATTATTGTTATGTTAGAGAATAAGGCTACAAACATCTATGAATATTAGGTTAGATTAACTTGTTGATTTTATTGATACTTATCTTTTTGTATTTATTATCAGGATTAAAAACTTCTAATGTAATATTTCCAGAATATTTAATTTCTTTCAACTTATCAAAAATTGGCTTAAAATTAATTTTCCCTTCTCCAATTGAAAGATGTAAATCATTTTTTTCATCATTGCCACCAAGATTATCATGAACATGAATATGTTTGAGGAATTTACTAAAATTTTTTATTAAAATAACAGAACGGTTTTCCGTTGCAAATAAATTAGCATGTCCAATATCTAAACAAAATTTTATTACAGGAATTTTATCAAAAACTTTTTTTAAAAGATTTACATCTTCTTCTGTATTTTCTAACACAATGATAGAAGATTTATTTTTTGCAAAATCTGTTAATTGCTTTAAGCCTTTAATTTTTAAGTCAAAATTATCATGTGTGGGTAAATTTCTACTGAATAAATGAATCACAAATAGACGTATGTTTTGACTTGATAAAATTTCTATAAATTTTTTACATTTCTCTATTTCTGCTTTCTTAAAATCAATTTCTGGTAAATGTGCACTTAAAATAGGAATTATATTTTTAACTCTTTTTATTTCATCTTCAAAAATATTATTTGGCTCTATAGGTAGGCCTAAATCTATTTCTGCAAAATCATAACCTATTGTCCTTAAATTTTGCAGTTTAGATTCTAAATTTTGTTTACAATATGTTGACCCGCCAATTTTTGATTTCATAGGCTTTTTTAAAGTAAGAAAATCATAACATAAAAGAAGTTAAAAGATAATTTTTGAAAAGCTAGGTTCTTCTGATGATTTATTAGAACTAATTGTTTAACAAATGAAGGCCATAAAAGACGCATTTCCTGTTTATTGCTGTGCAAGATAAGAAGATTATAAATTTGAAATTGTTTTTATTAAATCTTTAAATTTATCAAGCAATTTTTCTCTTTTCTTTTCTTTATCCCACCAGATTGTTTCCATCCCCAATTTTTCAGCTGCTTGGATATTATCTAAAGAATCATCCATAAATAAACACTCTTCTGGTTTTACCCCAAGCCTTGCACAAGTAATTAAAAAGATTTTGGGATCAGGTTTTTTTATTTTTTCTTCTGCAGAGCGAATAAAAATATTAAAAACGGAAAAATCAAATTTTTCATTCCAATATTTTTTTGCTAAAGCGTTACCATTATTTATAACAGCTAACTTAAAATTATTCTTTAGATTTGGTAATAATTCCCAAATCTTCGGAAACTTTTCGTATTTTCCGGGAATACAATGTAAAGCTTTTTGAAGATCTTCTTCTTTTAAATCTAAATTTTCTTTTATATCGGCAAGAAGTTTTTGGTCATCGATATGGTTATAAAGTTTTTCTATTTTGTCGGCATTAATTTCATCTTCAGTAGAAGCGGAATAATTGAGTTTCTTAAAGATTAAAACTCCAACCATATCAAACAAAATTGCTTTAATTATTTTTTTTGAATTTTTCATATTTACATTTATATAATTAAAATTATTATACAACTTTTATTATATAACAAAAAAAATAATTGTTTATAGACAAATTATAAAACCTATAATATAATTATTGGGGAAAATGAGAGAGTTGATATGTCTAAAAAAATTCAGAAATATTTATGTCAATGTCCTATCTGTAATTTTGGTTTTAAAAAATATATGCCTTATGGAGATACAAATAGACAAAACGCAATGTGTCCAAAATGTGGATCAATAGAAAGATATCGTCTCTTATACTTATATTTGCTTAATGAAACAAAATTTTTTGAAAAAAATAAAGCTTATGTTTTAGAGATTGGCCCAATAAAATGTTCAGAAAAAATCTTTCAAAAAAAAGATAAAGATATTGATTATATTTCTGTAGATAAATATCGACATACTAAAGCTGAAATAATTTCAGATGCAACAAATCTATCTTTCCAAGATAACGTTTTTGATTTAATTATCTGTTATCATGTGCTAGAACATATTAAAGATGATATAAAAGCTATGGTTGAGATTTTTAGAGTGTTAAAACCACAAGGGATGGCTTTAATCCAAGTACCAATTGATGTTAATAGAAAAAGTACTTTTGAAGATAGTAATGTTCCTAAAAAAATATATGAGGAAATTTTTGGGCAAAAGGATCATGTTAGAATTTATGGTATAGACTTTAAGAAAAGGTTAGAACGAGTTGGTTTTAATGTTGCAAGAAATTCTTACATAAAAAATTTTTCTAAAAAGGAATGCTTAAAATTTGGTTTGAAAGATAGGTACTCACTTAAACTTTATACAACTTGTGAAGACATATATATTTGTAAAAAATCATAAAATCTTTTATAAGAATATGAATATTGAAAGAAAAAAAGATTCAGAAAAATTTGGTAAAACATTATTAACTATTGATAATGTGAGAGTATCTCTTGGTTCAGAAAAAATTCTCGATGGGATATCATTTGACCTTAAGAGTGGTGAAGCCCTAGCCCTTATAGGCCCAAATGGTATTGGTAAAACAACTTTATTAAGAATTATTTTAGGCGAAGAGTTGCCAGATTCTGGCTCTGTTTCTTTTGCAAAGGGGATGAAAGTTGGCTATGTTCCTCAATATTTGGGCGAAATTAAATTAGAAGAAAAAGCTACAGTTATTGATTTTTTTTACAAAGGTAAAGGACTTGATTTAATAAAGTCTGAAATGGGGGTAATAGAAAAAAAATTAAGTAAAAGTAAATATTCTGAAGAATTACTTTCAAAATATGGAGAGTTGCAAAATTCTTTTGAAATTCATGGAGGATGGAAAATTGAGAATGAAGCGAGGAAAGCTTTAAATGGAATCGGTCTTTCCGAAGTAGATTTTAACCAACAAGTAACTACTTTAAGCGGTGGTCAAAAAACTAAACTTTTTATTACGCAAGCTGTTGTGTCTAATCCAGATCTTCTTATTTTAGATGAGCCAACAAATTATTTAGACAGTAAATCTGTTAGTTGGTTTGGAGAATATTTACATAATTATCGAGGAGCTATTCTTGTAGTTTCTCATAATCCTCAGTTTATTAATCCTTTTATATCAGGCGTAATAGAACTAAATCCAAATAATAGAAAATCTGAAGAATATAAGGGAAACTATGATGATTATTTAAAACAAAGAGAAGAAAGAAAATTGACTTATGAAAGAACTAAAAGTAATTTAGAGAAAGAGATTAAAAGACAAAAGAAAATAGTAGAACATCTTAGGGGAGGAGTTAGGGCATCAACAGCTAAAAGTAGAGAAAAAAAATTAGAACGTTTTGAAAATATAAGCAAAACGTTGAAGCCAGAAGCAAAAAAATCAAAAGAAGTTAATATACATTTCGAGATTTTACGTGAAAGTGGTAAAGATGTTTTATTGGCAAAAGGCCTAAAGAAACGTTTTGGTTTATTACAGTTAGATTATTCAAAGATTTCTTTATCAATACAGAGAGGTGAAAGTATTATTATTCTTGGTCCAGAAGGTGCAGGTAAAAGCACTTTTTTAAAAATGATTTGTGGAGATCTTCCTCCAGATGAAGGGAAAGTCATTTATGGTACAAATGTTAATGTTGGCTACTATCGTGAAGAGCATGAAAATTTAAATAATCAAAATACTGTTTTTGATGAATTGAGAGAAAATGGGGATGATATCCCTGAAAGTAGATTAAGAGCAGTTTTAGCTCATTTTCTTTTCCCAGGAGAAAATATTTATAAAAGAGTTGGAATTTTAAGTCAAGGAGAAAAAAGTAGACTTGCTCTTGCAAAGTTAGTGCTTGGACATCATAATTTTTTGGTTTTAGATGAACCGACCAACCATTTAGACATGGCTTCTAAACATCGTTTAGTGGAGGCGTTATGGGGGTTTGGAGGTACTCTATTAGTAGTTTCCCACGACGAAAGGTTCATAAACCAATTAGGCTTTGATAAAGAAATTATTTTTCCACAAGGAAAGATAAAATATCTTAAATAGTTAACTTTTTTATCTTCTGAAGAAAGATAAATATTTTTTAGAAACTATTTCCCAACTGTATTTATAGACAACTGTATTTCTTGCATTTTTGCCTAAATGTTTGTATGACAAAAAGTTCTTAGATAAATTAATAATGTTCTCAGTCATAGTATTGAAATCTCTTGTTTCAAACAATAAGCCTTTATCTGAAGAATCTATAATGTTTTTAACGCAATCAATATTTGAAGATAAAATTATTTTTCCGCATGCCATTGCTTCCATTAAGGCTAAAGGCCAACCTTCTCGTTCACTTGGGAAAATCATTATATCACAGGCCTGAATATATTTAGGCATTTGTTTATGTGAAACATTATCAAATGAAGTGACTTCTTTAGAAGTTAAAATTTGTTTCTGTACTGCCCCATATATTGAATCAGGTTGGCCAATTGCTGTTCGCCCACCAATAAAAATAAGATGGGATTTTTTTAGAGTTTCACTAGAGAGAGTGTTCCATATATCTAATAATACATCAGGTCTTTTTCTGGTAACAAACCTTCCTAAATAAAAGAAAATTATTTTATCTTTCGGAAAGTTTAGCTTTTCCCTTAACTTTAATTGATTATTTTTATTAACAGGATAAAATTTATTAATATCAACACCAAAAGGGATAAAAGCCATTCTCCTTTTACTAATCTTTAAACCTATTTTTTTATATTCTAAAGCTATTTGTGGATTAGCGAAATTAAAACCGGTAAATCCACTTTTTAATAGAACATTTAGTGATTGGGGGAAGCTACAGTTCCAAAGAGGATTATTAGTTCCTCTGCTTGTAACATTTCCACTAGTAGCAACATATAAATAAACTTTTTTGCCTAAAAATCTTAATAATACTGATGCCAAATATTGTTGTTCCGCTTTATCATTGTAGATATAGGGTTTTTCTGGGATTGGAGGAAAAATTTCCATCCATTGTATAACATCATATTCATGAACTTTAGAAAATAAAAATGAGATTATATCTTCTATACCTTTTCCAATGCCATTAACCCTGATTCCATCAGAAGTATAAAATATACCAGAAAAATCTTTTCTTGGATAAACTGCCTTGCTAACAATTTCAACTTTTTGTCCTAATTTCATAAGATTTTTAGCTATTTGCATTGTTCCGATTTCTAAACCTCCTATTTCGTAAAGAGGATGATAGGGAATTACTAAAGCAATTTTTGCCTTTTTTGATAAAGGATATTCATGTATATATATTGTTTGCTTGGCAAGATTTAGTATTAAAGCTTTATTCTTATTAGAATTAATTGCTTCTCCCAAGATAACAGAACGTATCACTTTTTTAGCTTGAGAATATCTTGCTAAATGATTTTTATTTTGCATGTTAATAATTAAGTTAATATTTTATTTATTTATTCACTATTAATTATTTCTTGATAAACTCTTAAATATCTTTTGGCGGCAATTTTATTATCAACACCTAGCGATAAAACATGATTTCTAGCATTTATACCAAGTTTGGGTAATATTAGTGAATGTTTTAGAGCAAAGGATAATTGTTTAGCTAAACCTAAAGATGTATATACCCTAAAGGTAAAGCCAGTTTTTTTTGGAATAATTAGATCACGCATCCCTGTTTTTTTTGCTGCCCAATCAGTTGTTAAAACAGGAAGGCCAGAGCTCATAGCTTCTACTACTGAAAGAGCTAACCCTTCTTGATGAAATGAAGGATAAACGAATAAATCTGCAGTTTGATAAAAAAGTGCCAATTCATTTTCGTTAAGAATAACTCCTTTATAAATAACAAATGGATTATGTAAAGCTCTTTTTAAGATTGGTGATATCTTTCCTTTATTGGGTAAACTGCCAATTAAAATTAAATATGGGTAACTTTTTTTATTGACAAATTTTTTTATAAAAACTTGCCACCCTTTTAACAAAAAATCTACCCCCTTTTCTTTAGTTAATCTTCCTGCATATAAAAAAATGAATGATTTTTCGGGAATTCCAAGTTTCTTTTTAAGAATAGATTTATCAACTTCTAATGGTTTAAAAACTTTTGTTGGGACAGAGCTATAAATTACTTTTATTTGTTCTAAGCTAAAACCAAAAGATAATGCTTCTTTAGCTAGAGGTTGAGATATTGCAACAACCTTTTTAATTCCAGAAATAAGAATTTTTTTATATTCTGCCTTTTTATTTTTAGGTACTTCTTGGAGTAATTGCTTAAAATGTCCAATCTCACAAGTTCTTAAGATTGTTGGCAATTTTAATTTTAGTAACTTTATCATATCGTTAGGGAAATGTTCAAATCCCCATCCGATTTGTAAAATAGACACGTTTTTCTTATCTTTAACTATTGCTGCAGCAATTACTGGCATAGAGGGGTATGTTAGTAATTGGAATCCAGAAGGATAAACTTGACTTAGGGGAAATTTAGTTTTTACGGATAAATTTTGACCTCTAGCGTAATCGCCACAAGTATAAACGCATACGGGTATTTTTTTTTCTTCTGCAATCGCAGAAGAAAAACGTTCAGTTGCTTTTTCAGCTCCACCAATTCCTTTAAGACTAGGCCAATATTTTTGTAATATTGCTAAATTACCTTTAGTTTTAAATTTCATAAGATTTAAATAATTTCAGGCAAGATAATTTTATGTTTTAGTGCAAATTGCTCAATTGTTCTTACCTGTATAGCTGAAGTGAAAATCTCAGCTATATTATTTAATTCTTTTAAAAGAGAGCCTTCTTTTAACATTCTTGGAGTATCATAAGAAGGTAACTCTGCCTTATAGTCAGGACATAATGTTAAATTACCGTCAGTCGCAACTCTAATTAAGCAAATGCCTTCTTGACAAAATATTTTACAATTATTACATTGGTCAGCTCTCCTTGTTGTGCTGCTGTCTTTAAAAGTAATTTTGAAACCATCTGATAAGGTTGCCTGATGGAATAATACTCCCCACTTTTCTATTGGAGCCATTTCAACCCCAAATGTTTTTTTAAAAATATTAGCAAATTCATGATAACCCACAAATTCTTTTTCAAAATAGGAAGTTTCTTTCTCTTTATTTTTATTTACATAACAAACTAAATCCAGAAATGAAACTTCTTTTAATCCTAAATCTCTGCAAAAATCTATATAAGGATTAAGCTCTCTTAACTCGCTTCTTAATAAGACTCTATTCGCGCGAGTATAAACTTGATTACTAATTGCCTTTATTCCACTGACTACTTTTTCTAAAGATCCTCCTCCTGTGATAGTTTTGAAATTTTTTGAGTCATGGGTATCAAGACTAATTTTAACAAGTGTTAATCCTTGAGGAAGGCTTCCTTTTTTTTCTAGATATGATTCTAATAAAAGACCATTGGTTGTAAGATCTACCCTATCATATCCAATTGTGGCAATTTCTCTAACTAAATCATCCCAATCTTCTCTTAACATTGGCTCTCCTCCAGTAGGAGAAATGCCTCTTAATCCAGTTTTATATAACTCTTTTAATACCTGAATTAAAGTATCAGAAGAAATATCTTCAACATCTAACGGTTTTCTTCTAAAATCCTCCATTGCTGCTTGATTTCCCAAACAAAATCCTCTTTTACCTTCACAATATATACATTCTAAGTTACATTTAGAAGTAAAAGCGACTTTAGCGTTAACTAATGATATTGTTTCTTTATTTAGCATAATTCAGAGTCGACTTACGTTGCTAATATATATACTTTGTGATATTATACACAGCAAAAGAGAGTTAATCAACCTATAGTTATTTTTAATAAATAGCTTTTACAAAAAAACATAATGATTGAATCAGAGCAAACAATTTTTAAGAATGAGAGTGTTTCTGCTGTATTTATAGATAAAAAAGATATCCCAGTGTGTTTACATAGATTTTCTGATGGAATTAGTAATATTAATTATTTAGTACAATTTTTACAGCAAGATAAAAGACCTGTAGTTATGACGGTTTATCCTGAGTCAGAAAAGTGGCCAAAAATAGAAAAAGAATATTTTACTAGATCATTAATTCAAGACATTAAAGATATTCCTATACAGAAAATACTAACTTCAGGAATTATAAAAAATGAGAATGGAAATAATTGTGCCTATCTTATTAAAGAATATCTTGATGGTAGCACTCTTGACAAAGTTTTTACATTGAGTTCAATGATTGGGCTGCAAAAAAATGATTGGCGATCCATCATATTAGACTTAGGATTAAAAATCGCAACTCTTCATGAGAGTCGGTTACCTGTATTTGGCGATATAAAAAATACTCAAATTGTTTCACCAAATGGCGAAGTTTCTGATTCCTTTTTATCATGGAAAAAATATTATAAAGCTATATTGGAAAGACGATTTTGTGAAATAAATAAACAATTTTCTGATAAGCAGATAGGTGAATACAAGGCTAAAGATATACAAACATTGCTCCCTAGCCTATATGAGGTTGCTGCCAAAAATTTAGAAAGCTTAGATAATGTCATTTGCCCAAGATTTGTTCATAATGATATTAATTTCCTTAATATACTCGCTTGCCAAAAAGAAGGAGTTTGGTGTATTTCTGGAGTTCTTGATTTCGAAGCTGCTTTATCAGGAGACCCGGATGTTGATGTTGTTGCAATAGAAAGTCAATTACACTTATCTCGATATAGAGATTTATTCACAGAGAATATTGATTATTTTAGAAAAAGTTATCAAAGCAAAAGGAATATTACACAAGATTATCGACAGAAAAGAATACCTTACCATATATCGAGATCTCTTTCTTATTTTGAGGCTATTTTTCAGATGAATTTTAAATTAATTCCTTCTTCAAGCGTAAATCATTTTTTTATGGAAAAGCATTTTGAGATTCTTGAAAATCTAGCAAAAGGAAAAACACTTGAGGATATAGGAATATATTCATTGTTTTAACTCATTTTATAAATATTTTTTAAGTTGACATATTTTACTAGATACTAGAAGTTTAAATGAAGTAAACTATAGGATACTCAGGGTGGCCAATGAGACTCAAACACTTAAAAATTCAGGGTGAGAGACGGGTGCTGCCCCCGCGACCTCCGCTGCCACAGAGCGGCGCTCTACTGTTGAGCTACACTCACCATAATTATTCATTATATTCGTGTTTTAAATAATGACAATTCCAGCATAATAACTCTAAATTTTCAATTAAATTATTTTTTCTATTTTTATCTTTATGATGGATTACTAAAATTCTTTTATCTTTAAGGCCACATCTTCCACATTTTTTTCTCCTAGATAATTTCTAAAAAAGCTTTGTTTATAAGAGGCTTCTCCGCAATTCCATCGTGGATGATTTATCCCTAAATGTAAGTTTTTATTTGCCCATGAACAATGGCAAGATTTATTGCAGAAAAATAAACCACTTTTTGAATTAACAAAATCAGCTAAGGCCCGATAAACTTTCTTTCCACAATTTGAACACTCTATAAACTTGCCTTTCTTTTGAGCTATAAATTTACACTTGTCAGAACAATATTTTCCCCAGCCAATTTTTAAATGGCGCGGTTTTGCATAAAAATCTTTACTACAGATGTGACACTTTACCCAAGGCATAACACAATAATGTTAACGTGCTTCAATTTAATTGTCAATCAAGGATGTTATGCCACAACGTAACGTTCTTCCCTTAAGTTATGTTTATTACAATAGAACTATTTTATCAAAAAATAGCGATTAAGACAATTAAAACGAGGATTAATAAGAAACCAAAGTATTCTAGTAATTGAGGTAGAAAAAAGAAAATAACTTGACCTTTTGTTTCTTCTTTCAATAACCAACCATTTTCCCAGCCATTAATTTTAACCGGAGTTCCTAAAGACTTAATTCCAAATGGTTTTTGATATTCATAAGCCCGCCAGTTTTTTTCATAAGCCTGATTATTGTTTAAATATTTTCCTTCAGGATTTTTCTCTATTTTGATAAATTCATAATCTAAAGGCACAATCTTTATTGATTTTATTAAATTAACTGAAGCAACTGGACCAATGGCATAATTGCTTAAATTAAGATCATATCCTTGGCCTTCTGTACCTGATTTTGGAATAAAGAAAATATTTACTCCATTTTTTAGATTTTCGTAAAGATCACAGCGTTTACTAGTGTAATTAGTAACACAAAGTCTTAAAGGTAAGCCAGAAATATTTTCGGCCTCCATTGTTAAGGCATAGCTTTGGTTGTGAACTAATTCTGGAAAATAAAAAGTATCTCTTTTTTCTTCTCTTAAAGAAGAATATTCTATTTTACGGCCAGAAATATCTAAATTATCAATAATCTCTGACTCCATTTTCTTTTTTACAGAATAAGTTTTGATTTCTAAATTTTTAATAAGACTTTCACCGTTTTTATTCAAAATAAATCTGACTTCGTAATTTTTTAATTCTCGGTTACTGGGGAATTGATAATAAAGCTTGCTATCTTCTTTTCTGCCTAATAAACAATCATCTGTCCCCCATTTAGCTAAACAGAAAAAAGGTTCTTGGCTCTCAGATATAAAAGAGACTTCCAAAAGAAAATCTTTGTTAGGTCTTGTCTTGATGATTTTTTCTAAAGCAGTTTTAGTACAAGCATTAGCATCTTTAGTGGTTAGTTTAAAAATATTTTTATCAACAACGTTTAAACCAAAAATTTGATTTTCTAAAGAAGGGCTACATAGTTCAGGTTTTAAATCTAATTTTTTTAAATCAATTGGATAAATTTTACCTGTTTTAAGACTGTAATCATCTAGATTAATCTGACCATAAGAAGTCGCTTTTTTTAAAGCCATTTCCTTTAAATCTTCCGGCGGATTGGTAAAATTAATTAATTGCGGATACTCAGTTTTATTGTTTTCTCCTTTAAATTGGTAGATTTTAATAAAGCCAAATTCCTTGACTAATTTGATCTTTTGAGACTGAACCAGCAATTGATCTGTCTCTTTACTAAAAAGAATTTTAGGGTCTTCTTTGGGAGCTATAAAGCTCTGATCCCACAAAAGCCATTGGATATCATACTTACCTAGTAAAGCCTCGAATAAAGGCAAATTTTGGCTATAAAGAGCATAAGAAAGCTCTTGGTAGGCTTTTTCATTTGCTAGGCTCCAACGGTCAAAATCTCGCACCAAAATAGGCTGTTTTAAACCAAACCAGACGAAACCAGCCCCTTGAAAGCCCCAATCACGATATTCCCAGCCCCAAAGGCTATGAAGAGGTAGTTGTAAAATCCTTCCTTGATTTTTTTCATTAAGCCAATTAGTCATTTGACTATACTCATTAGGCATTTTTAAACGTAAACGAAAACTAATTAGTTGACCTTTAAAAACTGGCCAAGCAAAGACAATTAAAGCCAAACTAACTATTGAAATCAAAAGCCATAAAACCAGTCTTTTTCTTTTGAAAAAGGCAAAAATAATTGATAAGCCATAAGCAAAAAATATACTGTATATAAATATCAAAAGAATAGAAAATTTAGTAAAAGGAAAACGTAGGGTTTCTCTTACTAAAGTTGATTTACGTAAAAAATCAAGCAACCAAGAAAAAGGCGGTGTGGCATTGGCTAAAAAGGCAAAATTAAATAAAAAAACAGGGATTAATACCCATAACAACCTGTTCTTTTTAATAAAAGAAAAAATGATTCCTAAAAAGATAATAAAGATAGAGAAATAACCAAAAAGTAAGACAAAAGGTTGTTTTAAATTAAAAATCCAAGGTTGTAACAGTAAATCAAATTTATTAGTTTGAAAATTAAAGTAAGTCCAGGAAAAAAGATGGTTTTTTAGTAAAAAGGTATTTTGTAAGTTCCCATATTCGTAGTTATGTAAAAAAGCTTCTTGGGAAAATAAACGATTGATCTGGGCATTAAGCACTTCTCCACCGTGTTGCCAGACATAATAGATATTAGGTAAAAGCCAGAAAGAATTGATAGCTAAAGTAATGCCTAATAAAATTAAAGCCTGTTTTAGGCATTTAAAGCGTTTAAAAATAAGCCAAAAGAAAAGATAAAGACAAAAAGAAGCAAAAAAGGCATACCATAAGGTAGCCGCATAAGCCTGAGGAGCAGCTAAAAAAGTAATTAAAGCAAAGTAAATTAAGGTTGATTTTTTCGGTTTTTGTAGATAACGATTAATAAAAAGAAAAAACCAGCCTAAAGCAGCATATTGAGTGGCAAACATTTCAAAAGGTACGTAAAAGTTCTGAACGGTACCTAAATTTAGTAAATAAAATAAAGCACTTAAAAAGGCAAAAACTGATTTTTCTTTGTTCTTGGAAAAGATGATTTTTTCTAAAAAGTAATAAGTGCCTAATGGTCCTAAGATTAAGCAGATAAAAACATAAAAATAACGCAAAAATGATAAAGGCAAAATAAAAGAAAGAGGATAAAGAATTAATTGTCTGGGTAAATCTGCCATATGAGAGTGGCCGGCAACTGCTCCTAAACCTTGTTCAGTTCGCCAAACACCATTAAAAACTCTTTCAAGATTTAAAGGAAAATTAAATTCCGGATGAAGAGTATCCCAGCCAGTTAGCCAGGTACCAGGAGTAAAATTTAACCAACAAACAACCAAAGAAATAATAACAATAATAACCGCAAAGAGATTTTTTTTGATAAAAGGAAACATATTTAATTAATTTTAACAGATAAAAAGGAAAGAAGTGCGAGAAGGGAAGAGATTTTTATTGTTTGATTTTTTAAAATCAATTTTATAATCTCTTCCCTCTCCTTTAGGCATTCCGTAACCAGAATGATATTTACTTCTCGAAAGTTCCTTGATAGATAATACTATCGCCTT
>Ga0247842_10003069_pt1 | contig 23283 bp, 22 predicted proteins | sample LaCruzMarch2015__3_FD_192411 | JGI IMG/M metagenome (GOLD analysis project Ga0247842, IMG submission 192411) | Freshwater microbial communities from meromictic Lake La Cruz, Castile-La Mancha, Spain - LaCruzMarch2015_19m | ecosystem: Environmental > Aquatic > Freshwater > Lake | place: Spain...
CGGATGCGCAGATGAAAGTGCGCGTCGTGACCCCGCCAGGGCCTGATCTTGCGCAGCCAGGCCCGTTCGCCCTGCACCTCGCGGCAGAGTGCGCGCTTGATGCCGGGGTTGACGAAGATGCGCTCTACCCCCGGATGGCGGGCGGCCGTCTCCAGCAGGAAGCGCTGCGGTTCGCCCCAGGCGCTACTCGTTTCCAACCCGCCGGGTTGGACCATGCTCCGCGGATCGGGCTGATTGTCCATCACCCGGCGTGCCCCGTCCGGCGAGGGTGCCAGGGTGAACCAGACATCCACATCCAACCCATTCTGATGGCTGCGATGCGAGGAGGCCATCCGGCCGCCGCGGGGTTGGCTGAGATCACCGATCATGACCAGACCGACCTGTTTGCGCGCCGCGGCTTGGCCCAGGTCGGTGACCATGCGCACCAGGGTCGGGTGCCCGTAATAGCGGTTGCGGTAGCGCCGCACGCTGACAAAACCGGCGCCCGACTCGGGAAGGGTGTCGGCACCGCCCACACAGCCGTTGGATGCACCGCCGATGACCTGCGTCGGCCCTGGGCTGGGCGTGGTGATCTCGGCCCAGGGCGTGGCCGCGCGCGTGGGCGAAGTCGCGAGCACGGCCAGAAGGGTGGCGGCCAGAACGAGCCGATGGGTGAGGGTGGCGCAATCACGGATGCGGTTCTGGTGCATGGTTGGAACTCTACTTGATCCAATCGATGAGGTTCATCAGCGGGTCTTCGTCTTTGGACGGCGCGATGACGCGGCCGCGGACACTGTGGCCGGCTGCCGCGACCGAGCCTGGATCGCCGGTGAGCAGTGGATGCCAACGAGGCAAGGGCCGTCCCTCGGCGATCCGCCGATAGGCACAGGTCTCGGGCAGCCAGGTGGCCGGGTTGAGCTCCGCGGGCACCAGTCTGACGCAGTCCGACACCTGACTGGAGCGGTTTGGATAGTCCCCGCAGCGACAGGTGTCCAGGTCGAGCAGTTGACAGGCGACGCGCGAGTAGACGATGTGCCCGGTCTCTTCCTCCTCGAACTTCTCGAGGCAGCACTTGGCGCACCCGTCGCACAGTGATTCCCACTGCTGCGCAGTCATTTCGTGCAGGGGTGTGGTTTCCCAGAAAGGGACGTCTTGGCTCATCGGCTCAAATCTCAGAACAGTTTCAGGCCGCATCTTGCCCCAGTTCGGGCGGAAAATGAACCTTGGGTTGCGGATACGCATCGTCCGTTGCGTGCTGTCGGGACAGACTGACAGGCTGTGGGAGCGGCACTGTCCCGCGTCCCGAGCACGGGTCCATCGTCATCGATCAGCCGCGACTCCGGTGACTCTGCTTTTCTGTCTTGCATTATCCGAGGACTCTCTGATGTCGTCACACCCCTTACGCATCGTCGTCATCGGCGGCTCCGCCGCCGGTCCCAAGGCTGCCGCCAAAGCGCGCCGGATGGATGAGTTCGCCGAGATCACGCTGATCCAGCGCGAACCCAACCTGTCGATGGCTTCCTGCGGTTTTCCCTACTATGTCGGCGGCACCTTCGATGACCGCAATCTGTTGATCTGCACGCCGGCCGGTATCGTGCGGGATCCTAATTTCTTCGAGAAGGCCAAGCGCATCACTGCCCTGGTTGAGACCGAGGCCATCGGGATCGACCGCGCCGAACAGACCGTGACCTATCGCCACCTGCCCACCGGCAACCAGCAGACCATCGCCTATGACCGACTGGTGATCGCCACCGGTGCCAAGCCGTTGCGTCCGCCGGTTCCGGGCATCGCACTCAAGGGCATTACGACACTGCATTCGCTGGCCGATGCCGATTTTCTGCGGGCGGTGCGCGATGAGAAAAAAGCCGCCAAGGCGGTCGTGGTCGGCGGCGGACTGATCGGCTTCGAGGTCTGCGAGGCGTTGCGTCTGGCCGGAATTCATACCACGGTCATCGAGAAGACCCGCCAGATCCTGCCCTTCCTGGACCCGGACCTGTCCAAGCTGGTGGAGAACCACATCCGCGCCAATGGTCCGGACATCATCGTCGGCAACGGCGTGGCCGAGTTTCTTGGTGAAGACGGGCGCCTCACCGGGGTCAAGCTGGACAACGGCACCGAACTGCCCTGCGAGGTCGCCGTCGTCTCCGTGGGGGTCAGGCCCAACGTCAGCCTCGCGGAGGCGGCCGGGATCGTCCTCGGGGAGACCGGCGGGATCGCGGTCAACGACTACATGCAGACCTCGGACCCGCTGATCTATGCGGTCGGCGACTGTGTCGAGTGCACCTCACTGATCACCGGTGCCAAGCTGCGCGCGCCCTATGGCGACATCGCCAACCTGCAGGGGCGGGTGGCCGGTCAGAATGTCATTGAGGAGGGTAGCGCCCGCTTCCCCGGAATCACCAAGACCGGCATCTGCAAGATTTTCGATTACACGGTCGGCTTTACCGGTCTCTCGGCGCAGCGGGCGCGGGAGCTGGGCTATGACATCGAGACCGCGACCATCGCCGGGCTCGACATCCCCGGCTATATGGGCGGCAAGCTGCTGATCAGCAAACTGGTGGCCGATCGCAAATCGGGCCGGGTCCTGGGTTTTCAGTGCATCGGCCCCGGTGACGCCAGTAAGCGGGTAGCGACCGTGGCGATGGCGCTGCGCGGCCAATTGACGGTGACTGACCTGGTCAATGCCGATCTGCCCTATGCTCCGCCGTACTCACTGGCCCTGGACCACGTCATCGTCGCGGCTCAGGTGCTGGAGAACAAGCTCATGGGCCGGATGCAGGGGCTGTCCGCTCGGGAAGTCAAGCAGCGTGTCGATCAGGGGGCCGATTGCTTCATCCTCGACACCCGCGGTCCGACTGAGTTCGAGGAACTGCGTCTCGGCATTGGCGAGACACTGATCCCGCTCGGTGCGCTGCGCGCGCGGCTCAACGAACTGCCGCAGGACAAAGACAAGGAGATCATTCTTTACTGCAAGATCTCACTGCGCGGCTACGAGGGTGCCGCCATCCTTCAGGCCTATGGCTGGCGCAACGTCAAGGTCATGGAGGGCGGCATCATGGCCTGGCCCTATCCGCGCGAGAAATAGCCTCTATCGCGGATGGTCCGCAAGATCGGCGCTGATCCGGTATGGATGGCCGAGCGCGTGCGCACGGCGGTGGATTGGGTCGTCAGTATCTGGAGCGCGACCAATGCCGAGTTTGGTTATGACCGCGCCACGCGCGCGGTCCTGGTCGGACACATGAAGCGGATTCCCCATGTTACGCGGCGACTCGCGGGCTTGATGTTTCAGGGTTGTTGCCCTTCCTGCGCTTCGACCGTCGCAACGAAACCGAGCAGTGCGGCCACTCTCTCTCGTGCTGGTCCATTCAGATTGGTGCCGTAGTGAGGGTCATAGTGTTCACAATCATCGGCCGCCAACCGGTAGCCGTCAGTCGGCCTGGTCCGCTGCCCCAGGTACAAGGCGAGACCTTCTTCAACCAGGAGCAGATTCCGGTTCCGGATGATCCGCACCGGCGTTCCGCGAATGTATTGCACGGTGTTCTGGAAGGCCGCAAGACGACGATGCAGCGTCTCGGCGGCCGTCCAGCCGGGTCTCGGTTCGGACAGGGGGCGCTCGGTCAACAGGGTGCGCGCCGTCGCGAACAAGTCCGCGGCCTCTCCCTCGGCCCCTTCGCCGCGGGCGGCAGCCCGCTCCGCGACCCAGAGCCCGAAGGCGCGCAGGCGCTTAGGGTGGTATTCGAACCATTTCTTCAGCACCGTGAGGCGCAGGACATCGGCCTGTCCGGTGCGGTCGATCTCAGCGAGGATCGCGGCGAGTTGGTCTTGAACGCGTGATGGCATTGATTATGTTCCTGCAAAACGGACTGACAGCGCATCCGCCCGCGCAGACAGCGATTCCGAATTCGGGCGGCATCGCATCGCGCGACCCTGATGTCGCGCGGACCTTCCACAGTCACTGTGAGCGTCGTTGTGGATAGCCTGTGCTCAAGCCGGGTTGAACCCTGACTGGTCAGCGGGTTAGCGGGGCCGGTCAACGATTGATCACCTCCGGTTGCGCTGTGTCGCAGCCGCCGCGCGGACCTTCCACAGTCACTGTGACCGTCTCTGTGGATAGTCTGTGCTCAAGACGGGTGCAACCCTGATCAGCCAGTCGGTTAGCAGGGCCGGTCAATGATTGATCACCCAGGAGCCGGATCGCAGCGCGGCGCGCGATGCCGCCGCTTTCGCGATGAGACCTTGGGCTCAGGACCCATCGACGAGCAGGTAACCGCGCCGGCGGCGGCGTTTGCTGATCGCTTCGAGGCGGGCCAGGCCTGCCGCATAGGACTGCACACCGGAGCTGTACATCCGGCCGCGGTGCGAGCCCAGGCTGCCCCAGACCGTGATCAGAGTCCAGTCGCCAAACAGGTCGCGGATCAGGTGCGCCTGGTAGTAACGGGCCTTTTCCTGGTGAATCCAGCGATACATCGGGGGGTCACTTCATTGCTGTTGGCGATCGGAGACGCGGGTGATCAGGACGCTCGCCGCGGGTGTCGCGCGCTCGGCCTGCGCCCTGCCGACGCGGGAATGGTCAGCATCCGCGCTCCCGCGCCGCGTCCTGGATGGTATCATTCGATCTCCCCGAGCCTGTCTTTCGACCCTGATTCTAACTGAATCAAGGCGTCGCGGCAGTGTCCTTGTGTCGTTTGCCCTGTCTGTCCCCGAATCCACGAGACCCCGCATGACCGAATCCCCTCGTACTGTCCGCATCATGGATACCACGCTGCGTGACGGCGAACAGACTCAGGGGGTGTCCTTTTCCCCGGACGAGAAGACCAATATCGCCAAGGTCCTGTTGGATCTGGTGCGGGTGGACCGCATCGAGGTCGCCTCGGCGCGGGTCTCCCCTGGTGAGCTGGACGCGGTGGCCAACATCGTCGACTGGGCGGCGCGCCGCGGGCTGGCCGAACGGGTGGAAGTGCTGGGTTTTGTCGATGGCGGGCGCAGCGTGGACTGGATCACCCGGGCGGGCGGACGGGTGCTCAATCTGCTGGCCAAGGGCAGCGAAAAACACTGCGTGGGCCAACTTGGCAAGACGCTGGACACGCACGCCGCGGACGTGCGCGAGACGGTCGGTCTGGCGCTGGCGCGGGGGCTCAAGGTCAACTGCTACCTGGAAGACTGGTCCAATGGCTACCAGGACAAGCCGGCCTATGTCTATGGCCTGGTCGAGCGGCTGGCGGACGTGGGCATCGCACACTTCATGCTCCCCGACACCCTGGGGGTGATGACGCCGGAGCGGGTCTTCTGCGCCATGAGCGACATGATGTTGCGCTTTCCGGGGCTGCTGTTCGATTTCCACCCCCATAACGACTATGGTCTGGGCACCGCCAATTGCCTGGCCGCTGCCCAGGCGGGCGTCGCGGCCGTGCACTGCACCGTGAATTGCCTGGGCGAGCGGGCCGGCAATGCCTCGCTGGCCGAGGTCGCCGTCAACCTGCGCGATCAGCTTGGGTTCGAGATCGGGATCGACGAGACCCATCTGGCGCGGGTCAGCGAGCTGGTGGAGTATTTCTCCGGCAAACGCGTCGCCGACAACGCGCCGATCGTCGGCGCCGATGTCTTCACCCAGACCGCGGGTATTCACGCCGACGGGGACAAGAAGGGCAGCCTCTACCACACCCGCCTTTCGCCGGAGCGTTTCGCCCGGCGGCGCAAATACGCCTTGGGCAAGCTCGCGGGCAAGGCGTCCCTGGCCAAGAACCTGGAGCGCCTGGATATCAGTCTCTCCGAGGAGAACCAGCGCCGGGTGCTGGCCCGCATCGTCGAGTTGGGCGATTCCAAAAAGACCATCACCACCGAGGATCTGCCGTTCATCATCGCCGAGGTGCTGGACAGCAAGGATTACAACCACGCGCAGTTGCTGGCCTGCAATGTCTCATCGAGCCTGGAGCTGGAATCCACGGCCAGCATCAAGATCTGTCTGGGTGATGAGGTGGTGAACGCGGCGGGGAGCGGCAACGGCGCCTTCGATGCCTTCATCAACGCCCTGACCAAGCCGCTCAAACGGCACGGGATCACCCTGCCTGAGCTCAAGGACTATGAGGTGCGTATCCCCAAGGGCGGGCGCGCCGATGCGCTGACCGAGTGCATCATCACCTGGGAAACCGAGCGCGGCAGCATCAAGACCCGCGGCGTCCACGCCAACCAGGTCTTCGCCGCCATCGCCGCCACCATGCGGATGCTCAATATGCTGATGCACGGCGCCGCGGCAGAGCGCCCGGTGGATGTACCGGACGCGGTGGTCTGAGCTTAAGTCGTTACCGGGAAAGGACTTACCGATGTGTAGGGGCGATTTTAATCGCCCCTACAGCCCTACAGCCCTATGGATTTTGCAGGCATGCGCAGGCAGGATGTTTATTCCCGTGAATTGTCCTGCATAATCTGGATCACTGGACCGGCCACCCCGCACGGCTCGACCGCGATCTGGCGCACCCCTGCGGCAGCGTGGGCTACGCCAAGGAAGAACTGTGAACCGGGATCGAATCTCGGCGAGGCATTCGCGGTATACTTTGGACACGTTACGTGCGGTAGCCCACCAGTCGTCCCTGCGGCCACTGCCAGATCGAACTGGCGAAGCGCCCGATACCATAGCGTGGGCAGGAACAACATGGGGTTGGACGGAGACGCAGTATGGAGTGGTTGCGGGATGTGCCCGGATTCGGGGCTTTGGTGGATGGCCTCACTTGGGCCATCAGTCGATTCGACAACAAGGATCTGGCGTTCGCGATTGCCTTTGCTATCCTTTTGTTGGCCTTGGGGATCTGGGCTTTTTTGTACCTCCGGCGCCATCGCCCCTGGCTGCGACCGATTCGCCGTCTGTCCGCTGAGTTGCGGAGGCTGCGCGGCGACAACCTGGACGCGAGCGAGCACCTGGCCAGAGCGGACGGGGTCTTTCAGTCGGAACCGGCGATTGCTTCGCTCTGGGGGGAATACCGGAAGAATCTGAAACCGAACCCCCAGTCAGACGGCTTCTTGAACCTGATCGATCCGCGTCTGTGGTTCACGGTGGAGTCCCTGCCGGGGCGCGGCTACGAACAGTGGTGCGCCACCTGGGCTGGCGTCTTCTTGACCGTGGGCCTGCTCTTCACCTTCATCGGCCTGTCCGCCGCCCTGCTCAAGGTCGGCAGCATCAACGGGGCAGACTCCACGGCGATGAAGGCCGCCATCACCGGCATTCTGGGCGTCAGTTCCGCCAAATTCATCACCTCTATCGCTGGGCTCCTCGCTTATATTGGGTTCAGCCTCGTCACCCGCCATTACCAATCTATCCAACAGGCCGCCGCCCGTGAACTGGCCGATGCGGTGCAGCATCTCAGCCTGCCGCTGACGCCTGAACTGCTCCTGTACGAACAGAACGACACCGCGCGCCGGCAACTCACGCGGATGGAGCGGCTGACCGACGATCTGGCGGTCGCGATCGACGCAAAGATGGAACAGCGCCTGAAGACCCTCGCCACTGACCTTGGTCAACATCTTGGGACGATGCAGAAGGACCTGCCCGGGGCCACAGCTGCGCCCATCGTGGACGCAATCCAGAACATGAGCCAGGCCGTCGCACAAGAATTTTCAAAGCAGATTCAACAGACCGCCGACGGGGAGATCAACACGGTGGCCGAGCGGTTTACTGCCGTCGCCAACGAACTGGCAAGTATCAAGGGCGATATGGGCGCTGTCGGCAAAACATTTGGCGTGGACATCAGCAACGCCGCGCTGGTTCTGCGCGAAGCCGCAGGGAAGATGGGCGAGGGGCTTGATGACCGCTCGCAGCAATTGGCTGAGACGATCGGCCAGTTTGGCGGCAAACTCGACGGCATCTCATCCACCTTAAGCAGGGTTCCGGACAACATCGACCGTGCCCTCAAGACGACCTTGGATAACCTGACCGACGCGATCGGGACTCTGGTGAACCGCTTGACGGAGGGTGGCGAAAGCGGCGCATCGGCCTTGACTGCCGGTGGCGAGGAGGCCGGGAACAGGCTCAAGGCGTCCGCTGGTCAAGCCGGCCAAGACCTACAGGAAAGGGTCGGCGAGGTCAGCGGGAAACTCGACAGCATCGCCAGCGCGTTGGGTCAGGTTCCTGCCGATATCAGCCGCTCGCTGAACGAAACGATGAGCAAGCTCACCGAAGCCATCGACACTTTGGTGGGCCGGCTAACCGCGGGCGGCGAAAGCGGCGCATCGGCGTTGACTGCCGGCGGTGAGGAGGCCGGAAACAGGCTCAAGGCATCCGCAACTGAAGCCGGGCAGGACCTAAAGGACAAAATCGGTGATGTCAGCGGTAAACTCGACAGTATCGCCGGGGCCTTGGGTCAGGTCCCGGCCGACATCAGTCGTACGCTGAGTGAGACACTCACGAAACTCACCGCAGCAGTCGATGAGTTGACCGGTCGGTTGGCGCAGGGAGGAAGCGATGGCGGGGATGCGCTGCGTGAAGGCGGCCAACAGGCCGGGGCGGAGATCGAGAGGACTGTTGGGCGGGCCGGCAACGAGTTCGACCGATTGGTCACACAGGCTACCGGCAAGCTGGTCGAGCAACTTTCCGCGGCTCAGGCAGGGCTTGAATCGGCCATCCAAGACCTTGCAAGCCGGCTCCAGACGGTGGAGGCCAGCCTCAAGACACTGCCGGGCGCGGTCGCCACCCAGGTCCAGCACCTCGACGCGGCGGGCCAGACCTTCAAGGCCGCGGGTCTGACCGTCACCGATGCCGGCAATGCCTTACAGCAGGCAACTCAACCGCTGCTGCAGACCGCGACGACCATTCAAACGAGCATTGACCAGATCCGGCAGGGGGTGGCTGCGGCGGCAGAGATTCACCAGCAAGCCAGTCAATTCAGTCAATCGGCACTGGACGGACTCAAGAGTGCCGCCAACGCGGCGGATCGTACCTTCCAAACCCATGTGGAGCGGTTCGGCGCCGCGGATGTTGAGTTAGCGAAGGCCGTTTCAACCCTCCGAATTGGCGTGGAACAGGTCGTTTCCGGGACTGAAAAAGCGTTCGCGGACTATGATCGAAACATTGCCCGTGCGGTCGGTAACCTAACGCTCTGGGGGGAGGGACTTGAAGCCTCGGTGAAAGATCTTGTTGAGTCCGTAACGGAGTTGGGGAAAGCGGTGAAGCAGCCACTTTGGGCGTCCGGACTTGGCAACTCAGTAAGAGATCTCGCTGGGTCCGTAACGGACTTGGGAAACGCGGTTAAGCAGCCGCCGCGTCGCTCGTTCTAGGCTTGGGGTTCAGTCAGAATGTTTCGTCGCTCACTCCCTAACACCCAGGCCGGCGAAGAACGCAAAGACCTCTTCGGCCCGGTGGCGGACCTCATGGTGGGTGTGATCTTCATCTTTATTATCCTACTGATCGGTCTTGCGCTGCACCTGCAACCCCCGGACTACCAGCGTTTACTCGACCGTAATGCTCAACTTGAGGCGGAGAACGATCGCTTGAAGGTGTTTGTCCGCTATGTGCGCGACCAACAGATGAATGCGCTGTTCGCGCGTATAGCCGCCGCCAATGAGACCCGCGCACAGATGTTGGAGGACATGCGGGGCCGGTTGCATGTGCTTGGTATCGAGGTCACGATTGACCCCACCAATGGGACCCTGAAGCTACCGGCGGGCGGGCTCTTCCTGACCGGGCAGGCTGAGCCCACCCATCAGGGCCGGGAGACGATCCGTAAGCTCGGCGAGGTACTGACGGCGACCTTGCCCTGTTATAGCAATGTGCGCGCCGCAGACCATCCCGCGCCCGGATGTGCGGAGATCAACTTCTACAGCACCTTGAGTTCTGCGTACATCGAGGGTCATACAGATGTCGTTGCCTTCAGTGCGACTGCCGGACGCTTTCGCGATAATTGGGACCTGTCCGCGGGCCGTGCTATCGAGACCTTCAAGCTCCTGAGGGAGATCAATCCTCTCCTGCGCGACCTGCGCAATCAGGATGGCGATGCACTGCTTGGTGTCAGTGGCTATGCCGAGACCCGTCCCGCTACTCGGGCAGAAGACCGCCAGCAGGATGCAGTGCGTGACTTGGACCGACGCATTGAGGTGCGATTAACGATGACCGCGAACGAGGCTGCGGTGCGCCAAGCCATGGATGAACTGAGCCGACAACTTGAGGTGGTCAATGACCTCATCCCATGAAACCATCGAAGTTCCGCGGTGCAGTCTAAAGACCGAGTTGAGCAAGGTCAGCAGGCCGCCACGTTTTGTGCTGTCCAGTAAACTGGCTATTGAGCCGGTCTTGGAGGAACTTGAAAAGCGGATTGGCGGCGTACCCCTGGAGTTGAGGCCGCCGCGTGATTTCCTAAAAGAGTCGGAGGAACTCCTCATTGTGGGGCAAGGCGATATCTCGGGACTCAGCCGGCGGCAGCGGTGGGCTGTTCCCTATTTCCTCTGGAACTCAGAGCGGGAATGGTGGAAGAACACGGTATTGATTGACGATTTTCTCGCATGGGCGGACCGAGAAGGCAAAGCTGCACCCGGACGACTCTGGGGCCACTATCTATTGAACATGAACCCTGAGTCGGTTGCCACTCAGCGCCTCGCCCACTGGCTGGATGCTCGATCTGACAAGCTCGCACCGGCCTTGCGCGATTTTTCAAGAAACTGCAATCTGTTCAAGCCGGAGCAGGCGATTGCCAAGTTCGCAGGATCATTGCTTGCGGGTCCTTTTCTGATCGACGAGATCATCGACCTGCGGGTTGATCGTGAAAAGCTGCTGAAATCTGCCTGCCTGTTAAGCGTGTTCAAAACGCTTGGCCAGCGCCTCCGCGACTACCACCATTCGTCCGTCGTTCCTCAGACGCTGAAGCACCTTCTGGCCGATCTGCGTGAAAACCCGATTCATAAGATGCAAGGTCACGCCGGCTTGGGTCAAGCCGCGCAGACATCCTTAGTCGAGGGATTGGTCATTTGGGCGGATCGACAAGGGGACGCGGCTATCATTCCGACCTTAGACTTCTTGCATATTCTTATTGGTGACCCGAGACTATACGGGGCGCGTTGGACTGAGATAGATTCAGGTGTGCGTCAGACGGTCGAGCGATGGCTAACCGATATCACGTTAGAGACTTTTTTTGAAGTATTCAAAAGCCAACCAACAGCAAATCCTAAAATGGTAGCAGAGAGGGAAATATTCTGGCGCGGATATAGAAAGAAGATCTCTCGCGCTTGGCTAATTACGGGAATCAATGGGCGAGCCATCGCAGAACGCCTGTTGGGAAAATCTTTCGGGCAGTTCGGGAGTAGTGCTGAAGCAGATCATCTTGGGCTAATGATGCAAATGGGAAGCTATGTGATTCTAGAAATGAATCAGAACGGCAGAACACTCTTCTGGCCGATGAGCGATGCAGCGATGCCGGATTTCTATCAAGTTGAATACAAACGCGGCGCACTGATCGATCTGTGCCGGCAGGCGACTCTGGCCTCGGGAGACGGCGGCCGCTTTCACATGACACATCCCAACCCACCTGGGCAGAAGATGTATTGGCAGTCCAAGTATGAAGACAAAATCTCGAAGGTAATCGGCGTATCGCGCTCGGCAATCCTCACGCCTCCGCCAATTCCCGCAACACCTCAGGATGCCGCTGCGCCACCCTGAGCAGCGTCTTGGCTGCACCGCTCGGCTGGCGCCGGCCTTGTTCCCACTCCTGCAGCGTGCGTACCGACACGCCCAAGAGTGCGGCAAACTGGGCGGGCGACAGGCCGGAGTTCTGGCGGGCGGCGATGATCGGCGAGTACACCACTGTCCCCAGGCCCGCGTTCATCTGACGGATAGATTCCAATAGCTTCTCGCCCAGTTCTTCGCCGGTCATGCTGTCATTCGTTACCATGTTGGATCGACTCCTGAATGGCCTTCAGCAGGCGCGCCGGAATATCCCCACGCACTGCCTTGGCGTAAATCACCAGCAGGTAAATCACGCCGTTTTCCAGCCGGTTGAAATAAATCACCCGAACCCCGCCACGCTTACCCATCCCCACCCGTGTCCAGCGCACCTTACGGCATCCCCCGGAACCGGGAATCACATCTCCGGCGTGCGGATTTCCCGCGAGCCAGGCACAGAAGTCACCCCGCTCGTCTTCAGACCAAATGCCCTTGGCGTCTGCACTGAAAAGCGGGGTCTCGATGACGGTGTACATGCGGGAGGATGATACGGCGTTGACGAGTAAACACAAGGGGCTGATCCGACGTAGGCTTGCATAGCCCGCCTGGTGATCGAGTGGTCTAGCCGCTACGCGCCCGCCACGGACTAGCTGGTGGCCTTGCCGAGGGATCGCGCGCCACCGGGACCTTCGGGGCGGGTCCGTATCGGATGGTTTCGGCTTAGAGTCGCGAGAGGGAATACACTGGGCACGAGCCCGACGGACCTTCCCCACAACCCTCCCCAGGGCGCGGGCAAGGGCCTGGACGCACCCCAACTTACCCCTGCAAACGGTTCTGCCAGATGATGCGATTTCGACTTGCCGGCACACTGGATGACGCCGGATGGCTCTTTGAGTTGTTCCGTAAGGGCGCTCTTCCTTTCGCCCGCGAGGCACCGGTTGCCTTGTCCGATTGGCCGCAGGCCGCCCCATCGCATCCCGGCACAGCCCTGTTGTTGGCGCTGTTGGATACACAGGATGCTCAGTGTGAGGGCGAGTCGCTGCGCCTGACCCACGACCGAGTCGCGGGCCTCAGCCGACCCGAGGCGGTCCGGCTTGGGCTGCCGCCGGTGGTTCCCTTGACGCTCTTTCTGTCGCACGACGCGCCCATCGGCGAGCCCTCCTTCGCGTTGCGTGTCGAGTGGTTCCAACGCGGCGGAGCGCCCATCTTCGGCGCGCGCCGCACGGGCACGGGGCTGACGGTCACCGCCGGGCGCTTCCTGATCCTGGACCCGCTTTACTCGGCCCTGGAGGCAATCAATGCAGTGAACGCGGCGAGCGGCGACGCCTCGCCGCAGGGGCTGGACCGGCGCATGGCCGCCTATGCCCGCTTCAAGGGCCACCTGATCCGACTCACCGGCGACCTGCGCGCCGATGAGTATCTGCGGGGGCTCACCATCCATCAGGCCACCGGGATCGGGATCGACCTGGAACCCGGCGATGCGACGGCGCCCTTCCTGCCGACCCTTTACGGTGATCGCCCCGAGGATGCGACGACCGCCGACCCGCAAGATCAAGGCCCGATCCCTGAACTCGGCCGGGAACCCGACCGGGAGCCGCTGCTGCCACAACACCACGCCAAGCAATTCCAGAAGCGCTTTCTCGATCAGGGGGCGCGGAGTCATTTCACCCTGGGCAACGGCGTCTACACGGTGCTGGATACCCCGGTCGCCGCGGCGCTGCAAGTCCTGGAGCGTGTCAACCGCGCCGACGCCACCACCCGCCAGGCATTCCGTCAGGACCCCTTGGCCTTCCTCACGTCAGCTATTGAGGAGGCTGGGGGTGACTGCGGCGTCATCTGCGACCTGCGGGGCTATGGCGAGAGGGTGGTCGGCGTCGGGGACTGGGTACCGCCGAGTTTCTCCTTTCCATTGGCAGTGTCCCGTGACTGGTTCCCGGCCGAGGAGTCCGAGGTTTTCACCATCCAAATCCCTGGCGATACCCCTTTGGTGGTACGGGCGGAGGAAATCAAGGTTCTCAAGGATTTGATGGTTCAGGCCCAAGAATCAGGCGACACGACCTGTGAATTTAATGGACGACCCTTGCAGCTTACGGATGATCTGGTGCAGACCGTTCAAGGTCTTGCCGGGCGGATGTCGCCGGTAACCCGTGATGTCGCAGAGGAAGGAATGGGGTCGGGGGAGTCCAAAGGAGCCGCTATCACCAAGGACAACGAGGAGCTGCTGACCTTCTTGGCAGAGCAGAGTCGTCAGCGCGGCCAATTCACACCGGGTCTCCCCCGGTCTCTCGTCACTGTCCCGATGCCCCACCAGACATCGGGTCTTGGCTGGCTGCAAGCGGGTTACCTCGCGGGCGCGCCGGGGCTCTTGCTGGCCGACGACATGGGGCTCGGCAAGACATGTCGTGCGCTCCGTGGTGGACATTCGGAGTGTCGCTCTTGCTGGCCGACGACATGGGGCTCGGCAAGACCTACCAAGTCCTCGCTTTTCTGCGCTGGCTGCGTGAACAGTCCCTCGACGGTCGGCGCCCGGCGCTGGGACCCTTCTTGGTCGTCGCCCCCAAGACCCTATTGGGTAACTGGCGCGATGAGGTGAGCGCGCACCTCGGCGCGGCTGCCCTGGGTCGCGAGGTGCACGCCTACGAACGCGGGCTGCGCGACCTCAAGCTGCATACGGGCGCCGGCAACGATACGACCTTACGACGCCAAACGCTCGACTGGAAAACGATCGAGTCCGCCGATCTGGTGTTGACTACCTACGAGACGCTGCGCGATTACCATCTTTCGTTCGGTAAGGTGCGATTCTCGGTGATCGTCTACGACGAGGTGCAGAAGCTCAAGAACCCGGCCTCGCTGATGAACCGGGGCGCCAAGGCTCAGCAAGGCAAATTCACGCTCTTGATGACGGGTACCCCGATTGAGAATAGCCTGCTGGACCTTTGGACGCTGCTGGATATCGCCTGGCCGGGGTTCCTGGGGTTGAGCGCGCGGGAGTTCCTGGCTCACCATCGGGGCAACGACCCGGAGCGACGAGAGAAACTGAAGCGGCGCCTGGTCGAGCCCACTGTCCTTTCGGACCAGGTGACGCCAATTCCGGCCATTATGCTGCGCCGCTTCAAGCAGGACAATCTGGAGGGGCTACCCGAGCGACGGATCGAGGCGACCCAAGACCTCATGCCCGCGGAGCAGCAGGCCGCCTACGACGCTGTGCGGACGGCAATCCGCGCGCGCCCCCAAGGCACGCTTGAGGGGCTGCAACAACTGCGGGCGATCTCGCTGCACCCGCGGCTTGGCCAGCCGCCAGAATCCGCGGTGGAGGATGGGCCATTCATCGCCGCCTCGGCCCGGTTTACGCGCCTGTTCGTGATCCTGGACCGTGTCCATGCGCAGCGCGAAAAGGCCCTGATTTTCGTGGAGCTACGGGAAGCCCAGCGGGCACTCTACGACTTGATCCGCCGTCGCTACAGCCTTCCCTCACCCCTTCCCGAAACGATCAACGGCGCCACGGCGAGCCCGGTGCGCGACCGTATCCGGCGTGAGTTCCAGAAGCGGCGCGGCTTCGATGTGCTGCTCCTTGGCCCTAAGGCCGCGGGCTTCGGTCTCACACTCACAGCCGCCAATCACGTCATCCATCTCAACCGTTGGTGGAATCCGGCGGTAGAAGATCAGTGCAGTGACCGGGTCTATCGGATTGGCCAGGACAAGCCCGTGACCATTTATCTGCCCCAGGCGATTCACTCCGAGCTGGGCGAGCGCTCGTTCGACAGCCTATTGCACGGGCTGCTGGATGAGAAACGGTCCTTGAGCCGGGAGATCGTGATCCCGGTGCAATTCAATGACCAGGACTTCCGCGCGCTGTTCGAGAAGAGCCTGAGTGATGGTGAAACCGAGCCAACAATTTGTGATCACATCGACGGCATGGATTGGCGGGGTTTCGAGTTGTGGATCGCCGATGAGTTGAAGCGCGCCGGATTCAGTGTCGAGATCACGTCGGGAAGTGGGGACGGCGGGGTGGATGTCATTGGGGTTCCGCGTGATGGGGGAGGACGCCCGCTGTTTGTTCAGTGTAAACATACGGGGCACGGGATGAAGGCGATGATCGACGAGCGCGCAGTGCATGACCTTGTGCGAGCGCGGGCGACTCACTGCCATACCTATCCCGATCCGATTCTAGCGGCAGTGACCAACGGCCGATTCTCTCTGGCGGCAGAGAGTCTTGCCTTAGAGAACCGCGTACGGCTGTTTGACTCGGCGCGTTTGCCGACGCTGGGACGGGTCTTGGTCGAACTCAGTGATGGGGCGGCTCGATAAACGGAGTTGCTGGCGTGCCAGCGGCCAGCAGTTCCAATTAGGAAATGGACTCAGCATCGCCGACGTTGCCCGCTGGGCGCGCCCGTGCAACTCTGGTTCGCTCGGGTCTTGCTGCGGCGGCTGCTGGGCGAGAACTTACCGCAACTGCACGATTTTGCGGAGGTCGAGACGATGCTTTCCGAACACGTTGACGAGTGGACGCAGAAGTGGAAGCGGGAAGGCTTGCGGGAGGGCTTGCGGGAAGGCGAGCGGGCGGGGAAGCTGGAAGGCAAGAGCGATGCGCTGAAACGCCTGCTCCGAGTCCGTTTTGGTGAACTGCCCCCTTGGGCGCAGGCGCGTATTGACGCGGCGACCCTCGGCCAGTTGGACGCCTGGCTGGACGGCCTCTTCCTGGCCGCGACCCTGGAGATCCTGCTTGGCGGCCAGCCGCCGGGGTCGCGCCCGCCCGCGGGTTGAGCGGTATTCGCGCGACTTGGCTCAGCGCCGCGGGCCGGATTAGGCGTGTGCCGTCCGGCCGTTTGCCGCAAGACCCGTGACGTCCCGGTAGGGTGGGAGGGGCATCCAGCCCACGGGGTCAGCAAGCGACAGCCCGCGGCTTTGCCGGAGCCACAACCCCTGCTTGCTGTCGGTAAGACGGTCGCTTCGGGCGCCGTGTTATCCACCCCGACCAGACGCATTGGACAGGAGGCTCTCGTATGGGATCTTGAGGCCATGGTGCAGCCGTTGCACCATGCGCAGGCTGAGCGAGCGCTTGCGGTTCAGCACCTCCGAGACGCGTCCGCTCGATCCAATGAAAGGCTCCAGGTCTTTCGCCGCCAGACCTTGTTGATCCATGCGGAATTTGATGGCATCCACCGGGTCGGCAGGGCCGATGGAGTAATGTCGGTTCTCGTAAGCCTCGACCAACGTCACGAGCACCTCCATCTCATCCGCCTCGGGCGTCCCTGGAGCTGCTTGGAAAATGGACTCCAGCCGCTCGAACGCGGCGCGTAAGTCCGCGTCATTGCGTATCGGCTTAATAGTCATTCACGGTCTCCGCATCGACACGGTCGTATTGGGCATGGGTGCCCACAAACTTTACCCAGGCGATCCCGGCGCGGTATTGCATTTCTACCACCAACCGGTATTTGTTGCCGGCAATATTGAACACCACTCGGTTATTGCCGCAAATGCTCGCGTTACGGTATTGATTTTTAATGTCCTGGGGGGAAGCCCAAACCGCGTGAGTCGCCTCGTCGTGCCAACTTTCCAGCGGCCCGCGCGCATCGGCATGGGGGGGCAGATCCCAAAACTTCCTCAGCGTGCTTTTCGCGATGACGCGCATGGGGTCATTTTAGCTCCCAAATCGGGAGACGCAAGCTGCTTGGTCGAGTCGGCGGGCAGTTTACCCGCCGACCTGCTCCAACGTAAGGCGCTGAAATGTTGAGGTTCGTTCCTCACCCCAACCTACGGCATTGCGATGTTTTCGGGTTCGGAGCGAATACAGGGCTTGGGTCATCGTTCCGATCACTGGAGGCCGAGGCTTACCGTGAAAGTGCGTAGTCAGGCCATCCTGGCCTGACGGCGTCGGGACTGGAACGGTCAGGGCTGGAAGCCCTGACTACGCAGCGGTCGAGAGGACTTTCATCTTCCGGGGTGGCTTGATGTTCCTTCCATGCCCGGATGAGCTGACCGCCCCCTCAATGCACCAGCACCCCCGCCGCTTCCAACTCCGCGAGGACCGGCGTCAGTTCCGCAATCTCCGTGGCGTCGTCGCTGACCTGGAGGTAGCGGCGCAGGTCGGCCGCGGCGGCCGGGGTATAGCCCAGTTCGCGGTAGATCAGGCCGCGGTCACGCAGGTCGTCCGGCGCGTCCGGCTGCAGGGCCAGGAGTCCATCGACCGCGATGAGCGCCTGTCCCAGGTCACCGTCGCGCAGGAAGATCACCTTCAGGTTGGCCAGCATCCGCACCAGGATCTCCCGCCGGGTGGCCGGCCGCAACAGGGCCGGATTCGCCGCGACCGTCACGGCCCCGCAGCCGTAGACATCGTCCAGGCGGCGGTCCAGATCCTCCAGATCGAGTGAGGCGCCGCGACTGAAGGGGTCCAGGACCAGCATCGCGTCCCCGGCCGCGACCCGCACCAGGAAGTGACCCGGAAACCCGACGCCGAAGGCGGGTATGCCGACCTGACGCGCCACTTCCACATAGATCAGGGACAGACTGATCGGGATGCCGGTGCGCCGTTCCAGCACCTGATCCAGAAAGCTGTTGCGGGGGTCGTAGAAGTCCTCCAGATTACCGCCGAATCCCTCCTGATCGAACAGAAAGCGGTTGAGTGCCCGCACCCGGTGCGTCAGGTCCGCATCACGCGGCACGCTGGAGACCGCGGCGATGCAGAGGCTTTCAAACCGACGCAGCGACCGGTCGGCATCCAATGTCGGCTGGAACAGACGGCTGATCGCCAGCGCGGCGCGCGGCAGATCGATCGCCGCATCCGGGAGTTGGGCCAACAGGGTGAGTTCTTCTTGGGCTCGCTGCATGGTGATCTCCTGGCTGCTGTAGTGAAGTCCCGACAGTGCATCCGCCGGGGCGTTCCGTCAACCCGTTGGTCTTAGGTATCCGGCGCGCAGTTCAGCCGCGACTGCCGTGGATGGGATACCCCAAGGCCCCGGCTCGGTATACTGTGTTCCCGTCCAAATCTCACGAACCAGACGATCCCAATTCAACCATGTCCGTCAACCCTGTCTCCGGTGCCGGCTATCTGTTCCAGGGCATCAGGCTCATCACCCGCCCGGGCCTGCGGCGCTTCGTCATCGTGCCCTTGTTGGTCAACATTCTGGTGTTCTCGGCCGGTATCGCCGCCGGGGTCTCCTGGTTCGAGGGCTTCGTCACCTGGATGGACGCGCGCGTTCCCAGTTGGCTGCAGTGGCTCGACTGGATTCTCTGGCCGGTCTTTGTGTTGCTGCTCCTGGTGCTGGTGTTCTATGGCTTTGCCCTGGTCGCGAACCTGATCGCCGCACCCTTCAACAGCCTGCTGGCGGAAAAAGTCGAACTGCTGCTCACCGGACGGCCGCTGGAGCAGGGCGGCGGGGTGCCGCAGATGCTGAAGGAACTGATTCCGACCCTGTGGGACGAGACCAAGAAGATCCTCTACGCCCTGCTGCTCGCCATCCCGTTCCTGCTGCTGCTGTTCGTGCCGGTGGTCGGCCCGATTCTCTGGTTTCTCTATACCGCCTGGATCATGGCGGTGCAGTACGCGGACTATCCCATGGGCAACAACGGGCTCAAATTCCGCGAGCAGCGTCGGCGCTTGCGCGAGCGGCGCACCCTGAGTCTGGGGTTTGGTGCCGCGACGGTCGGCATCAGCATGGTGCCGGTGCTCAACTTCATCGTGATGCCCAGCGCGGTGGCCGGCGCCACCGCCCTGTGGGTGCGCGAACTCAAGGGGTCGCCTAACTACCAGGGCGCGCACGAGTCGCGGGTGGCGACCCGCGGCGTGCTGCTGGTCATCGATCAACTCTCCGGACATATCCGCGGCGAGTTCCTGACCGGACCTTTCAGCGGTCTGCCCCTGGAGCGGGTCTCGACCCAGGAGTTGATCGATCTCCTGGCGCAGTGGTATGCCGGTGATCTTGCCTCGGCCGAAGCCCTGGAAGTCTACCTGGAGCGTGAGCGCGAGCAGCCGGTGCGCCGGCCGACGGCGGCACAGCGTGCAGACGCTCCCAAGCCAACGGCGATGCAGCGCATGCCGCAGGAAGAGGCGAGGGCGGTCCTTGGTTTGAGCCCTGGCGCAGGTCCGGACGAGATCCGCGCCGCCCATCGACGGCTGGTGCAGCGGCTGCACCCGGATCGGGGCGGCTCGGATTACCTGGCGGCGAAGATCAACGAGGCGAAGGATGTGTTGCTTGGTTAGCAGGGGGCTCTTGATCGTCATGTGGGCGGCTGGATCAAGCGATAGCCGTTAGCGGGGTCGAATACGACGATACCAACTCTGGACTCTGACCCGCTGATCTTCCGATTCTGGAAAAGAGCAGATTTGGTTTGCGTGTTTGCCATATGGCAAATATATCAACGCCATGTGGCTTTACTGGCTCTGAGATGTGATGATGACACAAGCTGCGGTACTCAAAGAAACCACCGGCGAAGCCGACCCGCTCGCCGACGGTCTCGGCGTGCTGCAACTGCCGGCCGCACGTTTGGTCGAGCGGGTCCGTGCCGGGTTTCCCTTCCCCGAGTTGGAGGCGTTACGGGTACGACTCGGGATGTCGCTGCAGGAGGCTGCCGGTCTGGCCGGGATACCAGCGCGGACGCTGGCGCGCCGCCGACAGGCCGGGCGGCTGGACCCGGGCGAGTCCGAGCGGGTCCTGCGAATCGAGCGGTTGTTCGCCCTGGCGACCCAACTGCTGCGCGACGATGACCGGGCGCGTGACTGGCTGAAGTCACCCAAGGCGGCGCTGGCGGGACAGACGCCCTTGGACTATGCGGACACGGAGGTCGGTGCACGCGAGGTGGAGCACCTGATCGGCCGGTTGCGCCACGGCGTCTTCGCTTGATCTGTTTCCGTCTGGTCGACGAGGACTATCTGGAGTCGGCCTTCAGTGGGGACGGGGCGCGTCTCTATGGCGGACGTTGGAATGCACCGGGCGTGGCGATGGTCTACACGGCGCAGTCGCTCTCCCTGGCGCAGTTGGAACTGCTGGTCCATCTCCTCTCGGCCTCCTTGCCCGGACTGTCTGACGACTGGTGGATGACGCACGTTGTTGATCGCCTCAGTTTTCAGCAACAGCGCATGGTTCAAGAGCGCGGCTTAACAAATCTGGAGTGACTCGACCTTGCGGCTTTGCTGCCGGATCGAGCAGCTGCAACTGGAAAAACGTGAACGCCTGGAACCGGCACTCGCCTGCTCTATGATCGTGGCCTGGCGGGTCCTGTTCCTCACGATGCTGGGACGCGCCTGCCCGGAGATGCCGTGCGACGTGGTCTTCGACACCGCCGAGTGGCACGCCGTCTACATCGTCACCGAACGTCAGCCCCCGCCCGACACCCCGCCCACGCTGGATCAGATGGTGCGCATGGTCGCCGGTCTGGGCGGCTTCCAAGGCCGGAAGTCCGACGGCTTCCCCGGCCCGCAAACCCTCTGGATTGGACTCCAGCGCGCCGCCGACTTCGTGCTGGCGATGGCGGCCCAGCGCGGCGTCGGGGAGGGGAGATATGGGTAGTAGTCAGGCCCAAGACGCCCCCGCAGATCGTGAAGTGACAACCTTCAGGTTCACATGAGTGCGCTAGACCGGACTGTGGCACCGGGTCGATAATGCCGCGGCCGATGTCCCGGCCGGCAGGTCGGTCGCAGTGAGTGCTTCAACCGAGAGGAATCAAGATTATGCAGACGAAAGAAGAATATCTGGCAAGACTCAAGGCCCAACTCGACGAGTGGCAGGTTGATCTGGAAGGGTTGCGGGCGAAGGCGGAGGATGCCTCTGATGACGTGAAGGCCAAGCTCCATGAGCAGATGGCCGAGGTCAAGGCCAAGTGGGACGAGGGTGCGGCCAAGCGTGAGGAGATCCTGGGTGCCGCCGATGATAGGTGGGAGGAGATCAAGGATGAAGCCGAAGAGAAATGGGAAGAGCTCAAGGTCGGCGTCAAGGACTCCATCGAGCGGGTCAAGGCGTTCTTCAGTTGAGGCGTTGACGGTCACGATCCAGGTAAGCCCCGTGCGGCGTCCGCCGCGTGGGGGCTGGATGATTGGCACCACAAAGGCACCAAGGGCACGCAGACCAATACCGCGTTGCTGCTGTACGGCGATCACCTGTTGAGAGATTCCGTATCAAGACGACGCAGCGGAAATCTTCGTGTTCTTCGTGTCTTTCTGGTGCCAATGATCAAGGCTGGCGCGGTGGTTGCTGGTGGATGGGCGTGCTACAGGACGTCCTGCCAAGCCGGATGGGCGGCGATCAGGCCCAGCGCCTGAGGCAGCAGGGTCAGGCCGGGTTCCATCTTGAACCAGGTGGAGGCGCCCGAGGGGTGGGGCAGGGGAATCAGGTCTACCGCAAGCCCCGTAGCGGATCGGTAGGGCCATTGGTGCCCCACGAGCATGTCCAGTCGTGCCCGGGCGGGCAGTTGATCGGCAAACTGGGCGATGGCGAGTTTGCCCACGGGGATGATCAGTCGGGGCTGGCTGGTTTCCAGTTCGGCGCGCCACCAGGACGTGCAGTTTTCGACTTCCACCCGATCCGGCACCCGGTCACCGCCCTTGGGATTCTTGCCGGGAAAGCAGCGGCACACCGCGCTCATCAGCACCCGTGCGCGAAATCCCGCCTCATCGATCCCGATCGACTCGAACCAGCGAAACAAAGTCCTGCCAGCCGTCCAGCAAAAGGGTCGGCCTTGTTCGATCTCCCGTGTCCCGGGGGCCTGGCCGATCATCATGACCGGTGAGCGGACGGCGAGGCCGTGGACCGGCGGGCCGAACATGCCGGGGCAGCGGCGGCAGCGGCGCAGGTTCTCATAGAGGCGATCCAGGGCGTCGGTTTGGTCCGATGCCGCGGCGATTGCCGATCGGGAGTCGGCCTGCAGTGACGGGTCGGCCGGACCGCTCCCGGCGGGTTTGATGCCAACATGGTCGCTCATGACTCCGATATCCTGACTGAGTGATCAATGGGTTGGGTGCGTGCCGAACAGCTCGGTCAGATCGATCGCAAATTCCTCGAAGGGGGGTATACGAACCTTCGGACAGTGGTCGTCGTTCCGGCACTCGGCTGAGCAGACGATCCGGTAGCCGCCCTGGTCGAGGGCGTAGGCAATCAGCGAACGGTCCTCCGGTGCGAGGACCCAATAGTGCCGAACACCGGCGCGCGGGAGCAGGAGTAAATGGTGAAACAGGTCTTTGCGCTCATGGCCTGGGGAGAGCACCTCGCAGACCCAGTCCGGGGCTAGGGTGATGATTCCGGTCGGCCAGGCTGCGAGTCGCGCGCGGCGCCACCCGGCCAGGTCGTGACAGGGGCAATCGTGTGCGCTATAGCGCACGCTGACCTCGGTGAGTATCAGCCAGCCGTCCGGATCGCCGGGCCGCTGGCCGGACTGCACCTGGAACGCGAGACCCGATTGAGCGCGACTGTGCTCGAAGCGGGCCATTGGCCGCCGGACGATCGCACCGCCGATCAGCTCCACGCGCTCGTCGTCGCAGTCCAGCAAATCATCGATGGTCTTCAGTCGCTGCGCTTCCACGGGGTGCCTGCGAGGATGGTTGTCATAGTAGGTCCAACGGTAGCGGGCCGGTCGGGCGTTGTCGAGACGGCGACCCTGATATAGCCGTCGGACGTGATAACCGAACGTAGGGGCGGGTTTCAAACCCGCCCCTTGTATGATCTGTTCCCAGGGAT
>Ga0247842_10003071_pt1 | contig 23275 bp, 18 predicted proteins | sample LaCruzMarch2015__3_FD_192411 | JGI IMG/M metagenome (GOLD analysis project Ga0247842, IMG submission 192411) | Freshwater microbial communities from meromictic Lake La Cruz, Castile-La Mancha, Spain - LaCruzMarch2015_19m | ecosystem: Environmental > Aquatic > Freshwater > Lake | place: Spain...
CGGACCTCCCGCTACCTGGTGCAGGAATTGGGCCGAGAGCCAACCCCCGAAGAGATTGCCGCCAAAATGGAGTTTCCCCTGGAGAAGGTGCGCAAAGTGCTTAAAATTGCCAAAGAACCAATATCCCTCGAGACACCGATAGGTGAGGAAGAAGACAGTCATCTTGGTGATTTCATAGAAGATAAAAAAATCATGTCCCCTTCGGAAGCGACCATCAGTATGGATCTGGCGGAACAGACAAGAAAGATCCTGGCAACCCTGACGCCCCGGGAGGAGAAGGTCTTGCGGATGCGCTTCGGCATCAGCGAGCGGGTAGATGTCTCTATGGACGAATTAAAGGAACCCCCGGTCAACCTGTCGCTGGAAATAACCAGGCAGGCGGAGAACAACGGGGTAAGAAAGCTGCGGAACCCTTCCCGTCGGAAACTTATCAAGCCGGCAATGTAGATATTAAAGATGCGAAACGTCAGGAATGGCTAAAGAAGATGTTGACATCAAACCGGTTTGGGTGTATCAGACCGGCTTATTGACCAATAGGGTAGACAGGAGAGGGCCCATAGCTCAATTGGTAGAGCCACCGGCTCATAACCGGTAGGTCCCTGGTTCGAACCCAGGTGGGCCCACCATTCGACATGTATAGAAAATACGACATATTCAAGGGAAATGGTCAAACAGGAATGACCGGAAGACAAGTCTTCCTTGGAAAAAAGTGCACCATATTCATGGTGCACTTTTTTTTGTCTTTTACCGGATAAGAAAGGGGGAAGTCATTGAACGAACAATTGTTGCATCTCATCGAGCTGCAAAAGATCGATACGGAAACGCAAAAAGTTCTCCTTGGCAGAAAGGAGTTGCCCGTATTACTGGCAAGGCTGGAAGAAAACTTCGAGGTTATAAAATCCCGGATTGCTGAACACCGGTTCAATCTCGAGGAAAAAAACAAGAACCACCGGGAGTTGGAAGACAAATTAAAAAAAGGGCTGGAGCAGCTAAGGAAGACCCGAGACCGTATCCACGATGTCAAGTCCAACAAGGAATATCAGGCGGTGTTGAAGGAAATAGAGACGCTTGAACAAAAAAACGGGGTAGTGGAAGATCAGATTATTTCCATCCTTGAAGAAATTGATGCGGTCAAGACCTTGCTGACAGAAAAAGAGCAGGAATTTGCAGGAGAACAACAAAGATACGAGCAGGAGAAGAGAAAGACCGAGGAACAGATCGGCTCCATCGAATCGCAGTTGCGGTCCGGGCAGAAGCAGGGGGAGGAAATCCGTGGGAAGATACGGAAGGACCTTTTAAGGAAGTATGAGATAATCAAGAATGTCAGTAATGGCCTCGCTGTCGTGTCCGCATGGAAGGAGACCTGCAATGGTTGTCACATGAACATTCCACCCCAGCTATACAATGAGCTTCTGGATTCTTTGGACGACCTTATTTGTTGTCCTAACTGTCGTCGTATTATTTATCGGCAAGATGAAAGTATCAATAATGCTTGAGCAGATCAGATGATCGCTGGTCCGGAAAACCACCGGACGGGAGGAAAGTCCGAGCTCCACAGGGCAGGATGGTCGCTAACGGCGACTGGGGGCGACCCTAAGGAAAGTGCCACAGAAAATATACCGCCGGACGAGTGCAACCCGGACGGTAAGGGTGAAAAGGCGAGGTAAGAGCTCACCGCTTTCCTGGCGACAGGGAAGGCATGGTAAACCCCATCCGGAGCAAGACCGAATAGGAGAACGATTGAGGGCTGCCCGCCCGATGTTCTCGGGTAGGTTGCTTGAGGCAGCAGGCAACTGCTGTCCCAGAGGAATGATCATCGCCGCCCCGCGGGGTAACTTGGGGGTGGAACAGAACTCGGCTTACGATCTACTCAAGCATCTCTGGATACAGAAAAGGGCGGTTCATCGGAACCGCCCTTTTCTTATTGGCTGGAGAGCATGGAAATTATATACTCAGAGATTTCTCCGTCTCCTTGATATCGATTGTGGTTTTGATGACCGTATCCGAGTTCAGGGAAATGCTGTTTATCCCGCATTCAACAAGGAACCGGGCGAATTCAGGATAATCGCTCGGAGCCTGTCCGCAGATGCCGATCTTTTTCCCCATCTTGTTGGCCTTCGTGATAGCGATCCGGATCAGATCCATAACGGCTTTATTACGTTCGTCAAAAATGTGGGAAACAAGGAAAGAATCTCTGTCCAGACCAAGGGTCAGCTGGGTCAGGTCGTTAGAGCCGATGGAGAAACCGTCAAATATCTCGCCGAATTCTTCGATTAGGATGACATTGCTGGGGATCTCGACCATCATGTAGATCTCCAGGCCGTTTTCACCTTGGACAAGACCCTTGTCAGTCATGACTTCAATTACCCTCTTGCCTTCCTCAACGGTCCGGCAGAAGGGGATCATCAATATGGCATTGGTGAGGCCCATGTCGTTTCTCACCTTTTTCATGGCTTCGCATTCCAAGGCAAAGGCGTCGCGGTAACGTTCATTATAGTACCGGGAGGCGCCGCGGAAACCGATCATCGGGTTTTCTTCATCCATCTCAAAATACTGGCCCCCGATGAGGTTTTTGTATTCATTACTCTTGAAGTCGCTCATGCGGACGACGACGTCATTCGGATGGAAGGCGGCCGCGATTTTGGCGACGCCCTGAGCCAGTTTGTCAACAAAGAAATCGGCCTTATTCTTATACCCATAGGTCAGGGATTCAATCTTCTCCCGGATGACCGGATCGGCGACCTTGTCAAACTGGATCAGAGCCATGGGGTGGATGCTGATGAACTGGTTAATGATAAACTCAAGCCTTGCCAAACCGACGCCGTCATTAGGAATGGCGGCTAGATTGAAGGCATTTTCCGGATTGCCTACATTCATCATAATCTTGGTTTTCGGGCGATCGAGGTTCTTGGCATCAATCCGTTGAACTTCGAATCTCAGTATCCCCTCATAGACATTGCCGACTTCACCTTCCGCACAGGATACGGTTGCCTCCTTGACGCCTTGGAGGGCCTTAGTGCCGTTCTCCGTGCCGACGATGCAGGGAACCCCGAGTTCACGGCTTACGATGGCCGCATGGCAGGTCCTGCCGCCTCTGTTTGTGACAATCGCAGCGGCGATTTTCATGACCGGTTCCCAATCCGGGTCGGTCATATCCGTAACGAGGACCTCCCCTTTCTTGAAGGTCATAATCTGGTCTACAGATTCGATAATATGTACTGGTCCCGCGCCGATCTTCGAACCTACCGCCGTTCCCTGCACCAGAGGGCTCTTATGTTCCGTAAGGATATAGTTTTCCAGAACGTTGGCATCCTTCTGGGATTGGACTGTTTCCGGTCGGGCCTGGAGAATGAAGAGCTCACCGGTCCGTCCATCTTTTCCCCACTCAATATCCATGGGCTTAAAATAGCCGGCCTCCTGTGAGTAGTGGTCTTCAATAATCGTTGTCCAGCGGGCCAACTGCAGAACCTCGTCGTCGTTTAGACAAAACTTGCGTCGCTGTTCGATGGATACGGACACTGTCTCAGTAGCCTCTCCTCCCTTACCGCCAGCATACACCATCTTGAGCTCTTTCGTGCCCAGCTTTTTCTGGACAATGGGACGGTGACCCTGTTTCAAGGTGGGCTTGAATACGAAGAATTCATCAGGGTTCACGGTACCTTGTACCACTGTTTCTCCCAGGCCGTAAGCGGCGGTGATAAGGATGGCCTCCTTGAAGCCCGACTCCGTATCGATTGAGAAAATGACACCCGAAGCAGCGAGATCGGACCGGACCATTTTCTGCACGCCGATGGAGAGGGCGATGGACATATGATCAAATCCCTTGTCAAAGCGGTAGGAGATAGCCCGGTCTGTGAAGAGGGAAGCAAAACAATGCTTGCAGGCTTCAATAAGAGCGTCTTCCCCGGTGATATTCAGATAGGTTTCCTGCTGGCCGGCAAAGCTCGCATCGGGAAGATCCTCCGCAGTTGCCGAGCTTCTCACGGCCACGTCGGTGTTTTCTCCGTATTCGTCACATAGCTTTTTGTAGGCGTCGATAACAGCCGTTCTTAAATCATCAGGAAACTTGGCGTTGTAGATGAGTTCACGAACTTTACGGCCCCTGTCTTTGAGATTTTGGATATCGTGGGTATCCAGATCGGATAAGACCGCCTTGATCTGATCACGGACTCCCGCTGACTCGAGAAGATAGCGATAGGCATAGGCGGTAACGGCGTATCCATCGGGGATGCTCACACCTTTGGGGATCAATTCTCTGCGCATTTCCCCGAGAGAGGCATTTTTCCCTCCCACCTGTGGGATATCAGCGAGTTGCAATTCATCAAACCAAAGGACCAACTTATTGTCATTCATGGGATTCCTCCTGTGGGTAGTTGTTTTGTGGAAGGATCATGGCGCCAATTTGCCTATCAGTTATAAAATGCGAAGTCAAATAGAAAGATGCGAGGTGAGTCATTATGAGGAAAAAAAGAGGCCGGATTGAATCCGGCCTCTTCATGCTTCAAGGGTTATTTATCTTCTTCCTCATCATCGTAGAAAGGACCTTCTCCCTGGGCGTCGGGTGGAACCTCGGCCGCTATGGATCGAGAGATGCCCTTTGATAAAAGGGCTGCAATCCCGAAGAGGATGATAATGGAAATTACCAGGATCAAGATGATCGTTGTCGACCATGCTTTCGCTTCCTTATCAATATTCTGCGTTGCCTTGGCGGCAATTTCACTGAATTTCTCTACATCCACACCCATGCCGATCCAACCGAATCCAGCCGGAGCGGGACTATCCTGAGTGTAGAATTTAATGGGGGCATAAGCCACGAACTTTGTGTGCCCACCGAACTTATACGTCTTGATTCCTGATTTTCCCGCTGCTGCATCCTTGGCGATCAGGGGGAGATTCGGATCAACAAAACCCATGAGGTTCAGGTTCAGTACCTCTTCGCCCTTCTTTGTCAACTCTGCAGAAGTCTGTTCCGTCAGGGGCGGCACCGGTCTTCCATCGGGGAAAAGACCCTCGATATGATAGTCGTTGGGATGGGAAATCATGAGTCCCCGGTTATCTACCATGTAAGCGTAGTTTCCCGTGGCTGCATCTGCCTCGAACACCGGCGCCGACTGGGTCGGAATCACATGGTCCGTGTATGCACCGAGATGACGGTAGTCAAGGGCCAGTTGTACGATACCCTGCAGACCTTCCTTGCCATACAGGGGGGTGGCGAAACGGATGACACCGGAAAAACGCTTTCCCTTCTCAAAATCTGCACGGTTGACATACCAGCCTGTTACCGGGGAGACGAAGACATCGCCCTTGTTAAAAGCTTTTGCAGATGCAAAGTATGTTTCTGATTTGTAGGTTGTATTCGCTGGAATGCTCACATTGGTAAGTTTTGTTTTGGAGGCGATCTCTCCATTGGTAATCTTGATCACCTCGTTGCCATTCTTGTCAATGAGCGTCATTTCTGTATAAATGGGGGCAGAGACCTGTTTTAGCTTGTCTCCATCCTTAATCCAGATATTCCTGCGATTTTCATTGACAAACTGTTTGTATGCAGATTCAGTGGCCGGGATAATCGTGGCAACGAGTACATCCTTCTTACGTTCCGTAAGGAAGTTTGTCACTTCGTCTGCAATGTTCATGGCACGTATCTTGATTTCTTCCTGAGATTTCTGGTCAAGAACGTTCACAGCCCGCTCTTTTACTGTAACCCCTAATTTGAAAATCCCATTGGCGATTAGAATCGCCATCAGTGATAAGGGGATTACGATAAGCAGGAAGAATACCCTCGCGACAGTGAAAAACTGCTTATCTTGTTTCTTCTCTGACATTCTTTTTCCCCCTAACTGTAGTTCATTTTGTAGTTAATTTCATTTGTCGGATTAACCCAAAAAGTACTTTACGTAGGGGTTGGCATAGAGAAGAACCAGCGCAACAACCAGCGCATAAATACAAACGGATTCCGCCATGGCCATGCCGACGAGCATAACGGTCATGATCTTTCCCTGCACCCCGGGGTTTCTTCCGACGGCCTGACATGCGCCATTGGCGGCATTACCAATACCGGCGCCGGCGCCAATCGCACCGAGACCAATGGCAAATCCCGCGGCAACCATGGCGCCCACCGCATAAATCACCTTCACATAAGACTCACCTGCGCCGGGTAAAACCTCCGCAGCAAACACGACTGGTGAGGATAAAAGCACTGCCGCCATCGTCGTCATGAGTGTTAACAACTTCTTTCCAAATTTCCCTGACATCTTCTCTTCTCCTTTCATTTTATAGCTTATAATTTTTTCTCCGCCCCCTTAACACACTTCTCTGTATTCGGGGAAGGAAAAATGTCTTCGAACTGCGCCCTTTTCTGCAACAGATATGCCATGAAAACTAAAACTGATTAAGATAACCCTTAAGAAGCGACAAACATTTAGAAATTTTTATTCTCAATTTTTGTGATAAAACTAAAAAATCGCTTTGCCATTGAACATTTCATTCAATCCGGAGAGGAAATTGAATGAAATGTGAAAAAATATTTTGATTGAAATTTTACACAGACACAAGTAGTATCGCCGCGCTGTTGTTTCACCTAGATTTAAAGTAATATCATCAAGAGGTTTAATCATGCAAGAAATCTTAACAGCCGTGACTTATCTGGTTGTATGGCTGATATGTCAACGGGTCATAGGCATCGAAAGCGGTCTTGTGAATCTTATCATTTCTTTGAGTGCGGCCGTAGGTGTCTACATACTGATGGCTGTGAAGGAGCATAGGGACAAGAAAAAGAAGGGCGAAGGTCATGAGTAAAGCTGTGGAGGAAAGGCTCCTCAGAGAGTGGAAGGTCAATGTCGGCATCATTGAAGGGTCACCAATCCCCACGTTTGTTATTGACAGGCAGCACAAGGTCATTTTCTGGAATAAGGCCTGTGAGGAACTCACGGATTTCCCGGCTATGGAGATGATCGGTACGGATAAGCACTACATGCCCTTTTACGGCACGAGAAGGCCTCTGATTGCGGATTTGATTGTCGATCAGGACATCAACGGATTAGAAAAATTTTATGGCACCAAGCGGGTAAAAAAATCGGACCGGGTGGAAGGCGCGTATGAAGCGCGGGATTTCTATATGAACCTAGGTGGTCAGAGTCGCCATCTCTATTTTCTGGCGGCCCCCATCTATGACGATACAGGCGAGATCATTGCCGCCGTTGAGACCCTGCAGGATGTAACCAAAGAAAGAGAGATGGAACTCAGTCTCAAGGAATATACTGAAAATATCAGGGAGGAACTCGAAAAGAACATCACCCTGAGAAAGACGATCGAAGGCATCATCGAGGGCTCGCCCATCCCCATGTTTGTCATCGATAAGGATCATAAGATCATGTTCTGGAACCGGGCATTCACGGAACTGAGCGGCTATGAGGGGAGGTATTTAATTGGTACGGACCGACAGTATGTCCCCTTCTATCCGGAAAAACGACCGGTTATTGCAGACCTTATTGTCGATAATGACATCGACGACCTGGATAAATATTACGGAAAACAGAAGGTGCAGAAATCGACGGTCATCAACGGGGCTTATGAAGCCTGGGACTTTTATCCCAACTTGGGTGGGAAGAGCAGGCACCTTTATTTTCTGGCAGCGCCCATCTACGATGATAAAGGCGAAATTATTGCCGCCGTTGAGACCCTGCAGGACATAACCCGCGAAGAGGAGTTGTCCCGGAACTTGAAAGAGTACGCGGAAACCATGGAGAATGAATTAGCGGAGAACATCCGGCTTCGCCAGGAAATCGAAGGTCTCTATAACTATATGCAGACCGTTCTGGAGAGTTCTCCGGATACCCTTTTCGAACTCAATAGCGAGGGTATTATTACGTACGCCAGCCGAGGTCGCGGCGACGGCCTTCCGCCCTCTCAGATAAAGGGAAAGCATTTTACGGAATATGCCCCGGCACATAAAGAATACCTTATGGCAAGATGGGGAGAAATCAGGAAAGGCAATTTCAGACCCTTTGAAATGGAAGTGACAACTGCCGCAGGGACCAGACAGTATCATTTGATTACCCCTTGCCCGCTCAAAGGTTCAAAGGACCGATATGTAATGGTTCGCCGGGAGATTACGGAATTTAAGGAGCTCGAAAAAAAGTATTATGAAAGCCAGAAACTGGCGGCAATTGGCCAGCTATCCGCTGGCATCGCCCATGAGGTCCGCAATCCCCTTTCATCCATCAAGATGAGCCTGCAAATTCTGGAGAAAAGGCTACAGCCGGAAGGCAATGACCTGAAGCGTTTCAAGATAGCCCAGCGGGAAGTAGAGCACCTAGAGGAGTTAGTCAATGATGTTCTTATCTTCGCCAGGCCCGGAGATCCGAAGAAGGTCCCCACCGATTTGCGGAGAACCATAGAGAACGCCCTGGAAATGGTGGAGAAGGCCGTCCTGGATAAGCACATCAACGTAGTTCAGCAGATCGAGATTGAGTTGCCTCATCCGAACATTGACGGCGTCATGCTGGAGCAGGCCTTTCTTAATATTTTCCGTAATGCCATCGACGCCATGCAGGAGGGTGGGCATCTCCAGATTATTGTCCGAGAGTCGGGGAATCAGCCACATGAACTATTCATTGAAATTGTGGATAACGGTTGCGGAATGGACGAGGAGACCCTTACCCATCTTTTTAATCCTTTTTTTACGCAGAAGCGGTATGGAACAGGTCTGGGTATGACCCAGGTCAAGAAGATTATTGACCTGCACACGGGAAACATCGAGATTGAAAGTAAAAAAGGGGAGGGGACGAGAGTGATTATCACGCTTCCCCTGAATGTTTCAGAATAGACATCTCAGGAGCGCCTCATGGCAAAAATTCTGGTTATTGACGACGATAGTTCCATCGCGGAAAGCCTCGACCTCTATCTTACGGAAGAAGGGTATACGGTATATACAGCCGCTACCGGAACCGACGGTCTCAATGCCTTTGTGAAACATGCTCCCGATCTGGTGATTCTCGATATACGCCTTCCTGATGTCGACGGCTTCACAGTACTTGAAGACCTGCGGGAAGAGGAGGAAAATGTCAAGGTGGTCATGATCACCGCTTATCACGACATGGATTCCACCATCAAGGCCATGAAGGGAGGAGCCTTCGATTACATCCATAAGCCTATCAACGTGGAAGAGCTGGATATGGCCATCAGGAAGGCCTTGAAGACCCTGGAGATGGAAAAGAAGATCAGCGGTCTCCTGAATGAGCCGTCGCGGAGTTTCAAGGTAGGAGACATCATCGGCAACAACAAGGAGATGAAGGAGATTTTCAAGACTATCGGCGTCGTTTCCCAGAGCCGGACCACGGTCCTCATTGAGGGGGAAAGCGGGACGGGCAAGGAACTTATCGCCAAGGTGATCCATAACAACACCGCCCCCGATGAGCCTTACATCGCCGTAAACTGCTCGGCGATTGTTGAAACGCTGCTGGAGTCGGAACTTTTCGGCCACGAAAAAGGCTCCTTTACCGGGGCGGTCGTACGAAAATTGGGAAAATTTGAGCTGGCCCGCTACGGAACGGTATTCTTGGATGAAATAAGTGAAATGTCCGTGAACCTCCAGGCCAAACTGTTACGGGTCCTTCAGGAAATGGATTTCGAGCGGGTGGGGGGTAAGGACTCGATCAAGGTCAATGCCAGGATCATTACGGCGACCAACAAGGATCTCAAGGGGATGGTCAAGGAAGGCAAATTCCGCGACGATCTTTACTATCGCTTGAACATCGTCTCCATACGCATTCCTCCCTTGCGGGAGCGACGGGAAGACATTACCTCCCTTGTTGATTATCTTCTCGCCAAGATCAACCGGGAGCTTCATAAGAAGGTTATCGGCGTCTCCGAAGAAGTGATGGATATTTTCATGAAATATCGTTGGCCCGGGAATGTCCGGGAGCTGGAAAACCTTCTGACCAGGGCGGTCGTGGTGGCAAAAAGCCAGGTCCTCACCCGCGGCGACTTTCCCGAACTGGCGGATGACACCGTCAATGGCGCCAATGGCAAGAAAGCCGAAATCATTACCGAGCCCGGAAAGAACATGACCCTGGATGAGGTGGAGGAACAGTATATCCGCCGGGTTATTAAAGAGAACAGCCACAAAACAAAGGGGGAAATATGCGATATCCTCGGTATTTCCCGCCCAACCTTCGAAAGAAAACTCGAAAAGTATGGCATCATCATTGAAAAGGATTAAGCCTCCTTTTTCAACATGCAAATCGCTACGCAGATGCCTGCAAATTTTCTAGGGAACGCAGATATCAATGAAGATACTTTCCGCACAATTTGTCAAAACTGCGACGCTTCCTATCCATTATCCCGACCCGCTGGGGCCGGAAATCGCTTTTGCCGGGCGTTCCAACGTGGGGAAATCTTCCCTTATAAATGTCCTAGTGAACCGGAATAATCTGGCGAAGGCGAGCCGGACCCCGGGGAGGACCCAGGCCATTAACTTTTTTATGATCAATGATCAGATATCTTTCGTTGACTTACCCGGTTACGGGTTTGCCAAGGTGCCTGAAAAAATCAGGATAAGTTGGGGGCCGATGGTGGAAACCTATCTCCGGGAGAGAAACAATTTGATTCTCCTGATCATGATTCTGGATATTCGCAGGGACGTGAGGGATGATGACCGGAACTTCCTTGTGTGGATGGAGGGAAATCAGCTTCCCTGGCAGATGGTCCTGACGAAGGCGGACAAGTTGTCAAAAAATCAGGCGATGAGTCGGCAGCGTATCATAGAGGAACAGGCGGGCATTTCCGGCCTACAAAAGCCGCTCCTCTTTTCCGCCCTGAGCGGTCAGGGAAAAGATCAATTGTGGGGTATTATCAAAGAGGCGGCAGGGCTTTGAAAAAAACATTTATTCTTGACAGGCGGCGTTAATCGTGATAGCGGCTCCGTCGGTCTCCGACTCATAGAAGCTAAAAGGAGAAAAAGGGTAATTACTCAAATCTCTGCGAATATATAAACCCGAATATACTCATCTTTTGAGGTGTCTAAGTGATAAAAGACAGTGAAAAAATCGGCGCGGTAATGGTTGTAGGTTCAGGTATTGCCGGGATTCAAGCCTCCCTTGACTTGGCAAATTCCGGCTTGAAGGTGTATCTTGTTGAGAAGGACATCAGCATCGGCGGCGTCATGGCCCAGCTTGACAAGACCTTCCCCACCAATGATTGCTCAGCCTGCATCCTTTCCCCCAAATTGGTCGAGGTTGGCCGCCATCCCAATGTGGAGATCCTGACCCGGCGCACGGTTGAATCCGTCGAGGGGGAAGCGGGAAAATTCAAGGTCAAAATGACCAAGGCCCCGCGGTTCATTGACCTCGATAAATGTACGGGTTGCGGCGACTGCGCCAAGGTCTGCCCCATTAACGTCCCCTCGGAATTCAACGAAAACCTTTCCGATCGGCAGGCCACCTATCGCAAGTTTCCCCAAGCTATTCCCAGCGGTTTTGCCATTGACAAGCTCGGTACCTCGCCCTGTAAGGCAAACTGCCCGACGCACATCAGCGTCCAGGGATATGTGGCCCTGATTGCTACCGGCAAATACAAGGAAGCCCTGAAACTGATCAAAAAGGACAATCCCTTCCCCATCGTCTGCGGACGGGTCTGCAACCATCCCTGCGAGACGGCCTGTATGCGGGGCAAGGTGGAAGATCCAATCGATATAATGCATCTCAAGCGCTTTGTCGCCGACCTGGATCTAAAAGACGAAACGCGCTACATCCCCGAGAAAAAAGAGAGCAAGGGCAAGAAGATCGCCGTCGTCGGCGCCGGTCCCGCGGGCCTTACCTGCGCCTACTATCTGGCTGCCGAGGGCTATAACGTAGAGGTCTTTGAATCCCTCCCCGTGGCGGGCGGCTGGCTCGCCGTCGGCATCCCCGAATATCGCCTCCCGAAGGACGTCCTGAAGGCGGAGATCAAGGTAATCGAGGATCTCGGCGTCAAGATTCACCTGAACAAGGCCATCGGCAAGGACATCCCCTTCGAGAAACTCCAGAAAGAATATGACGCCGTCTTTATCGGCTGCGGAACCGTCAACAGCAGCAAACTGAATATCCCCGGCGAAGACATGCAGGGCGTTATCCATGGCGTGGATTATTTGAAGCGCGTGAACCTGGGAGAGAAGGTATTCCTCGGCGACAAGGTCGCCGTTGTGGGCGGCGGCAACGTCGCCATGGACGCCGTGAGAACGGCCATCCGCACAGGCTCCAAAGAAGTATTCATCCTCTATCGCCGTTCCCGGGCCGAAATGCCCGCCGCTCCCGAAGAGATCGAAGAGGCCCTGGAAGAGGGCATCAAGATGGAATTCCTCGCGGCCCCTAAGCGCGTCGTCGGTGAGAACGGGAAGGTCACGGGTGTGGAATGCACCCGCATGGAGCTCGGCGAGCCCGACGCCAGCGGCCGCCGCCGCCCCGTGGAGATCAAGGGGTCGGAATTCATCGTCCCCTGCGACGCCCTGATTCCGGCCATCGGCCAGGAGGCGGATCTCGATTTTGTTCCCAAGGAGAGCGGCATCTCCATTAGCAAATGGAAAAACTTCGATGTCGATCCGGTAACCTTTGCCTCGAATGTCTCCGGCGTCTTTGCCGGCGGCGATGTTGTCACCGGTCCCCAGACCGTAGTCAAGGCTGTCTATGCCGGAAAGGAAGCGGCGGTTTCCATCGACCGCTACCTGAAGGGCGAGGATGTGAAGGCCGACCGGGAGAAGGACTGGACCAAGGATCTGGCGGACAAGGCCGATGTCTCAAAGGTTGAGAAAGTGGCGCGGGTCAAATACCCCCATATGAAACCGGAAACGAGAAGGACGAACTTTCAGGAAGTCGGTATCGGTTTCAGCGAGGAAGAAGCAGTGGCCGAGGCCAAACGCTGTCTGGCCTGCGGGATCTGTTCCGAATGCTACCAGTGTGTCGATGCCTGTATCGCCAAGGCCATCAATCATGATGATACCTTCGCGGAAGAAACCATCGAAGTCGGGGCCGTCATCGCCGCCCCCGGTTTTGAGGTCTTTGACGCCGGTCTGCGCGGCGAATACGGTTTTGGCCTCTATAAGAACGTTGTCACAAGTATCCAGTTCGAGCGCATCCTGTCCGCATCGGGTCCCTATTTCGGTCATGTCCAGCGGATCTCCGACGGTAAGGAGCCGAAAAAGCTTGCCTTCATCCAGTGCGTCGGTTCCCGGGACACCTCCTGCGGCAACAGCTGGTGTTCCTCCGTATGCTGCATGTATGCCACCAAAGAGGCCATCATCGGTAAGGAACACGCCAAGGGACTGGAACCGACCATTTTCTTCATGGATATCCGCGCCCACGGCAAGGACTTCGACCGCTTCGTCAACCGGGCCAAGGACGAGTACGGCATCCGGTATGTACGCTCCATGCCCTCGACAATTAAAGAACTCCAGCAATCAAAGAACCTGTTGCTTAAATACGTCCAAGAAGACGGGAGCCTTGTCGAGGAAGAATTCGACATGGTGGTCCTATCCGTAGGACTTTGCCCGCCCGCCGAGGCCGGCAAACTGGCAGGGGCGCTGGGCATCGACCTCGAGGAACATGGTTTCTGCAAGACGGCATTAGAAAATCCTGTCGAAACCTCCCGGAACGGTGTCTTTGTCTGCGGCGCCTTCGGCGGACCCAAGGATATCCCCGAGACCGTCATGGAGGCCAGCAGCGCCGCCGCTTGCGCCTCGGGTATCCTGGCGGCGCGGCGGGGGACGCTGATCAAGGAAGAAGACTTGCCCATCGAATCGGATCTCCGGGGTCTCGGTCCGCGGACCGGCGTCTTTGTCTGTCACTGCGGCATTAATATCGGCGGGGTCGTCAATGTCCCCGAAGTGGTAGAATACTGCAGGACCCTGCCCAATGTCGTCTTTGCCACGGACAACCTCTTTACCTGTTCCCAGGATACGGCGGTGAAGATGGGCGAGGTGATCAAGGAACAGAACCTGACCCGCGTTGTGGTCGCCTCCTGTTCCCCCCGGACCCACGAAGGCCTCTTCCAGGAAAACTGCGAAAAGGCGGGGCTCAACCGTTATCTCTTCGAGATGGCCAATATCCGGGACCAGGATTCTTGGGTGCATATGCATGAACCCGCCGAGGCTACCGAAAAGGCCAAGGATCTTGTCCGTATGGCCATCGCCAAGGCCCAGTTCCTAAAGCCCCTGAAACCGGGTCAATTATCGGTCAACCATGCCACCCTGATCATCGGCGGCGGCTTGGCCGGCATTACGACGGCCCTGTCTCTGGCGGATCAGGGCTATGAGTCATATGTCGTGGAAAAGGAACCGGTCCTCGGTGGTAATTACCGCTATCTTTATTACACCCTTGAAGGTCTGGATACCCGTAAGCACTTAAGCGGCCTCCTGGAAAAGGTGAAGGCCAGCAAGCTCATCCATGCCTATACCGCCGCGACGATCAAGAAGATCGAGGGCTTCATCGGCAATTACAAAACCACGATTATCACGAAGGATGGGGACGAGCAATTTGAACACGGTGTTGTCATTGTCGCCGCGGGGGGCTATGAACTAGATACGAAGGAATACCTCCATGGCCAGTCTCCTCAGGTCGTCACCCAGAGGGAGTTGGAGAAGCTCATCGCCGAGAAGGACGACCGGGCTGCCAAGGCCAATTCCATCACCATGATCCAGTGTGTGGGCTCTCGGATCCCCGAGCGGCCCTATTGTAGCCGCTACTGCTGTTCCGAGGCCATGAAGAACGCCTTGAAACTCAAAGAGATGGATCCCGCCAAGGATATCACCATCCTTTATCGCGACATCCGCACCTTCGGTCTCAAGGAAGATTTCTACAAGAAGGCCAGAGAATTGAATGTCCAGTTCATCCGTTATGACGAAGACCGGAAACCGGAAGTCGTCCAGGAAGGCGACAAGGTTTCCATCCGGATCTTTGATCCCATTATGAGCGCCCCGGTGGAATTCAAGACCGACCTCCTGGCCCTCAGCGTCGGCACGGTACCCAACCCGGAAAATGCCGAGATCGGCCAGATGCTCAAAGTCCCGACGAATCAGGACGGTTTCTTCCTCGAGGCCCACGTGAAACTGCGCCCAGTGGATTTTGCCACGGACGGGGTATTTATGTGCGGTATGTCCCATGCGCCGAAGCTCAGTGAAGATTCCATCGTCCAGGCCAATGCGGCGGTGTCCCGGGCCTGTACCATCCTGACAAAGGATTTTATCGAGGCGGAAGGGAAAACCGCCTTTGTAAACAAGGATAGATGTGCAGCCTGCGGCCTCTGCGAAGAGAACTGCCCCTTCGGTGCCATCTCGGTGAATATTGTGGAAGCCTGCGCGGAAGTGAACACCGTTCTCTGCAAGGGTTGCGGAGTTTGCACGGCTTCATGCCGGATGAATGCCGTTGATCTCAACGGTTTCAACAATGAGGAAGTTCTGGCGCAGATGGCGGTGCTATAAGAAAGAGTCGTTAATGGTCGGGGTCCTTTTGAAGCTGTGCCCGGCCTGAATGAAGTACGGGTGCGGCCTGTCGCGCCTCAATAAGTTAATGGAGATCGTATGACGGAACAACAAGGAAAAGAAGGCTGGGAACCGAAAATCGTGGCCATTGTCTGTAATTGGTGCACCTATGCCGGGGCGGATCTGGCCGGCATCAGCCGTATTCAGTATCCCCCCAACGTCCGTATCATCCGCCTTCCCTGCACGGGGAGAATTAACCCCTTCTATATTGTCAAGGCCCTCCAGGAAGGGGCGGATGGTGTTCTCGTCTCCGGTTGTCATCCCGGAGAATGCCACTATATAACCGGTAATCTGATTGCTAGGCGGAAATTCGCCATGCTCAAGCGCTTCCTGGGATATATCGGTCTGGAAGGAGACAGGACGATCTTTACTTGGGTTTCTGCCTCGGAGGGGGAACGTTTTGCCAATGTTATCAAGGGCGTGACCGCCAAGGTCCGGGCCTTGGGACCAGCGGCGAAACTTGTTAAGAAGCTGTAGGGACACGACCAGGGGCAGGTTTTAAATCTGTTCCCAATAATATTTTGAGGATTCATATAAAGTGGAAAACATCGACAAAAAGCTGAGGGAAGAGGCAAAAAGGCTCCTTGAAGAAAAGAGGGTGGACGTCCTGATAGGTTATGAGACAGGTACGCTTCCCCTGACGGCGACGCCCTGCTTCATCACGAATCCGGAGGATGCGGAAAAGCTCGTATGGAACGCCTTTTGTACCCAGAATCTGGCCAAGTTTGTCCATGACCTGATTTCCCAGCACCGGGAGTCACAGAAGCGGGTCAAGCCTGAAGACCGCAAGAAAAAAGTCGTCGGTGTAGTAGCGAGAGGCTGCACGACCAGATCTATTGTCCTGCACCTTCAGGAGCGTCAGTATGCCCGGGATGAAGTCGTCATCATCGGTGTTCCCTGTACCGGTTATGTGGACCGTAAGCGGCTTTCCGCGCTTGTCAACGGAGAGGATATCCAGGAAGGCGCCCGGGAGGGAGACCAACTGGTCGTCAAGACAACCGTTGGTGAAAAGAAGATCACCATCAAGGATGCCCTGGCCGGAAATTGCCTGACCTGCCGGTTCAATAATCCCATCCTGTCGGATGTGATGATCGGCGAGCAGGCCCCGCCCATGAATCCGGATCAGGAATATGTGGAGATCGAGGCCTTTGAAAAACTGTCGACAGAGGAAAGATGGGCCTATTTCACCAAAGAGATGGACAAGTGCATCCGCTGTTACGCTTGTCGTCAGGCTTGTCCCTCCTGCTATTGCAAGACCTGTTTCGTCGAGCAGAGCCAGCCCCAGTGGGTTGGTCTGGGCGAGGATACGACCGATACCCAGGTTTTTCAGTTAATGAGGTTGTTTCATATGGTGGGCCGCTGCGTGGATTGCGGGTCCTGTAGCTCCGTATGTCCCATGGGCGTAGATCTGAGGAAATTCCTCAAAAAGATTGATAAGGATGTCTTTGAGCTGTTCGAGAACAGGGCCGGATCATCAATGGAAGATGTGCCGCCGCTGTCCAGAACCAAGGAACACGATAAGGAAGATTTTATCTTTAACCCATAAGCATGACTGGAAAAAAGATCCTGGTCAAATCCTACGGATGTCTGCCCCTGACCGAGGATGACCGGACGGTGAACGGAGTCAACATGAAGACCTTTCTTGAAGAAGTCAATGAGAAGATCAACGGTGTAGCCATTCAGAGATGCTACCATTGCCGGAAATGCACCGCCGGATGTCCCCTGGCCTTTGCCATGGAATACAATCCCAACAAGGTCGTCAAGATGATCCAGATGGGAATGAAAAAGGATGTCTTGGGCAGTTCCACCATCTGGCTCTGTGCATCCTGTGAAACCTGCATCACCCGCTGTCCCAATGAAGTGGACATCGCCCGCATGATGGACGTCCTCCGGGAAATGGCCATCGCCGCAGGCGGCGGGGCGAAGGAAAAGAATATCCTCTCTTTCCATCAGGCGTTCCTCGCCAGCATCAAATCCCGCGGCCGGATCAATGAACCGTTTATGATGGTTGACTATAAACTCAAATCCGGAGATCTCTTCTCCGATATGGGAATGGGCATCTCCATGTTCATGAAGGGGAAACTGTCCCTGAGCTCACCCAAGACCAGAGACATCGATACCATCCGGAAGATATTCGACAAAACGAAGAACCTGTGACGCGGTAAGCGACAGTAAGGAGGCAAGTGTTGAAAGTTTCATATTATCCGGGATGTTCCCTCCATGGCACGGCAAAGGAGTATGATCAGTCTGTCAAGGCCATGAGCCGCGCCTTGGGGATCGAACTGAAGGAGGTCGAAGACTGGTCCTGTTGCGGCGCCACCTCGGCCCATTCCACGAATTTTAAGCTGTCCGTGGCCCTGCCCGCCCGCAATCTCATGATTGCCGAGAAAGGCGAGGCGAAAGAGGTCATGGTTCCCTGCGCCGCCTGTTTCAACCGCTTCAAGATGGCCCAGCACCATCTGGATTATGATCAGTCCCTTAAAAAGGAAGTGGAGAGCATCGTCGGTCAGAAATATAAGGGAGGACTGAAGGTCAAGAATCCCATCGACATCCTTTATAACGATATAGGCTTGGGCACCCTGGCCGAAAAAGTCACTAAGAAACTCGGAGGATTGAGGCCGGTTTCATACTATGGGTGCCTGTTGGTTAGACCGCCGGAGGTATGCCAGTTCGAGAAATATGAAAACCCCTACATGCTCGACGATATCCTCAAGACCCTGGGGGCGGATGTAAAACCCTGGTCCTACAAGACGGACTGTTGCGGCGGCAGCCTGACCATCAGCCGGACGGATATCGTGGGAAAACTGGTGGACAAATTGATGACCATGGCTAGAGAAGCGGGGGCCAATTGTGTTGTAACGGCCTGTCCCGTCTGTATGACAAATCTTGATGCTAGAGCCAGTGAGAACCTGCGGTTGCCGGTATTTTACTTCACCGAACTGGTGGCGCTGGCCCTTGGTCTTCAGGGAACAGCAACGTGGTTTAAACTGCACAATGTGGATCCCGTGCCGCTGGTAAGCAGTCTCGGGCTCGTTTAATCATATAACTCATTATTCGAATACTGAAGGACGATATGGAAAAACGGTTGATCAAAAAAGACGCCCTGACAGGGATTATCGGTAAGATCGCAGCAGATACGACGGTCTATGCCCCGGTGAAGGTGGAAGACAATGTCCTCTTCAAGGTCCTGGAAAAAAGGGACGAGCCGCTCGTTACATTAGCCAACAGCAAGAACGCCCCGAAGAACTTTTTCTTTCCCCGGACGGAAGTAATGCTCCGTTATACCCGGACGACAAAGGGAACGGAATTCTCGGGAGGTGAAAAGGAGGCCGGCGAGGCGGTCCTTTTCGGCGTCCGTCCCTGTGATGCGAGAAGCTTTGTCCTGCTGGATATGCTCTTTGATCAAGAGAAATACAAGGATCCTTATTATATCGACAAGCGTCAGAAGACGACCATTGTTTCCCTGGCCTGCGCCCATCCCCCCTATGCCACCTGTTTCTGTACCTCCGTGGATGGACATCCCGTGTCCTCGGCAGGGGCGGACATCCTCCTTACCGACCTGGGAGATCAGTATCTGGCCGAATTCATTACTGCCAAGGGCGAAAAACTGCTTAAGTATTTTGGCGATGCCAAGGCCGATGCGGCTGCGGATCAAAAGAAGGAGGCCATAGCCGCCCAGGCGGAAAAAGAAATCAAGGTACATATCCCGGCCAAGGCCATCAAGCCCATCCTCGATGTCAACTTTGAGCATCCCTTCTGGAACACCGTTCATCAGAAATGCCTGGCCTGTGGAACGTGCACCTATCTTTGCCCTACCTGTCACTGCTTTGATATTAGCGACGAGATGAAATACGGTGACGGCCGTCGCCTGCGAAACTGGGATTCCTGCATGTTTCCCACGTTTACCAAGGAAACCTCCGGGCACAACCCAAGGCCGTCGCAAAAGGAGCGCTGGCGCCAGCGAGCCATGCATAAGTTCAAGTATTACGTGGACAATTTCAATGCCATCGCCTGCGTGGGGTGCGGCCGTTGCGTTATGTACTGTCCTGTCAATATCGACATCCGGAAAATTGTCGAAGACATTTCGAAACTATAGAGCTGGGAGAACGTCATGCAAAACCCTTACATACCCTATCCTGTCGAGGTCATAAAAATTGTCACCGAGGTGGATACAAAGGACATCAAGACCTTTCGCTTCGCCTTTGTGAACAAGGAAGACGAGGAGAAATTCAAATATATCCCCGGTCAGTTCGGCGAGTTGTCGATCTTTGGGAAGGGGGAGTCGCCTATTGGTATCGCTTCGTCGCCAACCCAGCCCGGTTACGTTGAGTTCACCGTTCAGAAGGCGGGTGTCGTGACCTCGGCCCTCCATGAAATGGAAGAAGGGACAAGAATGGGTCTGCGGGGGCCCATGGGTAATTCCTGGCCCATCGAATTCCTGGAAGGGAAAAATATCGTTATCGTCGGCGGCGGCTTTGCCTTTACGACCCTCCGTTCCCTGATTAATTACATGATCTATGGCGACAATCGTAAGCGCTTTGGGAAGATTACCGTTGTTTACGGGGCGAGGAACCCGGGCTTGCTTATCTACAAGGAGGAGCTGGAAGCATGGGCGCAGCGTGGTGATATCGATCTCAATGTGACCGTCGATAAAGCTGATTCCACCTGGAAGGGTCGGGAAGGATTTGTTCCGACCGTATGCAAGGAAGTTGCCCCCAGTTCCGAGAACGCCGTAACGGTTATCTGCGGCCCCCCGATTATGATCCGCTTCACCCTCCCCGTCTTCTTCGATCTTGGCTTTTCCAAGGAAAACATCATCACCTCCCTGGAAATGAGGATGAAATGCGGCATCGGCAAGTGTGGCCGCTGCAATGTAGGCAACAAGTATGTCTGCAAGGACGGTCCTGTTTTCTCCCTAGCCGAACTCGACAAGCTGACGAAGGAATACTAAGGTAAGGGGACTGCGGTCCGTCGATAAAATATGCAAGCGAACAGGGAGCCCCAGGGCTCCTTCTTCGTTTGTAAGGTGTCAATAATGATATGTATTCGTCAATTAATAAGTGAGTTAAGGAGAGGGGCACATTGAGCAGCATCGTCAGCAAAAAAAACCTGTCAGACAGCGTCGTCCGGATGGACATTTTAGCGCCGGAGATTGCCAGGAAGCGTAAGGCCGGCCAGTTCGTAATCCTCAAGGTTAACGAGCAGGGGGAGCGGATCCCTCTGACCATCGTTGATTCGAATGGGGATCAGGGAACCATCACCATCATTTTCCAGATTGTGGGCAAGACGACGGCACTGATGGCGGCGCTGAAGGTCGGCGATGACATTCAGGATGTTCAGGGACCGCTTGGCAACCCGACGGAAATAGAAAACCACGGCCATGTCGTCTGTATCGGCGGCGGGGTGGGGGTGGGCGTCATCTATCCCATTACGAAAGCTCTCAAGGACGTCGGTAACCGGGTAACCTCCATCATCGGCGCCCGGACCCAGTCCCTGATTATCCTGGAAGAAGAAATGAAAGCAGCGAGCAATGAACTGATCGTGACCACCGATGACGGCAGTTATGGGGTCCATGGTTTCGTCAGCAATGTACTACAGAAGATTATCGACGGAGGGGAGAAGATCGACCGGGTCTATGCCATCGGTCCGGTCCCGATGATGAAGGCCATTGCCAACCTGACCCGTCCTTACGGGATCAAGACGATCGTGAGTCTTAACGCCATTATGGTGGATGCCACGGGGATGTGCGGGGCCTGCCGGGTTTCCGTGGGAGGGAAGACGAAATTTACCTGCGTGGACGGACCTGAATTCGATGGTCACCAGGTTGATTTTGATTTATTGACCAACCGCCTGCGCATGTATTGCGAACAGGAAGGTCAGTCCTATGAGCGGCACCGGTGCGGCTGGCAGGGAAACTGATGAGTATTCGATATGCCCGGCGCCTCAAACAACTCAACACCCGGAATAGATCCGTGGCATTGTAATTATTGGTAAGGATTATGACTGATACAGAAATCAAGCCCAAGAAGGAAAAAATACCCCGCCAGGCGATGCCGGAGCAAGAACCCGGGGACAGAGTCAAGAATTTTAACGAAGTGCCTTGCGGTTATCCCCCGGAGACAGCCGTCCTGGAAGCGAGACGCTGCATCCAGTGCAAGAAGCCCGGATGTGTGGAAGGCTGCCCGGTTGACGTCCAGATCCCGCAATTCATTCATCAGATTGCCGAGGGAGATTTTATTGGGGCCGCCCGGACCCTGAAGGAAACAAATTGCCTCCCCGCTGTCTGCGGCCGTGTCTGCCCCCAGGAAGATCAGTGTGAAAAGACCTGCATCCTGGGCAAGAAGGGGGAACCCGTAGCCATTGGCCGCCTGGAGAGATTTGCCGCCGATTACGAAAGAGACCGGGGCGCCGTGAATATCCCCGCGGTTGCGACCTCAAACGGGGAAAAAGTCGCCGTCATAGGCGCCGGACCTTCAGGACTGACCATCGCCGGTGATCTCGTCAAGCTCGGTTATGATATTACGGTTTTTGAAGCCCTCCACAAAGCGGGGGGTGTACTCATATACGGAATTCCTGAATTCCGTCTCCCCAAGGCCATTGTGGAGGCCGAGGTTGATTATCTCAAGAAACTCGGGGTTAAGGTCATCACCAACGCCGTCATCGGTCGTTTGAAAACTATAGATGAACTCTTTGAGGAAGGTTTTGATGCCGTCTATATCGGCGTCGGCGCCGGGGCGCCCGTTTTCATGGATATCCCCGGTGAAAATATGAGTGGAATTTACTCCGCCAATGAATACCTGACCCGGTCGAACCTTATGAAGGCCTACCGGTTCCCTGAATACGATACGCCCATTGTCCGGGGAAAGAATGTCGCCGTTGTCGGCGGCGGCAATGTGGCAATGGACTCGGTTCGGACGGCCCTGCGCCTGGGAGCGGACAACGCCTATATCATCTACCGGCGCAGTGAGGTAGAGATGCCCGCCCGGAAGGAAGAGGTCCATCATGCGAAGGAAGAAGGGGTTCAGTTCCTACTTCTGACCAATCCTGTTGAATACATGGGTAGCAAGGAGGGTTGGGTCACCGGAGTCAAATGCATCCGGATGGAGCTGGGTGAACCGGACGCCTCGGGCCGCCGCAGTCCTGTTCCTGTGCCCGGATCGGAGTTTGTTATTGATGTGGATACGGTCGTCGTTGCTGTCGGGACGATGGCCAATCCCATCGTGTCATCCACAACGCCGGGGCTGGAGACGAACAGAAGGGGCTATATCATCACCAAGGGAGAATCGGGAGAGACAACCCGCCGCGGCGTCTACGCAGGGGGAGACATCGTCACTGGTTCCGCCACCGTCATCCTGGCCATGGGGGCAGGACGCAAGGCCGCCCAGGCGATCCACCAGTCTTTATCCGGGGCGATTACCTAAAATTATTGACGATCAATAAGACTTAACTCTATGTTATAATAAGTAAATAACCTTAGTATCGAATATAATTGAGAAAAAGCGTTAATCTGCAAATGTACTTATATATTAAGTAATTACCGTTCAATTGCTGCCTTGTAATCAATTTGCAAATGATGAACTCATCGAGTGAATATTTGCCATATTTTGTTCTTGAACAATAATCACTTTTCCGTATCAAAAAAAGGCCCCCTCCATTTCTGGAGAGGGCCTTTTAAGGAGGGGGTAGACGTTAATTACGGTTAATTACAGCATTTCATAGATAGCGGCCGCGCCCATGCCGCCGCCGATACACATGGAAACGATGCCG
>Ga0247842_10003074_pt1 | contig 23267 bp, 27 predicted proteins | sample LaCruzMarch2015__3_FD_192411 | JGI IMG/M metagenome (GOLD analysis project Ga0247842, IMG submission 192411) | Freshwater microbial communities from meromictic Lake La Cruz, Castile-La Mancha, Spain - LaCruzMarch2015_19m | ecosystem: Environmental > Aquatic > Freshwater > Lake | place: Spain...
GCCGCCAGCAGCAGCCGCTCATAGCCGATCATGATCGCCGCCGTCTGCTCCGCCTGAGTGCCCGACCCCACCTCTAGGTTCACAGCCGGCGCCGGAATGCCCAACTGGACAAAAAAATCGCCCGACATACGGGCGTCATAGTGCTGGCCGGTGTGCACCAGGCGGTAGCGCACGGGTCCGCCCGCCGCCGCCCGAGCCTGCAGCGCCCGGATGATGGGTGCAATCTTCATGAAATTCGGGCGGGCGCCCGCGATGATGTCAATCAGCAGAGTTGAATCAGCCAACGGCGACCTCAGTCTCTTTGCGCGGAATAGCGTTTCGACAGTCCCCCTGGACCTCCAGCGAACGCCGTGTCACGTTCTTGGCGAGGCCTTGATCGTTGTTCCGGCCAGCACAGCGCATGTGGAGTCCAAGGCTTCAGTCTTGGCCCGCTGATCCAAGGCTTAAAGCCCTGGACTCCAGGTAGACAGGGTACCTCGGTTGGCCGCAACGATGACCAAGGCCGGCTTACGACGCAGCGGACGGCGACCAGGATTCGCTAATCTGCCAGGGCCGAAAGCACGCTTTGATGCACTCGGTATTGATGACGGCGACCTGGATGTGATTCCGAAGGCGAACACCAGCGTCTAATCGTCTCTTTGGTGTTTCCGTGAAATCCCAGTATGAATGTCGGCGAGCGCTGATAACGCGACCAACGATGAGCCACGGGTCAGGGTCTTCAAGTCGCCATCCGGAGTCACAACCCCGAGACGTGTCAAGAATCCGCGTGCCATGTCAGGATTTGAGGTAATCCTCTGCCGGTAGGCAACCATGTCTCGCAAGAGCGCATGGCCATCTAACTCATGGTTTATATTAACGTCCATATATTTTTCAAGATGAATGATTGGAGATGAATCTTGCTTCTTCGGCATGATCTTACTTATATCCATGTTCATATTCGGACGCGTTTTCAGTATTCTCGCTCAACGCTCCAGCGTCAATGCCATTAAGTTAAGCCATTCTGGCTCACACGCTCCAGCGTGGGGGCAAGTGCGGACGCTCCAGCGTCCAGTCCGCCGTCGGGACGCGGCGCGTCCGCCCGACACTCCAACGCAGAGCGTGGGAGCGAGACGACCCAGAGGGGACCGCGGCGCGGGTGCGTACCGACACCACGCCCCTCACCGCCCCTTCCGCGCTGCCTGCCCGGGCTTGGGCCCAATCAACGCCTCCAGGCTCGGCGCATCAAAAATCCCCTCCAGCCATCCGTCCAATGGCACGATCGCCGCCGCATCCAGGCGCTGTACCGCCCACCGGGGCAGTACCCCGAACCGATGTGTCAACAAGGGTTTCAGACTATCGGCCTTGCCCTTGGCCTGACCATCGACCTCACCATCCGCCTTGCCCTTGGCAAAAGTCGCCTGATAAACCCGGGTCTGCTCCAGCGGTACCAAGACGTTCAACATGGTTCGCAACTCCTCGCTGCTGAGTAAGGGAAACCGTTCGATCAGCCAGAATTCCAGCATCCGCTCCAGCGTCGCGCGGGTGGTGGGGGCCAATGGCGCCTCGCGAATCGTACGCAAGGCCCGCGGCGCCCAGGCACGCAAGGCATCATCACGCGCGATTATCAGCGGCGCAAAATTCATAGATCGACGGGTCGGTTTTCATCCGGCCTCGACTCCCACGCGTACCTCAAGTTTGAGCGCTGGCCATGGGTTCCGGCCTCCCGTCGGCATGACGGACGCCCCGACCGCAGCGCATGCGCCCGCAACCCGTCAATGCCCCGTGCGCTTCAGCCAGGCTTTGACCTGTTCGGGGTCCAGCCCCCGCAAACGCTCCTCAGGGTCAAATCTGCGCAAGATCTCCTCAGCGCCCAACCCCCGTAAACGCTCCTCAGGGTCCAGCCCGCGCAACCGGTCCGCGACATCCATCCGTTCGGTGGGACTCTGGGTACCGGGCGGCAGGTGCGCGAACAGCTTGGCGGGATGGCGGGTGGCGACCGCGTAGAGGCGAAACGCCGCCGTCGGCAGCAGTCGAGCGGCGGCGGGCGCCGGTTCCACCGGGTCGGCAGGAGGCTCGGCCGCGGACGGGCCGCTGAGCGCCTGAATGGAGGCGAGCTTGCGATACGTGACGTAGTGGCCGATCAGTTCTTCCATGGCCAAGCCGTCCAGCGGTTCCTGTTTGAATTTGTAGCTCAACACATTGTGGGCGGGGAGATTCTCCAGCCCGTCGGGGAGATCCGCCAAGGCGGCCGGATCGCTGCTCGCCGCGTCGCCCGGCAGCCGTTCGATGATCAGCACATCCAGCCGCTGATTTTTCAGCGCCAACTCTTTCTCGAGCTCCACGCGCCACGGCCGGCCGGTGAAGAGGTCGGTCAGGGCGATGCCGAACAGGCGATGCCAGGGGTCCGGCCAGCCCGGAGGATACGGTAAGGCCCCATCGTCACACACATCCTCCCAGCCGAAGGCGGTCCGCACTGCGGACCCTACCGTAACACCCTGACCCGTAGGGTCCGCTATGCGGACCGACGACCATGCCGATCGGGCACTGGCCGGGTCTATGACCAAAGCCCAAGGTGCGCTTGATCATCGCTCCGGCCAGGGGTGCGCATTTGGAGTCCAAGGCTTACCGTGAAAGTTGCGCAGCGACCCCGTGGGCGCGGCGTCCCGCCGCGATGGATGCCACGGTCACCCGAACGGTCGGGTTACGCGCCCGGCCCCATCGCGGCGGGACGCCGCTCCCACGGGGGACTTTCATCTTCCGGGGTGGCTTGATATTCCTTCCATGGCCGTTACCGTGAACCTGTGTCGTCAGGCCATCCTGCCCCGACAGCGGCGGGACTGGAACCATCAGACCTGGAAGCCCTGACCACGCAGCGGTCGAGCGGACGGACATACATCCGGCCAGCGACCCACCCCAACCCAAAACTCCAACCCGGTCCGGACCGCCAAAGACCATAGCAACCCCCCGACCCGCCGCGCCCTACCGCTGCCCCGTCGCTTGCCCCCCCTGCCAGAACTGCGGCACCTTCGACACATTCTTCCACACCAAGGCCCCCACCCCACTCGCCCCACCCATGCCATTCGCCCGCAGCGCCCGGTAATCCTCCCAGGACTTACGCAGAATATGACGCAGTGAGCGGTTGCTCGCCCCGCCCACCCGCATCCGCACCAGCACCTGCGGCAGATACACCACCCGCCCCGTGAGCCGGCTGAGCACCCGCAGCATCAGGTCATAATCCGCCGCAATCCGGTAGCGCGTATCAAAGTCCCCATAACGCGCATACAGCGCCCGACGCAGATAAAGCGTCGGATGCGGCGGCATCCACCCCAGGCGCAACCGCCCCGGCCGATACGCGCCCGAGCGCCAATAGCGGATCACCCGCCCGGTATCCTCCTTGGCCACATACACCAGGTCGCCATACACCGCCTCCACCGCCGGATCGGCAAAGGCCGCGGCAATCCGCCCCAGCACGTCCTTATCCGCATAGAGGTCGTCGGCATGCAGCAACCCCACCACGTCCCCGGTCGCCCGTGCGATCCCCTTGTTCAGCGCATCGTAGATCCCGCCGTCCGGCTCGCTTACCAGCACCGCGAGCGCCGCCCGCTGGGCCTCGAGCACCGCCAAGGTCCCGTCCGTACTGCCGCCGTCAATCATAATATGCTCGCGTTCCGTGTGCGACTGAGCGGCCACCGAGGCCAGACAGCCGCCCACCGTCCCGGCGCAGTTCCAGGTTGCCGTGATGATCGAAATTTTCATAGACGCCGACCGCAATCCGAACTCCAAAAACAAAAAACCGGGCGTAGGCCCGGCTTTTTTTTTAACATAACACACCGTACCAGCGATGGCGTCGGCACCCAGGGTCAGTTTCGAGCAGCCGGCGACCGCCCCAGCAACGCGTCGAAACACTGAATCGTCGGCTTCAACCCATCCTGCAACGCCACCCTCGGCGAGCACATGATTAACCGTATCCAATCCGCCACTGAAGCGCAGCCGACCCTCCCCGTTCACCGCGATGTTTCGCGTCAACCATGCGAAGATACCGGGGATGGGCTCGATCGCGAGGTCGGGCGCTCCGGCCCCTCACTCGAGCATCAAGTACGACTCCACATTCGCCCCGATATCGACAAACAGATCGTCCGGCCGCAAGGCGTGGAGCACCAGCGCCAGGTCCTCGAATTCGTGCAGATCGGAATAGACATTACCGGTTGCACCTGTCATCCCGGGCCGAACGATCAGACAGACTTCGTTCACGAACGGCAAAAGCACAGCGCCTGGCAGCAACCGACTGCCCAACTTTGCCGCGCTAAATCCGATGTCGCAGGACAACACCCAGCGAATTCAGAAGACTCAGGATCGGCCCGCAACCTGTGCCCAATAACCCATATACGTCGTCACCGCCAACCCGCTCGCCTCCAGCGCACCGACACTTGGCACCCAGCACTCCAGATCCCGACAGGCGCGGAACGACCGATAATCTGCCCCACCGGCACCACCTCGAACCCCGCGCGCGCAAACAGCGCCACTGCCCGGCGCAGATGCCAGGTCACCAGTAGCATCCGGCGAATACCCAAGGAATGCAGCGCCGCCTTGATGAAGGCCGCGTTACCCTGGGTATTGCGACCCTGCGCCTCAAGCAGCATGGCTTCGTGTGGCCCGCCATGGTCGGCAAGCAGATCTGCCATGGCTGCCGTTTCAGACCCGCTGTAGGGGGCGAGGTCACGAATCGTTTCAGATCAAGCCAGTAGCGGTATTAACCAAACGTCTTACATCGAATAGATGAAAGCGGTCATGCATCTCCGATCCAAGCACGTCGCAAAGATTGAATTCACGCTCCAGACCTCGCTGTAGCCCTCGGATTATACAATTAGAATGACGCGCTCAAAGTTCCCAAGGGATATAGGGAAGCCGACCAACAAGCGCTATACCTTTGTCAGAGAATAGACGTTCGAGAGTCTTCGGACCGCAATGCGAGATGTGAGAGTGAGGCATCCCCTTAGGGAACCCTGCGCCTAGCTTCCTAGCGACGCGGCTCTCGAAATTATCAGTCATGACTAGCAGGTAACCGCCTGGCTTCACATCGCCAAGCAGTTCATCGACAAAAGCCCTGTAGGTAATCGCCGAGCAGGGCAAGGCGATGGTGTCGAAGGCCTGGCCGGCTTCATGGAACCGCTGATCACCGATGGATGGTGCTCCTTCCTGCGCTATTAGTCACCCGCACCGCTGTCGGCTCTTGGGCTTCCACCCTGTTGGTCAGTGTCACCGACACTTGTCAGCCCCGCCAAGCACCTGCCCCGAACCTACATGGGCAAGGTCAGGGCTGACCGGAGCCAGGGATTGCCGCTGGCACCGCTGCCGCAGGCGGGGGTCTGAACGGTTAGCGATCGGTCGTGCCGGCACTCCACCGTAGACACACCAGGGTAATAAATCACGCGTCGCCACACCACCGAGCGCCAGAATGGCGCCTTCGCCTACCGTCACCCCAGGGCCGACGGTTGCTCGAGCGCAAATCCAAACGTGATCCGCCAACCGAATCGGTTTGACCTCCAGATCGAACGCATCTGCGTTCATGTCATGGCTTCCGGTACAAAAATAAGCGCCTTGAGAAACGCATACGTGATTACCAATGATCACGGTGTCGAGATTATCGATCCAAACCCCCTCACCGAGCCAGACATGATCGCCGATCTGGAGTCTCCACGGGAACTTGACCCGAAGCCGCGGCTTGAAGACCACACCGTTTCCCAGTTTGGCGCCAAACAACCGAAGCAGCAAAGCGCGATGCGCGGACCCCGGCAACCAACAATCGAGCAGCAGTGCCTGTACCACCAACCAGAGTCCTTCAACCCAACTGGGGCGCCCGCGATCAAACTCCCGATTATCAAACCGATTCAGCAACACTCGGAAACCCTCTCAATCGAAACGGAGACAGTCCGGCGCCGGCCCTTGATCGCACATCCAAGAGTACACCGATACCAACTTTGAACAAATACGATCCCATCCATATTCGGACTGGATAAAGGCCCTGCCGCGCAGCCCCATCGTCTGCAACGTATTTGGCGTTTGTTTTGTCAACTGTTGCAATCCTTCCATCAACCCATGTACCGATGAAACGACCTCAATACCCGCCCCCGCACGCACCGGCGCGGGAAACCTGCACGTGTCCGTTAGCAGTACCGGCTTTGCATAGCCCCAAGCCTCAATCGCCGCGACAGGAAAGGCCTCGCTGTGCGAGGGCAACACGAATGCGTCGCATCCTCGCAGCCATGTCTCTTTTTGGACGCCAGTCACCATCCCGATAAAACGAATCCCATCACAGCGCACCAGCGACTCTAACCAGTTGCGATAACCGCGTTCTCCGTCGCCCGCAATCACCAGTTGCCAATTGGCACCCAGGGTTGCTTGCTGCCAGGCTTCAATAAGCCGATCAACTCCCTTGATCGGATGAAGGCGCCCAAGGTATAACAACGTTCGCCGATTGCCTCCAAAATCGTCACGCTTCAATGCGGCGAAGTCCTCAGTGATAGCAGGCACGCGCGCCCCATTCCCGATAACGCAAATCGGCTTACGTATCCCGATCTGACGTAAGGTCTCGTACTCCGCATCGCTCAGCGCCTGATAGCACATAATTTGTTCAAAAAACCCACTCAGCAGTGTCCGACGCGACAAGACCTTCTTCCACCGCGAGACTCTCAGAGCCGCTGGGTTAAACATCCCATGCACGGTCAACATCAAAGGCTTGCCAGAATCCCGACACCAGTCCGCTACCACACCATTAGCCAACAGCCAAGTACTGTGAACACTCACAAAATCCCAATCTGCAGAATGCCTTTGCAGCCAGGGTTTCAGCCCTTTGAAACGCCCCAGGGAGATCGGCCCCGAACGCTCAAAGCCCCGAGCCATACCCTGCCAAGGCGTCAAGTCATTCTCTGTGGAACCAACCCCCCCAATCGCGAACGGGCAATGTCCAAGTGATCGCATTTCCTGAACAGTGGCAAGCATCGCGGCATAGATCCCGCTGCTCTCTATCCCCAGGTCATCAATCACAAACAAGCCGGAAAATTGGGTTCGATTCATGGACATCAATTAAGACAAATCATGAGAAAAATTCTCTATTCTGATCTCGCGTGATACACTTACCTTGCTGGGTCTCTTGAAAGCGGACACTGGGGAGATTCAAGAAGATCTTCGGGTCCCCTGACCAGTCAGGTGTTTCTTGGTGAAGGGGAAACGAGAACTCCGCCAAAGATTCCGCACACAAACGCACCCTATCGCCAACCATTCCAAAAAGATCGGTACCACTGTTTGGGATTAGCATAGGAAAGGCCACATTAAAAGTTGGGCGTATGACCAAGAATACGTTTCATAAATACAATAGCCCGATCACAGGCCGCCTCCCCAAACAAGGCCAACGCCCATTTATATGCATAGAAATACACAGTACAGCCAAATCCCGCTTCGGTTTCCAGGCGTTTTGCATAGCTTAAGAAGGACCGAATGCCCCGTTTACGCTGAATGGACAGAAACGGATACGAGTACTTCGACAAATCGAACCGCACCCGCTCCGTTAGCGTGGTCCCGTGTAACCTGTCCAGATACTCGGTCACTTCAAAGTAGGCTTTGGTAAAGTTGATCGAGTTATCCTCGGAAACGCTACCAGCGGTATAACGTCCCTTTTCAGCTTCGGAGGAGCCAAACATCGGTTTATCCTTCCTAAACGTCTGGACCGCATGCACGACCGGAATATCACAGTAAATCGAGTCCTGCCATAAGCACACCTGCGCCATTAGGTAAACCTGATAAAGCAACGTACCATCTAAGTCCGCCGTGGCATACTTAAGCGCCTCGGCTCGCGCAATTGTAAACCCGCAAATGGTCACACTGCGCTTAAACAGCCAGGCGACCGTAGCTTCGCCATGAGCTAAAGGGGTGGTATGAGGCAAATAACGATAATACTCTGTGCGTCCATCCGGATGCTCAGTCAGATAAGTCCGCAACACATAGGGCTTATCACGATGTTGCTCAAGGAAAGCGATAAACCGCGCCAAAGCGCCAGGCACAAAGCGATCGTCATCCCCCATAAACAAGACATAGTCGCCGCGCGCGCGTTCGATCAGATGCCGGAGATTACCATCGAAGCCCAGGTTTGTGGGATTCTCATGATAGTTAACACAATAAACTGAAGTCGCTGAAAATTCCTCAACTACAGCGCGCACGTCCATGCGCTTTGGCGCTTGGTCCTCGCAAATGACAATCTCCAGGTCCATAGGCTGGCTATCAATTGAACCCAGTAGCCATGCTAGTTCCGCAGGACGGTTGTAGCTCGGTATGCAAATCGACAGAAAAGGGTCAGCCCCATTAACCTGTGTCATGACTGTTGGAACTGATAGAGATTCCCGTTAACCAAGTAATCGGCGCCACACTCCGGACAGGTCAGTGACGTATTAGTGGCTCGCGACAGGCTTTCCCCGTGGCATTGGGGGCAACGTAAGAAGGGCAGAATATCCAACTGGCCATTCCTAGCATGTTGCGAAAAGATCCCCCGGATCATTTTCAAGAGCGCAGCATTTAACTGGCTCCGGCTACAACTGGATGGTAAAGTGGTGCTGGATACTGGCGGTACCCAGGTCGCATCCACCTCGGGATTAACGACCCTATAGTTTATTGAGTCTTTCCAGTAATAGCGGGTATGGAATGCCGCGGCATGGTTAGGAATAGTTTCAGAGGTAATAATGCCTTTGGTGTATTGTTCATACAACTCCACCAGCTCGGGGTCATAAATCCAACAAGGTTTCTTGCGTATGACCAAAGTCTCATTGCGAACAGTCACCTCTAGGCGGTGGTCTTTATAAGGATTGATCCTCTCCATAAAGGCATCGGGTGTTTCGATATAGCCGGATCGAGCCACTCTTTGTAATTCCGCCAAAAACTTTTCCGGATGGGGTGTATGCTCCAGCACATGGGCGGCAATTATATAGTCGAACGCCTTATCCTTGAACAGTAGATTTTCAACGAATGATAGTAGGGTGGGTCGATCATGGACCAGCGGAACCCAGTGCCTCTCACGGGTTTTTTCATAGGCATCAAGAAGCACATTTGAACACGGATAGGGATTCCCACCCGAACCAACCTCCAACACGAGCGCACTTTTTGGTATTCTTACAGTGACTCGACGAAGTGGCCATGCTGCCTTACTACGGATTGTTTTTACACTTGAGATCATTGGACCTCCACGCAGGCGCAAACATAAGCCATCCGCGAAATAACATCATGCCGGTCTCGGTTAACTCGAACATAACCGCTCTTGGCTATCGCTTCCCGCTCTGCCTCATGCTCCAGATAATATTCAATTTTTCGCATCATATCTTGCGGATTATGAAAGAACACGGCATCGACACCATCCTCGAATAATTTGCTGAGATCATAGGAATACTCGCACAGCATGAAGACCCCCATAGCAGGTATTTCAAAACAGCGACGCGTGTAAGTATCGCGATTTAACGTGGAAAGAAAACACAGCGCGATTTTGGCGGCACTTAGGGTCTCACGATACAAGTCGCTGCACAGAGGTCGCACTGGATAGTATTTATTTAACCAAGCCACCGATGGCGCACGGTCCCAGTCTGGCCCGAACAGCCCAAACGAATATGCGCTTTCCGCAATCCGGCCTAGATACTCAACTCGGTGATCATTCTCATAATGACCAACAAACACCACATCAAATCTATTTACTACCACGCCATCAGCAACTAATGGTGTGTCCTTTTCCGGAATAAACCACGGCATTAATAACAGAACACGCTTCGCGCCGACCGCAGTGTACTCTGCGAGATTATGCTTTCGATAGGCGAACACCAAATCATAGAATGGAATACTGCGCAGAAAATGTTGCCAGAGCCTAGGCGGATGGCCCTTTGCAAAAGGATCGTCGTTGTTATACCCAAAGATCTGGCAGTCAGGCAGTTTACGCTTGAGTCTAGCCAAGGTTCGCGCGTAGACATGGGTGCCCCGATATATAAAAATTAAAGCTGGCTGAAAAAGAACCGCCCGACTCACCAGATCGTCGTTCAGTTTACTAAGGGCAGGGCCAACTAGAAATCTATTTTGTGCTCGACGCCATAAACGCGCTAGGACATAGTTTGCACCAAAATAGCTGTGCCAGTAAAAGGCTTGAACTTCGTGACCCAACTGGGACAATGCCCTGACGACCGCCACCTCATGAATGGCGGAATGCCCATCGCCGACAACTAAAATCCTCATAGCCACCTGTCTTCACAATCTTTTGCAACTTTGATATTGGAGCCACCGCTCAAATCGAACGTCTCAGTATGTGGCGCGCGATGCGCCGATATGATGAATCCGACAGACTCCTGACAAGTGTCAAAATCTTGCAAGATCGACGATCACCTCATCTCACCGACCGGTTGGAGACAAACCATTTGGCGAAATACAATCCCATAAGATAGACAAGAGCCATAATTGTAAATATTCGGAAATAAGCGAAACTCTGATACCAAACCGCGCGCAGACTCATCATCCCCATGACGATGTACCACGTCAAGAAAAAGTAGTTTGCACCGGCCAACCCTTTGCTAAGGGCTAAGCCGAAGAGATAAGAAATAATGAATGATACGATAAAACATCCGGGTAGGCCGAAGTTCCAGTATGCCTCAGCGACCTCGAAAATTCCGCCCTGCGACATTCTTTGATCTCCAATGAAAGTGTCCCATTCTAATCCAAGAGGGCGGGGCAAACCGAGAAATCCAGGTGGTGCGATCAACAGCCAGTTAAGATAGCTGCGCCCCCAAAGCAAACCGGTTATGCCCGTATCGACATTAACGATAGCCGCATATAATGTCCCGATCGCCATGTTCGCTGTTTCCATATTCAGCATCGAGTGTGCACGCATTTCAATAATCAAACCACGACGCTCTCCCGTTAGCATCTCATCTATGGCTAATCCGATGTCTGCGTTGGTACGCCATATTGCAATGAGGCTCCCGAGAAACCAGGCTAAGATTACCGCTCCCAAAGCAGGCGCAATGATAGTGCGCAGTCTTGACCACCACCTTTTCAGGTTATGGTTTGCTGTCGTGTTTGCGACAAGAAAAAGCAACAACAATAACGCCTGTGGGAGGTAGTCGGCACGACTACCTGCAAGCATACCAACTGCAAGCGTTCCTATCGCAAACCAATAATACTTCTGCAAATCTTTGGCTTGACCGGAGCTTGCTAGAACCAACAATGCGATTCCCATGAAATGAAATATATTGAAAACACCAAACGTCACGCCGGTATCGACACTTTTCTGAACATATACGGCACCTGATCGGACAACCCCTCCGCTGACATATAAATAGAGTAGGCTGAAGAGTCCGGCCAAGCTGACACCACCTATTCTCAGAAGGCGTTTTTCGTCTGGCTGCGTCACATACTCCCGGACAATGCGCCGTTTACCCCGGCGGAAAGCCATGACCCATCCTGAGAGTGTTCCCGTCAAAGACAGGAAGCCCGCATAAACTAAAACTTGTGTATTTTCGGTATCTTGGAAGGTGGGACCGAAAGGTGCGACTTTCACTCCACCGTTATACAATGCCCAAATAAGAGATGTTGAGAAAAAGATTATCCATAACAGAAAATATCGAAAGAGAAACATCAGATTAAGGCTGGCTACACGAGTCGCGAGAGCACCATGAAGTACGATCAGAATCGTCATCACCCAGAAATATGGAAATCCCTTAGATTGGCTTCCTAAAATATACACAGCAGTTCCCGTGACGACGAGGATCGGTAGCATGGCACTGCTTACGCCGATGTTTTTTTCACTAGGTATGGCAAACAAGAAAGGGCTGATTTCATTTAGGCGCATGTTTGTAATCGTTGCACGGATTTCAGGAGGATCGGTGGGCTAATGAGCCGATAAGAATACGGCCGGTAGCGCTTTGTTGGAACCATAGGATAGTAGGGTAAGTGCGGTCAGCCTGCTACCCGACGGTTGAAAGCACCATCCTCAACGCGGGGCTATCCCCGCCTCCTATTTCGCGTTGCCTCCGGGCAATAGGCATTTGCAAGGCGCGTAACCCGCGAGCGAGGGAAGCGCCGGTTCCCGCGTTCATCATGGGAATCCGCGGCCACCCCCCGGGCGCGATGGATTGGCGACAGTGCCTCAAAGGTGCCCTCAAACCAGCCGGCCCGGCAACGGGACCCGTAAGTTGGCCTTAGTCATTGTTCTCCCCGACGTGCGGGAGTCCAAGGCTTCAGCCTTGGATCAGCCCGCTAAGGTTGAAGCCTCGGACTCTAAATGAGCAGCGCCGGCCGGAACGATGATCACGGCCCCATCAAGGAACCATCCCAATTCGCGTACCGAGAGTATCACTGCCGCACCACTTGATTCACTGGGCCACCAGATGCGGTTCACTCTAGACGCCGGAAATACAACAAACGGCTGTTATTGTGCCAGGACACCAGCTTTGCACTATCGCGCGCGCTACAAAAAGTAACAGATGACTGGCGAAGGGGTCGGCCGCCAAGACTTCCGTGAACAGACTGCCAGGCCATCGATGGCACAGGTTGGCCCCAGCGCCAGCTAGACTTGGGTATCGGTATCGAACGCGATCATGCCGCCGCTTGCAGCACCGCTAACCCTGCTTGAGGGAGGAAGTGTTCGCGGCGATCTCCTGGCTCTGCGCATCCCGCAGCACGAGGATCAGTAGCGTCACTTGCCACGGGCGGTGCGTCCACCCCCTGCGCAAGCACCAACCGCACCGCGTTCTGCTGGCCCGGGCTGTCGGCACGCTCCTGGCAAAGCACCTCCTGCCAGCGCTGCGGGCTGCGAAGGGAGACGCCATGGCGCGCGCAGTATGCCCGCTGCGTCACGTCGCTCAGTGGCCAATCCGAAACCAGTTCCCCCTACTGCACACACTTCCGTCGCCGTTGTGCCATGTTGAATTTCCCGCAAGGTTGGTCTTGTTCGCGGGCTTTCATCCCGGCCGGAGGCTGGCCGGGAAAGGCATTGCGCCAGACGGTTAGGACCGCGCTAAGACACCCAAGTCCCATCCCAGGCCAACGTTCTTCCGCGCCACGGCATCCGACCAGGTTGGGTCCTGGGACTGCCCCTAGTATTCGGCGCTTATCAATAGGTGACGACAACGCCTTCACGGAGGCGCTGCTTTGCACCGGCAATGGCGCCCAGATGAACCCGTCAACTGTTTTGAAAGCCTGGAAGCGAGTCAGCCATGGTGGAATGAGTTCTTCGGCGAGGCCGAGCGTGAGCAACGCCATAGCGCGCTGGCGCCTCGTGACCCCAGGTGGGCGCTACCCCGGCGACGACCGCGCGATCTTGGGTCAGCGCCTTACACTCAACCGGGCGGTTCGTGACACCTATCGGGAGCGTTGGAGTAGCAACACCCGTGACTGAGATCGCAGCGAAGTCGTCTCGCACCGACCAGCGCCAGCGATCTATGGTAATCGGCTTACGAAGACTTCTCGGAACCGCGCAAAATTGACAAAAAGCAGCTACACTCATTGCTCCTTCAGAACTTCAAGATCATTCGGGTTTGTATAAAGAAAAAATCTTTGGGCCGAGCATATTCGTCACGTATATATAATCTATAGTTTCACCGCGTTTTTGTATTTGACGCGAGCATATCCAAGCAGACAAGCTGAAATCTTGTATTAAGATTACGGAGCGTCATGGTGTTTCTGAAAACCTCCGTTAGTGCTTCGACACCAATACACTCCCTGAGTGCTTCGTTAGCAACGACATGTGTAGAAAGGTGATCAAAACTCTTCCGGAAGATTGAAACTTGGTCTTCAGTTTGATAAGGGTTCCCAAATCGAAGCGTTCCACGAGATAGCTTACTTAATATCTGGGTTGACAGATTTAGAAAGCGGAACTTATTAAATTCTAGCCGTTCTGCTAGCGTGCCGTTGCGTAAGCGACTATTCGTACCATAGAAGTACTCTGTGTTAGCGCTACTCGCAATCCTAACAAGCCGTGGATTGATGTGCTCAAGCAGTCAATCGAGAATACCTTTATAGGCTCTGAATGATCTAGGCGCACTCATCGCCATTGACATAACGTCGATATCAATAAATGGCAATTCTGTCGGCAGAAATTGACTCTGAACAAATGCCAGTGGCGAATGAAATCTAGGATGTCGTTCGGCAACATATTTAAATTCATTAAGCGAACTAAGGCGAATGCCTTTACCAGAAAACGTAGGGAAGGCGGACTGACAATCGCTGAGCATTTGCTCCTTTGTTGAGTCACTAATGTACGGGTTATCGACAATTTGCTGGCATACACGTGCTTGGCCCTATAGTATCTAGGGGCTCAGGTTCGCCGCAAGCGAAACCGAACAAGGCGTCTGTATAATAATTAGAAAGGTGCACTATATTTTCGCCTGCCAGGTCTGCCTCTTTTAAGTAGCTTGACAGGTGACAATGCTGGTTATTTATCTGTCCTGCCGTCCATTGCGGAAGATACTCAAGGGCATTGATGTAGTGCTCGTCTTTTAGCAGATGCAAGTGTGGAGCATCCAGTCCCAATGTACTCGCAACCTCACGTGCATAGCGATACTCTATCGAATTCGGATGTGCAGCGTACGTCACTAATCGAATGTCTGAGGAACTGCGCTTGTTCTTTGAAAGATAGTGAGCAGCGAGTCTACTGTCAGTGCTGCCACTCAGCCCCATGATTATTCAATCTGCCCCAATATTACAAAAAAATGTCATTTAGCAGATCATCGAAATTTTGTAGGAAAACGTGCTTGCGTGCGAATCAGTGCGTAACCAAAAGCCTAGGCAAAAACATTTCAACAACCGACTGAATGACAGCCGAAGCTTCAAGCACGCTAGCTGCTACCTGCATATGCAACACGAATTAAGAAAGATTCTCTTCACGTTATGTCTCAGACCAAAAGCCATTCTTGTGGCAACAATCCTTTGAAGCCCCAACTGCAAGAACCTACACGCTTTTCAAACGCTGGTGCAATGACGACCTTATCCATGCTTTTCGCTAGCCAAGCCCCCCACCAACTGAAGGTACTGTTGGCGATGATGAAGTGTTTGCATTGGGTCATAAGCCAGAGGTCAGCGTAGGCGTTTGCATCGCCCTGGTTGTGGTGGACCAGCGTGGCGCGGTCGTCGGACAGCGGGATGAGGCTGCGGGCGTCCTCAGGGCGGTCGGAGAACAGGAAATAATGCGCGCCGCTGACACGCGCATCCATCGCCCGAATCGCGCGATGGTAGTAACCGCCGGGGACGTTGTTGCCGATGGCGTCCACGACGCTATTGGGATTGTCAAAAAAACGCACATGTACCGCTACCGCCTGGTGTTGGCGGATACGGTCGGCGAAGGAGAGATTGGTGGCATCCGTTGGGGGATGGATGATTAGGTCCTTGCGGATTTGGCTTTGTACGTCCTTGAAGTAGCCCTCGCTCTGCCAGTAGCCCTCCAGGAACATCCATGCTGTGGGGCGAACATCGAGCAGGCGCGGATCGAAGTCGATGCCCTCCTGCACCAGGTATCTGCGTTGTTCGAATGGAAGGCGGCGGTTCCAGCGTCGCAGCAGGTGGCGGCGGATGCGACTGAAGGGCTCCAGGCGCTCTGCCGCTTTGGCCTTGCGACAGAGGATAGCGAAGTGATCGAGTTGGTAGTGTCGCAAGTACCAGGTATCGTGCGGGAAGCCGCTGATGTCGTCGATAACCAGTTCGGCATTGTTGACCAGTGCCAGACGACGCGCGGCGGCGTACGCGAACAACTGGTTGCCAAGGCCTCCCAGAATGCGGACGAGCACCTTGGGTTGCATTGATGTACGAGTCGCTCGGAGCATACTGGCTGGATCTCCTTAAGCTAGGCGATATGGACCTACGCCGCAGTCATCGTGCCTGATCTTGCGCTGATTCAGGTTCGAGGAAAAACGAAAATGCGGAGATTCTAGTGCTCGGCGGCGAGGGCAGTGCCCGATTCACTCCGCAGCGAGCGGATGAACCGCAACGGATCCAGACCGAACTGGCTGGCGAGGAGCCAGTGAACTTTGACAAGCGTTGATTGACCCATGATGGCGGCTTCCGTTCTGGCAGTTTTCCGTCTACGAAGCATCAGGATCAACGCCAGAGCGAAACCTTTAGCGCATCAGCGAAACCAAGAGCTATGTGTGCTCGCGACGTTCCGACCCCGGATCACCGCCTCGACGACTTCCCGAAGCCATTCTTGTGCGGCAGTATCGACTGTCCAAGCGCGATAGCCGGAGCCGAAAAACTGGTTGAGGGTCGCCGCAAAATGTGGGTTCAATGGCATGCCTTGTGGTTGATGCTCGGTGGTGGAAATGTCGGCCTTGATCACGAATCCGGCCAAGACCAAGTATAAGGCCTGGTTAATCGCCTGCGCGGGAGTGGCAGGACCCGCGAAATTGGGTATCCTTGGAAGTGCAAACCAACCGCGGGTAACGGAACATGATCGAAGGTCCTGCCGGGCTCGACTGTAACGCAGACACGGAGGTCGATGCCATCGGGCGCGACCCGACAAGCGGCCCGCGGGTGGTCGTGAAGCACGCTCGTGCTTGGTGCGGGCGCAACAGCGCAAGGGTGCCGCCGCACGGTTGGCGCAGGGACAACCGTAGGGCCACGTGGCCGCCGAGCGCGACGTGGTGCGCAGGACGCTGCTGGACTGCTGCAAGCCGACCCTGCTGGCATGGTCCCGGCGGCCTTCGTGGAGACGCCAGAGGGCGTGCGGCGACTGAACCACCTGGTGGTGGTGGCGCACCTTGAAGTCACACTGCAAGGCGGTGCCGGGGTGCGGATGATGTGCCAATTCCTGGCCGTGAATTGGTGCGTGAACGGGGAGCCCTCCATCACCCCTATGACCTGAAGCAGGGATAGGTGCAGCTTGCGGAGCACATTGCGCAACGCTTTGCCGACGTGTGGGCGCGGCTGCAACCGCTTGCCGACGTCGCCGATCGGCCGACGCGCGCTCGCGAGCGCCTGACCATCCCGTTCCTCGCCACCATCACCTTCTACTTCGTGACCGTGCAGGACTAGGCCGAGGCGCTGAATCTGCCGCCTACCCTGGAACGCGCCCTGCTCAGGCAATTGACTCCAGCGCTCTTCCTGGAGCGTGTCGCCAAACGCAGCACCCACGCCGAACCGCGTTACCATCTGCGCGCGCTGAGCGGCCAGTTACTCGAACCACGACGGCAACGCGACCGTCCGCTCCAAGCGCTTGGGAAATCCGAACGCGCGCGCCTCGAGTTCCGGGTTGTTGGCCGACGCCGGCGTTCAAAGCGGGTAGTAAGTGATGGGCAGTTTGCAAGGCCGAATTTGGTACTCAGAAGTTGGTAATGATAATTACGGTTTTATGGATGCTCACTCTTGGCCGCTTGAGATGGGACTCTTATCGCCAGACATTGCCACCCAAAGCAGGCGAGATCTGCCGCAGACTTAGGGCTTCTCAGCTTGAAATAAAGCAAACCCAAAAGCGCATAGCCATAGGCCAGCGGCCAAGCCCAGTTGCCGCGGCTGCGCTCCAATCCGCCAATGCGGGTAATTTCTTGTCGGAGCAAGGCGTACCAGTCGCCGTTGGGCGTCAATTCCAAGATTTCGAAGCCACGCAAGGCCAGATGATGCTCATACCAGTAGCGGGAGAAGCCGCTGCAGAAGTGGTAGGGCGCCATATGGACGTTGGAGGCGAAGGGAGCAGTGAGGATTAGCCGACCGCCGGGCTTTAGCAGGCGGGCGAACTCATCGAGGGCATGAGTTGGTTCAGGCACATGCTCCAATACCTCGCTGCACAGAATGGCATCGTACGATCCGCCCAACTCCGGGATCGCTGTGATGTCACTCACGATGTCGATGCGGCTGGTGTCCCAGTGCTGGGTTTGCAGACCCTCCGCGAGCGTCCCCCCAGCGGCGCCCTGATACTCGCAGAAATCCTGCGAGACGTAGTCGAGATGGCCACAGTGCAGGCGGTTCTTCAACTCGCCAGCGCCGACATCAAGGATGCGCGAGCCACTCGGGATACCGGCGAGCGTTGTCTTTAGCCACGTCTGGCGCACCGACTCGTTGATATTCGTTCCTGGTCGGCGTGGTTTCATGGTCGAATCTCCGGAGCTTTGGTGAAGGCGAAGATACCCAGGCGGTACCAGCCAGTTACGCGCAAAATCCGCAAGCGCCATCTCGACAGGATGCACCTCACGCAATCCGCTGGCGGAGCCGAAGGCATTCAGTTCTAGGAGAACCAGTTGGTTGCGTTTGGCCACATCTAGGATGGTCCGTGGATCGAACACCCCGTTTGCGTTGACCTCGACGCGCTCGCGTCCGATCGGCGCGGATTAAGTATAAGGCGCCCGGCTTGAGTAAAACCGCCATGTTCGCGAGACCCTGCTCGTAGCCGCGCGGGTCGATCGGGTCGCCATAGCGACCCGGTCAAAAAAACTCAATGGCATTCAGACGGGAGAGGGAATCACAGTACGCCCTCAGCATCATCGGTCGACAACGAGACCAAATCCATCAGAACTGGTTGACGGAAACGGATGCCCAGGATTCGGGATGTTGCGGGACGCACATCGAAGACTTTGATCTCAGGAAAACTGGCCACGTGAGCAACATACCCGCCGACCCGCGAGCCGACATCAACATGCCGCGGCGGATTGGCGTCGTGAATCCAGCGCGCCCGGGCCAGGTCCTTCCAAAAATATTCACTCTTGTGCCGCCCTGTTCAAAGCGGTCGTGCAGACAGGGCCTAAAACCCGGTCGACCACCGTGCACGCGCAGGAACTGCCACCAGTTGCGAATGAAGCGCGGCAGACCCTCCAGCGAGCGGATAAACCGCAACGGATCCAGACCAAACTGGCTGGCGAGGAACCAATGAAGTTTGATGAGTGTTGATTTGTCCATGAATGCGGTCCGGTTTTTGGAGATGAATCAATTCTCCAACCCGCAGGATAGCCATGAGGGCCGAAGTTTGGCTTGGCTACCGGAAAATAAAGTTGTGCGTGCTGGGGATCTTCATGCCATGCAGGACAGCTTCGACGTCGCTGCGAAGCCACTCCTGGGCAGTCGCATCCGCTGCCCAGGCCCGATAACCGGCCGCGAAGAACATCTCGAAGATGGCGCCAAAATGCGGATTCAGCGGCGTACCTTGCGGTTGATGCTCGATGCTCGAAATCTCGATCATCCAGATTGGGCGTGGTTCATTCCGAAAGGTGGCTGCAGCGCCTTGGAGCATCATCCACTCAGCACCCTCGATATCGACCAGGATCAGCGCGCGCTTGCCGAGAAGGGTATCGGACAAGACCCCATCGAGCGTCAGCACCGGAACATACGTCACGTAACTTTCCGGGATCGAGGCCCAACCCTTGACAAGTGAAGCGCCGGTGCCCCCCCCCCACATTTTCAAGATTCCAGACGCGGAACCGAGGGCGACGGGGTAGACCTCCGCATGGTCGGCCCAGCCGTTGATGCGAAGATTCTGGAGCAGATAGTAGAGGTTGCGTGCGATCGGCTCAACCGCGATAACTGGCTTACCAAGGCTCAGGGCGTGACAACAGTAGTAGCCGATGTTCGCTCCCACGTTCACCAGGATGTCAACGTCCTGTAACAGGTCTCGAACAATGCGCGTTTCCTCCGGCTCAAAATTCCCGCTGGACATCATCGTGTGGCCGGCAAGCTGGAACCCCCAGGGCGTCGGGCGCGACGGATCGCGTCTATCGAGTAGATCCCGTGTGCTGCGAAGAAACAGCGCAACGTTAGGGGTGCGGTCGAGCGCAGAGCGAATCAGTCTTCTGAACATTCGCGGTCTCTTTCAGTGATATTTGGCGCAGGGTCATGAGCGGACCGGTGGGTCGACTCGAACGCCCCGATTGATGCGTCACGTGGTCGCCGCTGCATGTTTCAACGGCATCAATTGATATCTCTGTGCTATAAAGATCATCCACAGCAAATAGCTCGCCGAAAACGCCACTAATGCGAAGACAACGCCATCGAGTCCTGCGAGGGCGGCGCCGACGAGGTTAAGGCCAACCCCTAGGACGGCGGTGACGATCTTTACTTTGGCGATGGCGGGGGTTTTCATTTCGGCACTCAGCTTTAAGCTAAGCGTCTGTCCGGCGGCAAAGAGACCTCCGGCCAAGACGAACCAAGGCAACAGTGCAGATAAGCTACGATATGTACGGGCCACTAACAGCGAGAAAAGCCATTCGTGTGCCGCAAAGGTCAGGAGCGTCGCGGAACCTGTGAGGATGAGCGCCAGGGAGGTCAGCCTCCAGCTCAGCCGATTAACCCCCGCATTCCGGACGGCATTGGTGGCATCACCGCTTCTTTGAAAGAGAATTGGCGCCAGAAACGCGCTCGCCATTCCAGTAACTATGGCGATAGGCGCATAACCTAGCTGAAAGAGCACGGCATAGTGCCCGACATCTGCGGTCGAAGCAAAGCTCTCCAAGGCCCACCGATCGGAGACTTGTTGCATCCAGGTAAAGACCCCGAATGTGGAAAACGGCCATGAATAGGACCACATCCGCTGGAGCCAGCCGCAGCGTCTGGCCCTCGGCGCTGCGTCTGGCGGGATAGTTCTGCGCAAGAAGATGAGCTGTGATAGGGTGACGATCAAGGTGCTTGCAACGTAGGCGATCAAGACCGCTTCGCTAATTGTGCCTAGCCAGGCGATAGCCGTGACGGCGAGGATTACTTTGAGCCACGCATCCAGGCCACCATGAAGTGCGACGATCGCGCGTTGCCGCGCAGCGTTCTGGATGCCACCGATGGCGCTGTTGTAGCCGCTGAAGACCGCGAAGATGAGAGTCGCTGCAACTAACCAGAGCCATTGCGAGTAACCGAACTTTTGAAGGCTAATCAGTATTAGACTACCGACGACGATCGCAGCCAGAGTTCCATAGACCATCAGCGTGCGCGCGCTAACAAGGTATCCGTTTAGGTCGTCAGCTTCGGCGGCAATCGCATAGTAGCGACCGATACCGTTGGCGATTCCACCGAAGATCACTTGATTCAGGAGGCCAGCGACCGTCAGGCACAAGGCCAACTGGGCGTATTCGGTCGGCGTGAGATACTCTGTTAAGATCCGCACCAGCGCGAGCATTCCCGCCACGGTGACGATCTGGCCGGCGACGATCCAGCTGCCTTCCTTAGCGAGGCGCTTTAGGCTAGCCGGATCAATATCAGCCATCGTGGTGAGCGCGCATTATTTTAACTGCTTCAAATGGTGCGAGGAAGAAGTCCCGTGAAACGTGGAACCGGGGTTGGCGCGCTTGCCCAACTCTAATCGATAACTCCTGCACGGAGTAGAGGACTCTTTGAGGAGATCGTTGTTGCCTTTTTCGGCGAAGCTACACGCGCTGGCTTATGGCCTAGTCGTTGCGCCCCGTTCGATTGCGTGTGCGAAAGCAGATCATCGCACTCGCCAGACTCGCTAGATAGGGTGTTTGTCTAGAAATGTCTGTTGGCCGTTCGACCGGCAGAACGGATTGCACGTCTTAGCGGATCGACCGAAGCTTGGCCTACTGCCCGATGCTGGTCGCGCCGGTCTCGACGACGTCGCGGTGGGCGAAGGCGAGGATGACGGCGTCGTAGGTGCCGGGCGCCGGGGGCTCCGGCAGGCAGTCGAGGCCGTATTCGTGGTGCGCTTCGTCACGGTCGATCCAGGGGTCGTAGCAGTCGACCGCGATGTTGTAGTCACGCAGGGCCTGGATGATGTCGATGACGCGGGTGTTGCGGAGATCCGGGCAGTTTTCCTTGAAGGCGAGGCCGAGCACCAGGATGCGGCTGTGGCACACGCCGATGCCGCTGTTGAGCATCAGCTTGACCACGGTCTCGGCGACATGGGCGCCCATGCGGTCGTTGATGCGGCGCCCGGCGAGGATGACTTCGGGGTGGTAGCCGATGGCGATGGCTTTGTGGGTCAGACCCTGATGATCAAGTGGTCGGAGTCGACGCCGATGCAGTGGCCGCCGACCAGGCCGGGGCGGAAGGGCAGGAAGTTCCATTTGCTGCCGGCGGCTTCCAGCACTTCCAGGGTGTCGATGCCGAGCTTGTCGAAGATCAGCGCCAGCTCATTCATCAGGGCGATGTTGAGGTCGCGTTGGGTGTTCTCGATGACTTTGGCGGCTTCGGCGACGCGGATGCTGCTGGCCGGATGGGTGCCGGCGGTGATGATCTGGCGGTAGAGGGCGTCGACGATGGCGGCGATCTCTGGCGTGGAGCCGCTGGTGACTTTTTTGATGGTGGTCAGGCGGTGGTCGTGGTCGCCGGGGTTGATGCGTTCGGGGCTGTAGCCGCAGTAGAAGCCGTGGGTGGTGGGCGTGGGTGGCGGCACGACTGGACGCTGGAGCGCCCGCGCGGGCTCCCACGCTCCCGCGTGGGAGCCGGATGGGGTGTGGAGATAGGTCAGGCCGGAGTGACGGGCGAGGACGGGGGCGCAGTCGTCGTCGGTGCAGCCGGGGTAGACGGTGGATTCGTAGATGACCAGATCGCCGGGTTTGAGGACCTTGCCGACGGATTCGGACGCTTTGAGCAAGGGCGTGAGGTCCGGGCGTTTGTAGTCATCGACCGGGGTGGGCACGGTGACGATGAAGATGCGGCAGGCGCGCAGGGCTTGCGGGTCGCTGGTGACCTGGAGGTGGCGGGCGGCGGCCAGGGCGTCCGCGGCGACCTCGCGGGTGCGGTCGTGCCCGGCCTGGAGTTCGGCGATGCGCGCCGGGTGGATGTCGAAGCCGACCACCGGGCGGTGTTTGCCGAATTCGACCGCCAGCGGCAGGCCGACGTAGCCGAGGCCGATGATGGCCAGCGGGCAGTCGGGGGCGCGCAGGTGGGCGAGGGCGGCAGTGGCGGTGCTTTGGTCCATGTCGGGGGTGTGCGGTCAGCGGTTGGGTGGATGCGTGGTGATGGCGTGGATCGCTTCAGGCGCCATGGGTGAGCGTCGGCGGCCGGGCCTGAGTGTTGGGCGCGGCCGTCCGGGGCCAGGGCTGGCGGCACCGGGCTCGCTGCGCGGTACCGTCCGTGGCACTGGACCGAGCGGTGAACCGCTCAGAGTCCCAGTATCTGCCGTGCCTGGCTTTCGGTTATACCGCTCTGGATCAGCCGGGCCAGGGCCTCTTCCAGACCTTCGCGCTTACCCTCGATCTTGCCCTCGATCTTGCCCTCGATCTTGCCCTCGATCTTGCCTTCCAGCTTTCCTTGTTCTCGCTCAGCACGAAGTTCGGTCACTTCATCATGCAAGGCGCGTTCACGCACGAACGCGAGTCGCCGGGTTTCCGCATCGGCGCTGAGATCTTTGA
>Ga0247842_10003075_pt1 | contig 23264 bp, 19 predicted proteins | sample LaCruzMarch2015__3_FD_192411 | JGI IMG/M metagenome (GOLD analysis project Ga0247842, IMG submission 192411) | Freshwater microbial communities from meromictic Lake La Cruz, Castile-La Mancha, Spain - LaCruzMarch2015_19m | ecosystem: Environmental > Aquatic > Freshwater > Lake | place: Spain...
GACGCGTGGCTTCACCTCTGCAGTTATTTGGTATCTACAATAGCATCCACAAACGTGTTTACATCCGGGACATCATTAGCTGTTATGATGGGCTTGATTATCCCTTTTTCACCAAGGCTGATGATCTCATTGACGAATTTCTTGATATCGTCCTTATTGAGCGAATAAGTATACTCAACTCTCTGGAATGCGTTGTCAATGACCGCAGCGTCCAGCTTGGTCCATTTGCCCGCGATGGCTTTTGCCTCGGCTGGATTAGCTTCTATAAAGCCGATGGCCTTGCGGTGCGCACGTATAACAGATGCCACTATGCCGCCCTGTGACCTGCCAAAATCACCCCCCGTTACGATCACGCAACATGGATGACCGGGCCAGATCTCCTTTGATTCCACCAGTACTTTGCCGTACCCGCCAACCACGGACTTTGCCACAAAGGGCTCCCAGACAAAGTACCCGTTAATGCGTTTGGTTTGTAAAGATGGCGGCATGTCCGGAGGTTTAATAGTGCCGGGGAAAAGCTCGATGTCGTTGAAACCTAAATTATTGTCTGCCAGCAGCATCCCAAACATCACGTACTGTATTGACCCGGGGGCGGGAGTGGCAATCTTTTTGGATTTCAATTCGGCAACACTGTTGATATCGAGGCTGGTAACAAGCCCTGATCCTTCCAGATTGACACCCGATACAATAGAAAGAGGGATTTTACGCGCCGCCGCCATGACGGCCGGGGCAACTCCGACATAGCCTATATCGATCTGATCAGCGGCCAGCGCATCCATCTCAGCAGGCCCGGCCTCAAACGGTCCTACCACCTCTACATTCAGGCCCTCCTCGGCAAAATAACCTTTGTCCTGCGCCACGAAAAACGGCAACTGATGGAGATCGCCTAACAGATAACCAATGCGCACTGTCGAAGGCGCGGGGGGTGAACAGGCTGATAGACTGCTGATCAAAGTGAGAAGCAGCGACGCCAGGATGAGATTGGTTAGCAGCTTGAAAACAAGTTTCATCCAGTACCCCCGATTCGGAAAATTATACCAGCAACAGACGGTTGATTAAATTATACAATATTTGTATAATTTGTCTAATGCCGACCATATGAGTTACATGGTTTGGATTGATGTGATCGCTATGATATTATGAAGCCGCCCGTGAATCTGATCATGAGATTAATGCCGATCTAACTTATTTGTTAAGGAGGATAACGGTGAGCAATAAAGTCATTCAGGCAGATTATTGGGACAGAAAGATAGACATAGAGGTGCCGGGAGACACGGTGATTGGAGAGATCCCAAATCCACCGGTGCTGCAGGACCCTGAAAAAGCCATACGTGAAGCCATCGCTAAACCCATTGGCGCTCCTCCCCTGGTCGAGCTGGCTAAAAGGGCACGCGACGGCAAAGTCACTATCGGTTTTGATGATCCCTCGCGGCCCGGGAAGCCGCGGCAGATGATTATCCCCATACTCGTAGAGGAGCTGCTTAAAGCCGGTGTGAAGGAAGAAAATATATATTTGCTGTGCGGTAGCGGCAATCACTGTAAATGGACCGACCTGCAATTAAGGGCTTATCTGGGTCCGGCCATATATGACAGGTTCGCCCCCGCAGGAAGTGCCTCCAGGGTAATTAACCATGACTGCCATGATGATGAGAACCTGGTATATATGGGCACGTCTTCCATGGGCGATTACGTCGAGTACAACAGGGCGCTGGAAGATTCCGAACTCTTTATATATACGGGCACAGTTGTTGTCTCTAACTGGGGCGGCATGACCGGGACCGGAGTGATAATCGGTTTTCCCAGCACGCGCAGCATGACCTCGACACACGGTTTTCCGGTAGTCGGCCACCCTGATTCCTGCCACGGCAATCAGCACACCATGATGTACCGTTCTCATAAGGAAGCAGTCATGGCCCAGATCGAAAAACATACCGGCAAGCGCGTGTTTTATCTGGACGTTGTCCCCACTACCGGGGGAGTCCCGGCCGGAGTTTTTGCCGGTTATTCACCCGAGATCAATGAGCCCACCTGGAAATTTGCCGAAAGCATCTATCACATGGAGGTGCCGCAGGCCGACGTGCTTATTTACGGTGTGCCCCGCTACTCGCTTTACGGCGAGACCAGCAATCCTCTGATTGCGCTTGCGGCGGCATGTGCCCCCGTACGCATGTGGGTCAACAAGCCATTGTTGAGGGAGGGTGGTGTAGTCATAGCGCTGGCGCACTGCGACGGTACCATGGACGAGAGGTCTCACCCTTCTTATCCAGAGATACTCGACCTCTACCGAAACTGCTTCTCCATGCGTGAGTTGTCTGTTTATGAAGAGGAGTTCATGTACCGCGAGGACCTCATTTTCAAGTACCGGCATGCCCATGCCTATGCTCCAGTGCACGGCTTCTGGCTGATGTACGAAAGCGAGTACGCCCTTAATCAGGCCAATAAAATCATCATGGCGGGTGTGCCGGGCATGGACAATCCACTGGCGCAGGTGCAGGTCAGCGGCACCGGCGGACCCGGATCGGTGCGCGATGTCGGCTGCACTCCTGCCAGGGATTTTAACGAAGCTATGAAAATCGCCGAGAAAATTGTCGGCAAAAATCCCCGGGTCATGGCCTGTCCGTCCTTCTGGACCAGGATCAGGCCCAGGTTTTTCGTAAAGTAACATAATTACCAATTATCATATTAATCAGGAGGCGTAAGATGCGTCTGCAGTCTTATCAGGGCGAAATCAAGGACCACCTGCAATATCTGGGAATCTGGGACAACCTCGTTGCCGGGAAGCTAAAATGCTTTGTCTGCAAGGTCAAGCTCGGCACGGATAACTTCGGATTGGCTTTCCGCAATTTCGAGAAGTTGGAGACAACCTGTAATAAGCTTAATTGTGTACGTACAGTCACACACGTATTGAAAGACTGAATCCCATTGACTTAAGATGCAGGAGAGAGAAAATGACAACTTTTTACGATAACAGAAGGCCGTATGACAATTATGATTCGACCACCAGGGAATGGGATGCCATCTTTATCGGCGGGGGAGCTTCAGGAAGGTTCGGCTCCTCGTACTTCCGCGCCATGGGCGGCAACCAGCTTACCATCGAGGCCGATAACCACCTGGGCGGCAAATGCTGCAAGAACGCCTGCGTGCTGCATCACTATTTGTACGAGATAGCCGTTGAGCTGGACAAGGCAAGAATCTGGGATAAAAAAGAATACTGGCCCAAGGTCCCCAGGAAGAATGGGAAAGTCGAGATACTGCCCATCCTGAGGGATTACCTTATCGGCCGCGAGTACGTGTTTGATTTCATGTTCCACCAGAGCAAGGAGCAGCTCAAGCTCCAGTTCCTGCTAAACCAGCGTGCCTCCGTTCTTGACCCTCACACTGTCTCAGTTCAGGGCAAGGGAGAGTTTAAAACTAAGAATATTATCGTGGCCGCAGGCGCCGGGCCATCTGTGCCCCCCGTGCCCGGGACCAATCTCAAGGGCGTATATACTTATGCAGACTTCCTGGAGCTCGATTACGAACCCAAAGACGTCGTCGTGGTCGGCGCCTCCAAGAGCGGGCTGCCCTGGGCTGCCTTTTTCAATGCGGTCGGCTGTAACACTACCGTGGTGGAAATGATGCCGGCGCTCAGCCAGTTCCCCATCGATGATGACGTGAGGGAATACACACTTCGCATGATGAAAATTAGAGGCCTGCCGGTGCTTGACGAGACCACGCTGGTCTCAATAAACGGCAGTGGCTCGGTTAAATCGGTGACGGTGAAGGGAAAGGACGGGGTAGAAAAGATAATCAAGGCCGACCTGGTCTACCTGGGAACAGGGTGCACGCCACGCTCGGAAATTGTTACACCGGTCGGAGTTAAAACCGGCCCTAAAAAAGAGATAATCATTGATAAGTTTATGACGACCAACGTGCCCGGGATATATGCCAGCGGCGATATCACGGGCGGCGTCATGGAGATGTGGAAGGCCAGGCAGGGCGGCATGATGGCGGCCAAGAATATACTCGGTGCTCCCGCAGAATTCGAGACCGAGCTATTTGCCGACACGCTGCATACCTTTTATGAGACCACCTGGGTGGGTATGACCGAGAAGGAGGCCAGGGAGAAGGTCGGGCAGATATTTGTGGCAAGGATGCCGATACAGGGCTACAAGAACTGGCTGCCTCTGCCTCTGGCCGAGGGTACCATGGAATACGCCCACCAGTGGCCGGATCTCTCAGGGTTCCAGAAGATTATCTACGATGCAAAGACCCGAAAATTCCTGGGTGCCCAGCACGTGGGTTATGGGGGAAAGGACTCGTTCCAATACCTGCTATACCTGCTGAAGAAAGGTGCGACCATTGATGATATAGCCGACCTCACGGAGCTCTTCATCAATCCCACGCATTTCATTCAGCTCTCACGCTTGCGCTCAGGTATGAAGAATCTGGTGGACCTGGGTTAGAGCCTGTACTTGATATGGATTTGCAGTGCGGCTATTATGTCTGTGCAGCGGATATCCATGGGAAAAGTGTAGAGTACACGGAGCCGTTGTGATGGCCAATAAACGGGCATGAAATTTAAAGACTATACGGGAAAAATCGCTTTCGTCACAGGCGGATCGAGCGGCATAGGTTTGGCCTGTGCAGAACTGCTGGCCACCAGAGGTGCCGAGGTGGTTATCTTCGCCCGGGGCCAGGAGCAGCTTGAGAGGGCGTTAAAGGTAATTGAGCAGAACAGGGTATTCGAAAAACAGCGTTTCCTGGCTGTCCGGCTCGATGTATCGCAGCGTGAACTGGCTGAAAATCTACTAAGTAAGACGGTTAAAGATTTCGGCAACCCGGACATTCTGATAAACTGCGCTGGCGTTTCCTATCCTCAGCGATTTGAAGAAATACCCTATACCAAGTTCGATGAAATTGTGCGGATAAATCTGAATGGGACGTGGAACACTGTTTCCATCCTGTTGCCCTATATGAAAGAGCGGGGTGGATATATCGTTAACGTTTCCTCTGTGGCCGGCTATATCGGGGTTTTCGGCATGACCGCTTACAGCGCATCCAAGTTCGCTGTTATAGGCTTATCCGAGGCTTTGAGAAGTGAATTGAAGCGGTTTAACATAACCGTTTCTGTGCTTTGTCCCCCGGATGTTGACACGCCTATGCTGGAGAGGGCGAACAAGATCAAGCCTGAGGAGACCAAAGCTATATCTTCATCTGCTTCCATTATTAAACCGTTGGACGTTGCCAGGGATGTGATCAGCGGTATGGGCAGGGGGCAGTTTCTTATACTACCTGGTACAGGCACAAAATATACGTATTTCATGAAAAGGCTTTTCCCCGGGCTGGTGGAGTCAATAATAGAAAATAAGGTTAGGAAAGTCTCGCAACAATAGGGCGGGTATAAGCCACTATACAAGATCAACCAGTGCTCTTATCAGGAAACACCCATTACTCACCAAGACGAATGACGTTAGCGTAATCGATGCCGACAGTGCACCCACGCGTATCGAAAACCAGCTTTGATTCTTTTGCAATAGATTTCAGGTCATAACAGCTGTGGTCCGTCAATATTACCACGCAGTCATAATAGCTCATAGATTTCTTTTCGAGTTGGATTGACCTGAGTCTGCGGTTTCCCTCTTTAATTTCCGGTATATAGGGATCGTGGTAATGGACCGTGGCTTTCTTTTCAATAAGCAGTTCGATCACCCTTAGAGCGGGTGACTCCCTAAGGTCTTCAATGTCTTTTTTATAGGCCACACCCAGCGCAAGTATTTTTGATCCTTTGACGCTTTTGCTCCGCGTGTTGAGCGCTGCCACGATCCGCTCAACAATATATTCAGGCATTGTTTCATTTATTTCGGCTGCCAGCTCGATGAACCTGGTGTGAAAAAAATATTCCCTGGCCTTGCTTGCCAGGTAGTAGGGATCAAGCGGTATACAATGTCCGCCGACACCGGGTCCCGGGTAGAACGGCATATAACCAAAAGGCTTAGTCGAGGCGGACTTGATAACTTCCCAGACGTTGATATTCATCTTTTCGCAAAGCTTGGCAAGTTCATTTACCAGCGCGATATTAACGCTGCGGAATACATTTTCGAAGACCTTATCCATTTCGGCCACTTCGGGTGTGGAAACTTCGAGGACCTTGTCAGATACGTGCCGGTACAACAGCGCAGCGAGCTTGGTAGATGTAGGTTCCATGCCCCCGACGATCTTAGGGGTATTCCGAATAGTAAATTTCCGGCTGCCCGGGTCGATGCGCTCGGGCGAGAAAGTCAGGAAATAGTCAACACCCACCTTGAGACCGGTGGATTCCAGTATCGGCAACACGATCTCCCGTGTGGTGCCCGGGTAGGTTGTGCTCTCCAGAATAACGAGGTGCCCCAGTCGAAGGAAACGAGCGATATCATTGGTAGCACTGACGATATACGTTAGATCGGGCTCTTTGGTCTTGGTCAGGGGCGTTGGAACACAAATAATAATGGTATCTACCCTGCGCAGAGCCGATTGACTGGTGGTTGCCTTTAGACGTCCACCGGCGACAGCTTTTTTCAAACGCGGTGATTTTATATCCAGCAGGTATGATATGCCACGGGTTATCTTGTTAATACGCGCCTTATCAGTGTCAATACCGGTGACGTTGAATCCTGCCTCAGCAAAGGCCAGTGCCAGGGGTAGTCCCACGTATCCCAATCCAACAACACCTATGTCGGCCGATTTATCTCGTATCCTGCTTTCCAGGTTTCGCAGGTCGTTGACGGTCAATTCTGGACGTGCCATTTTACCCTCACCTATGGTAAATTATTTACCATTCAATCAAATTATGCATAGTTTAACCGTGAGGTGGGACCGTGTCAAAACGGGATTCAAGGAATCTCAGTCGCATCATTACATCAGTAACCAATAGGTCACAAGCTTTAGGTTACCATAATTGACATATTTATTGATTTAGTTATAATGGATGCTGAATTAATATGCAACAGCAGAGCCAGCAAAAAAACAAGTACCTGTACGTTTTATCTGATATATCGGATATCGTATCAAGCTCTTTATCTGACAAGGAGATATTGGACGGTGTTCTCTGGGAGCTTGGGAATGTCATTGATCTTGATGTATGCTGGGTGCAGAAGTACAATCCCGACAACAAGACGCTGATGCTGGTGATTCAGCACGGTTTGCCCGATGAGATTATCAAGGAACTGGAAGCGATGACAGTGGGCACCAATGTAATGGGGGTAGTTGCACAAGCACGTAAACCGCTTTTCTGTAACGATATGGCTAATGATGCCAATTACAAATGGGAATCTGCCGTAAAAAATGGATACCTGTCCCTTATAGCGTCTCCGGTGATATCAGGAGGACAGCTATTAGGCCTCATCGGAGGATTTTCTACCAATGCCGGGATATTTTCGGTTAACGAGATCAAGCTGATATCGGCTGTCAGCTCAAGTATCTCGGAAGTTTGCCGCGGGGTTAAATGTGGAGATGAAGATAGTGAGGTGGCCAAGCAGCAAGATGAGATCACACACACACATCTCTTTCTGAGTGCCCTGAGCCATGAATTGAAAACACCTCTTACCGCGATCATAGCTTCCACCGGTCTGCTGGTTGAGGAGTTGGATAAAAAACACGAGGTCGTATTGCTGAAGTTGGCGCAGAATATATCTCGTAGCGCGGCCAGCCTGCAGAACCGCCTTAACGAATTGATAAGTTTGTCCAAGAATAAGGATGAATCGTACGGGATCGCAAAAAAGGAAATTGACTTTTCCATGCTGGCCGCTGAAGTCGCTGATCAGGTTTTATCGCTGGCCAAGCAGAAGAAGCAGACACTGAATTTAGAGGTTGCCCCGTATATTAAAATAAATGCGGATGATCAGCGCATCGAGCAGGTACTGCTGAATCTTTTATCAAATGCAATTAAATTTACCCCGGAAGGCGGGCAAATTTATCTTAAGGCTGACAAGGATGGGAATAGACTGGTCGTCAATGTACAGGATACTGGACCAGGCATACCAAATGAGGAGAAGCGAAAACTGTTTGTTCCATATTACCACCCATCTACGGACAGGTCCGGAATACCAGGATTGGGATTAGGGCTGGCAATCAGCAAGCAAATCGTAGAGTTGCACGGTGGTGCAATTTGGGTTCAGAGCGAGGTCGGCAAGGGCAGCGCCTTCTCTTTTTCGCTGCCGATACATGAAAAATAACAGGGGGAGTTGCACCTTATGCAGGGACAGTTGACAATCCTGCTTATAGAGGATAATGCGGATATCAGGGAGGTGACCTGCCTGATATTTGAGATGCATATGCCGGAAGCCAGGGTTATTCAGGCAGTTAAGGGCGCAGAGGGCCTATCATTAATGAAGTCTGAGCAGCCTGACATGGTCATCCTTGATCTTGGACTGCCTGACATGGACGGCATGAAGGTTCTGAAGGAGATACGCAGACAAAGCGATATACCTGTCGTAATACTGACTGTAAGGGGTGATGAGACCGATAAGGTACGGGGCCTGGAGATGGGCGCTGACGATTATATTGTCAAACCTTTTAATCATAATGAGTTGCTTGCGCGAGTCAGGGCTGTACTGCGGCACCGCCAGAAAGGGGGCGGCGACAAAAAGAAGGCAGCTATTGCTGGTAAGCCGGCACCCGTGGCTAAAACTGTGCCCGTGGAAAAGAGAGTGAAAGTGGATGTATCGAAAGGCCTGGTATATAGGGACGGCGGCCAGTCAAAGCTCACTGCTACGGAATTAAATCTGCTAAAGTATCTAATTGCGCACGAGGGCATGGCCATATCCGGGGAAGAAATACTGACCAAGATCTGGGGTATAGAGTATGCAGATTCCATATCACACCTGAAGCAGTACATACGCCATTTACGTGAAAAATTGGAGGCTAATCCGGATAGGCCGGAGATCGTTGTTCAGGCAGAGGACGGTTACAAAATCGCTCATAATGCGATTGAATATATATAGAGAGAAGAAAAAAATTGGTTTTATGAACACGAGGGGATGCATATGAGTCAGATTCTCTTTCTTTCAAGCGATCCTGTATTAAAAGAAAAGAATATCGAAATCCTGCAACAGAGCGGTCTCGAGGCGAGCGGTACATCGGCGTGTCTTGACGGGTTGATGACGATGGATAAAAATAACTTCGATGTCGTAGTTATTGATGATGAGCTGTCAGACGTCAGTGGTTTTGAAGCATGTCTCAAGGTCAGACAGCAGCAGGGTGCAATGATCGTTCTTCTCGGAACCATCGAGGAATCAGATGCCTGGTCCCGGGTAGAGGAACTGGGTTTCGATCTTTATTTGCGTAAACCAATCAGCCCGAGGGAGCTACTGGCGCGTATTAAAGCTCTCTTGCGACGGCCTGGTGTCGAAAAAGGGACAGTTGAAGCTGCAGCAGCGAAGCCGGCAGCGGTGCCTCGGCCACAAGATGCCGTTACGTCAGCACGATCTGAAACTATTCCAGCCAGGCCGCAGCCCGAGCAGCAGGACGAGCGTACTCAAACGACATCCCGGCAACCTGCATATGCACCGGAGCCCGCAGTTCGAGGTCCGGTTTATAACCAAGCACAGTCTGTTCCAGTTAGACCTGAAACTGATGTTCCGCCACAGGCAGCGCCAACACCTGAACGTATAGTTATAAGGCCTCGATCCGAGCCCCTGCAATCTGAAGCTCCACAGCCTCAGACACCACCATATCAACCCAGTGTACAACAACAGGCATATGTACAACCGCCGGCCATGCCTTCAACCCCGATAAGGCCACTTCAGGAAGCACTGGAAAAGCCGTTGATGCAAGTTCCTAAATCAGTAACTCCTCAGATGCAGCAGCCACCTCCTGTAGTAGTTCCTCCACTTGGGCGCGATATTAAGAAGCAAGGCACCACACCCATTGTTGTCAACCCGCCGGTTCAGCAATCTGCTTATGCGGTCAGGGCGCAAGCACAGCCGACACAGGAAGATGCTGGAGCAGCAATTCTCGAAGACCCGAGGCTTATCAAGTTGGTGGATGCACTGGTGAGCGGAAAGATTCCCGATATCAATCCCGTTGTCGATTTTAGCTACAAAATGGGGTATGCTTACCCATCCGTTAGTAGCCTGCTTGACACTTCCGAGGTTGACACGATAAACATACTCGAGTCACTTGCCAACAGCGGAATACTGATCAGGCAATCCTATGAAAAATTCTACATTGATCCTGACGGACTATTTCAGCTTGTTCCAATTGAGAGATGCCCCCGGTGTGACTCGTCCAATATAGTCAAAGGGCAACTGGTGGAACATTTTTCATGTGGATACGTGGGACTCGACAGGGATTTTAAACAGGATAGCAGGTACGTCTGCCCGAAGTGCAGAAAGGATTTGAGGCTGATCGGTACCGATTACCGCAATGTGGGTATACATTACAGATGTCAGGATTGCAACGAGGTCTTTACCGTGCCGGTCGTGAAATGGCGCAATATGAAAACACGTAAAATATGGACCAGTGAAGAGCTGAAAGAAGTTGAGGCATATTCATACCAATTCAGTCCTGATAAGAAGGGTTGGCTAGAATTCCAGCTAAAACCAAAAACTCAGCTGGTGGATTTCTTGAAGCATCAGGGCTATCAGGTTCACGAGCTGGCACAGCTTACAGGACGCTCGGGTGCAGTTCATACAGTGGATGTGCTTGCAATCAGGGATGATATTATTACCAAGGTCAATCTTGGTATAGGAATTCTTGTGGCCCCTTCGGGGGAACCCGAGGTTGGACTGGAGGCGCTTTTCAGGTTCGACACGCGTGCTTATGATATCGGTATAAACTATAAGGTAGTAATTGCTATTCCCAAACTCGGGCAGGAGGCTTTGAATTTCGCCGGCAGGCAGATGATCAGGGCTTTTGAAGCTAAAACTCTGGCAACTGTGGTTGCAGATATTACCCACCTTGACCGTTCCAATATAGGTATGCAAAGCAGGGTGGAAGTGGGAGAAAACCATAGCGGATCGATTGCGGCTAATGCAAGGGGCCTTATCGTGAGGTTCCTTCGCAACAGGGGTTATGAAGTATACGAAAGGGCTCTGATTCTGGGCAAATCAGGTATCGAACATATTTTCGATATTTTTGCCAGGCGTGATGACAAAATTGTAGTACCCACAATTGCGATCGGCATCGGTAGTGAAACTGGGCAGCCGTTAGGCCTAGATGAATTATCTAAGTTCGATGCCGCGGCCTTTGATGCGGGTATCCGCAATAAAGTATATCTGGGCCTGTCGGAGATAAGCACACAGGCCAAACAATTTGCCATGCAGCAAAAAATTGACATAATAGAGCAGCTGGATCTGCGTAAATTGACGTGATTGCCGCTTACAGGTTATCCGTTACACGTTGCGCATACCGGTTAATAACCGCTAATTGATGATGAAAAATATTGCCGTTTTTATAGTTGCTGCCGTTTTTCTGATACTCCTTATGGGCATATTTTATTTTATGCCCGCCGAATCAGTATGGATAGCGCTCGGCGCGCTCATCGTCATCCTTGTATTCCATTTTCTATCCAGGCTGGTGAAAGGTAAGCAGTCCAGGGAGTCAAAACCCAGCCCGTGGCAGAACCTCACGTCTCTGCTTGTAATATTTACCATAATTTTCATTATCTTCGTGGTAACCCTGTGGGATGTGGTTCCTTCGGCTTTGGTACATGTGCTCCTGGTCTCGCTCATATTCACAATGATGATCAATTTCCTGACTGTGCCTCTGGCGATTTTCCATAAGATGAAAGAGAAAAAAGAGGTATTCCAGCCGAGCACCTATAAGCCGCGTGTCAGTATCATTGTACCCGCATATAACGAAGAAAAAGTCCTGGCAAGGACCCTGGAAACACTGCTCGAAGCTGATTATCCCAACAAAGAGATCATAGTAGTCGACGACGGTTCCAAGGACAACACATCTTCGGTCGCCGGTGAATTCAGCCGGCGCGGGGTTAAGGTGGTGCGGCGTCCCAATGGAGGGAAATTTGCCGCGCTCAATACGGGTATCGCGGTTTCCTCGGGTGAAATAGTAATGACCGTGGATGCCGATAGTATGATAACACGTGCTTCCATAACGGAGATGGTCAGGGGCTTTGAAAATCCCGAGGTGGCGGGCGTGGCCGGCAACCTGAAAGTATTTAACCGTAACAACTTGCTGACCAAGCTACAGGCTCTGGAATATATCGTCCAGATTCAGATCGTCAGGAGGGCCTTTGAGAATTTCGGTTCACTGACCGTAGCCTCAGGTGCTTTCAGTGCTTTCCGCAAGACGGCGCTTGAGGAGGCGGGATATTATGACCCGGATTACCTGCTGGAGGACTTCGATATAACCATCAAGATGCTTAAATCGCACCAGATACTGCACGGCAGCAATGAGGCAGTCTGTTATACCGAGGCTCCGGAGACTTTTCGCGACGTTTACCGCCAGCGCTTAAGCTGGTTCCGCGGTGATTTTCAGAATTTCTGGAAACACAGGGACGCTTTTTTTAATCCCAGGTTTGGGATTATGAGCAAGCTCACATTTCCCTATATGCTCTTATCTATGACTCTGGTGCCTTTTGCCAGCCTGGTTGTTCTCGTTACTTCGGTCATAATGTTCATCGACGGGGAGTGGATGACCCTGGTGATGGCCTTTGCGCTCTTTGCCATGTTGCAATTGGTGCTGTCCATACTTGCTATACTGGTGGCCGATGATGATCTCAAATTGGCATTATATTCACCGCTCTTCATTATCGGATATAAGCAGTTCCTTGATTTTACTATGATCAAGGCCTTGATAGACATTATCGTGGCCGGTGGTACCTATCTGAAACGTGAGAGGGTTACCAGGATCGGTGACACAGTCCACAGCCAGGCACCTGCAACGGCAGGTGCTGTGCTTGAATTACCTGCCAAGCCTGCCAAGGGGACTGGGAGCTGATTCTTGCCTGGTCCCTGGATCGCTTGGTTCAAGCAATTTACAGCAGAGTAAATAATTACCAAAAACATATCATGGATGACATTTTAAAAAATTATAAGGGGCAGCGGATTCTGGTGACCGGGGGTGCGGGATTCATAGGATCGCACCTCGTGGAAAAGCTGCTCGACCTGGGTGCCCGTGTGTCTGTTATCGATACGATGCTATGCGGCAACAAGATTGAACGTCTTGATGGTCATAAGAACCTGACAATTCACCGGCTGGACGTGACAGATAACAGGGCTATCGGGCCGCTGTTTAAAGGTCAGGATATGGTTTTTCACCTGGCGGCTGTAGTTGGAGTGGAAGAAACGCAGGATGAACCCGTAAACCTGCTCAATGTTGAAGTAGTCGGCACCTCCAATGTCATTGCTCTCGCTGCTAAGAATAAAATCAAGCGCTTTATCTTTGCATCCTCTTCGGAGGTTTATGGCGATTCAGTTAAACCTATGGTGGAGGAAGGGCCGTTTAATCCCAAGTCAACCTATGCCTTGACCAAGTTGATCGGCGAACATTTCTGCATGGCGTATTATCAGAAATTTGGCCTTGAGTATACAGCCTTACGTTATTTTAATTCATACGGGCCGCGTCAGGATGACCGCTTTGTGCTTTCCCGCTTTGTTAACAGAGCATTGGCGGGTAAGGATATCATTATTTATGGCGACGGCAAACAGACACGTGATTTCACTTACATAGATGACACTATCTATATGTCGCTGCTGGCCGGCATTAAAGGCGAAGGTGTGAACCAGGTGTTCAACTTCGGCACTGGAAAAGCCGTGTCCATTAATACACTGGCCGATATGGTGCTAACCTCACTTAATCTGAAGGGACAAATAAATACGTCGTACGTAAATTACGATCACCGCAGGTCGTTAGAGATCGAGGTATTTAACCGGATAGCTGACACGACTAAAGCTGAGGCCCTGCTTGGATATAAACCTGTTGCAGGTCTCAAAGCGGGCTTGCAGAACTATATCGAATGGTATAAAAATCGCCAATAACAGCCTTTATTACCCTGACTGAGGCTATTTGTCGCCGATTTTGTAACGGTACCACTGTTCAAAGGTCATTATTGTTGCGAAAGACTTAACCCACTTTATGATGGCATCCAGTCGTTCAAGCTTGGCCATATCCGGCTTGCCGTCTTTATCAACAAAACAATCGGGATGTATTCCGAGGGCTGCTACTCCCAGTGAGGTCATGGTGTTGCAGATCACGATTCCATTGTCGTTATATTCTAATGCTTCACCAAAGGCGCCTATATAAATGCAGTAGTCTTTTTGTTTCATCGGTTTGTCCAGATTTATTACATCAGTCCATTTGCAATTGTCCCAGACGCACATATCTGATGCGGTGGGGATTCTGTACAGTCCCTTAGCCAAATCGATCTGGCAGTTGAAATCAACCGGTTTATTGGTGGAGGCGCACGGTTCAAGCGTGTAATGGGCCGAAAAGACTTTGTACCCCGCATCCTGTACCGCCTCGTATCCGAGTTCATCATAGTAATCGGTGGGGACGGTTAAGGATATGGGATTGATGCCGAAGTATTTGAGGAATTTGCAGCGCGCCTGGATAAGTTTGAATTTTACTTCAGCATAGGACACCTTGGCTTTTTCCGCCTCAGCCCTGGCTGCGTATATGTCGATGCAGGGATTATCTTCCATTGACTTGAGGTAGTTCTTACTAAGATCCAGCTGATAGAAAGTCCAATCGTAACCGTGGACGCTGATACCCACCACATTTTCATCAACGTATTTTTTTAACCAGGGCATCTCATAGGACTCTGTGCCATTTGCATTAGAAACCACGCCGCAGTCCAAAGGTACCCCGTTTTTCTGGAAAAGTTTGATTATTTCCTGCACCACTTCTTCACGGTTGCCTTTCGATACATCATCCAGCCTGAAGACGATAACCGGACCGCCCTTATAGGGCGGTAAAGGCCGCTTTATACCGGCGGAATCGGGAGAACATCCGATGCTATAACGATACCAGTTTTCAAGTGTTGTAATATATCCAAGTTCACTGCAGGATTTGATGAGATCTGCTAACTGTAATAGCTTGGCAGGATCCGGTTTATTGTTTCCGTCCAATATCGACGAGGCAGTTACTTCGATGACAGCTACTCCCAGAGCATCAGCAGACTTTTTTACCGCATCGTACAGGCCGGTTGATGCCCCGGACTGTTGAGAGAAGTCGGTTTTTCCAACTATGGGCAAACGGTATAGGCCCTCTGTGTCTAAGGTGCCTGACCATGAAACCGGTTTGATTGAAGGCGTAAGGGCGGCAGAACCGTCATAGCAAATGACCTTAAATCCGCTATCCTGTAACGCATTGTAGTCGACCTCATTAATGGCCGCAGGCGGCAGAACACAGGTAAAAACGGGTGATCCAAAAACGTATTTAAATTGTTCACGTGTTTTTGTAAGGCCGCTAGTATACATTTTATATTCGGTACCGGTTTGTGGGGTTTGAGATTTCATCCAGGGAATGGAATGACCGTCAAAACTCGTATCAATGATACCCGCGTCCGAGTAATAGGTCAGTTCCTCTATATGTGCATCCAAATCAGCCTGTACAGGGGGCTTTATGGCAACACTAAGTGGAGCATCGTTTCTGCCAAATACGCGAAAGATCTGTATCGCGGCATCTTGGAGCCCGCTATCATCGGCCTGATTGAGGACGAAAATGACCGCAGCGCCTCCCTCGTAAGGTGGTGTCAGCATTGTTCTTGTATGTGGCGATGCTGGTGAGGTTGCCGGTACACCATCGGGTTGGGTGGAGGGAGTGGTGCAACCGATCGACAATAGCAGAACCAGGCACAAAACAAGGTTGACTGACTTAATCGGCAGTGAATACATGTTGTTATGATAAGACCTTCATGGCTGCTGCGTCAACGTTACGAATAGTTTTTCTAATACGGACGCATGTATTATCATTGGGTAGAGGCTACATAAGGACTCGGACAATGAAAGCTCATGGGCTTATGGCACTTCTGGCTGTCGCAGTGCTGATGAATGGTTGTATACAGCAGACATCCCCAAAAGATGAGCCTGTTTCCCAACCTGCTCAAATGAACTCATACCCGGTGATGTTCGGCATGAAAGGTGTGGCAATTACCTTGCCGCAGAAAGATTTTGACGACATGAAAAAAGCTGACATCGAAGTGCTCGCTACCGAGTGGGGTATGGAACAGGATGTGGCCCGGGCCAGGGCTTTTCTTGATCAAGCGCATGAAGCGGGGCTAAAGGTAGTTATGGATGGCGGTTTCAGTGCTCGTGCCTGGGGTTTTACTGATGATGATTGGGATAACCTGCCTGCCGGTAAACGACCCGTGTGGCAAAAATATCTCGTTCAGGGATGGATAAATGCGCTCAAGGATCATCCTGCTATATATTCCTGGGATATTTGTAATGAGTTCGGAGAAAATCTGCCAAGCGGGGCCGGGGTGGAAAACTCTGATTGGCCCAAAAGCATGATCACGATCGAGCAGATTAAGCAGGCCAAAGCCGATGTCCTGGAGGCTGATCCCACAAGGCCGATACACGTGCGCGTGTACGGCTGGGATATTGGAGAGATGCCACCACATGTTAACGCATTACTGGAAAATAAAATTGCGGATATTATCTCACTCAACCTGTATTCCAACTACCTCAATCAGGGCAGACTGCAGTGGCCAACGGTGATAGAAGATGCGGGTACATACTTTGTAGATGTGATTAAACAGAAGGCGCCAGGCGTTAAAGTCTGGGTGTCTTTAGCTGCATTTCAATATCCGGGGTTGTTCCAGAGGCCGAGCGTCGATAGCCTGACGCAGGATATCGACAATGCAGCGGTGATAAATAAGCTCGATGGGATTACTTTTTTCTGTTGGGGCCGGTTAACCAGTGGGACGATAAGTGCGACTGGTACCTGCCGCTAACAGGGGCTGACCTTTGGCACACGATTCAGTTAAAAATTGCTGAATTGAAGCAGGCCAACTGAAGTCTCATCGTCCAGCTATATACAAAATATAGTTAAAATGTGCCGTAGAGAGCCCTGGCGGCCTCGATAAGCTTGGGATCAGTGGTATATTTAAGGCATAGCTCTATATCGGATTTCGCCGCCGCGATATCATTCAGATTCTTGTGGATCAGGGCACGTGTGAAATAAGCCCATGCGAAATCGTACTGAAGGCGTATGGCTTCGTTTATGTCCGATAGGGCCTTTTCGAGCATGCCCTTGCCGTTGTAAGCCCAGGCCCGGTTGGCCCAGGCAGAGGACAGATTAGGGTTTAATGCTATGGCGCTGTCACAGTCCTGTATGCCAAGGTCGAATAGCTTCATGTCATTATAGGCCCAGGCGCGCGTAACATAAGCAATAGCTAATTCGGGGGTTAAATCCAAAGCCTTCGATGCATCTGCAATGGCAAGGCGGTATCTCTGCTTTAAGATATTACCGCGCGCCCGCATGTTGTAGGCCAGCGCGTATTTGGGATTCAACTCTATAGCCGTATAGCAGTCATCCATACCCATCTGCCACCAGTCCCTGGTGTTGTCATACGGGTACTTCTCAAAGTAGGCCCAGGCGCGTTGAGTATAGGCGAAGGGGAGGTTGGCATTGAGTTTAACAGCGGTATCACAGTCCGCTATGGCCAGGTCGTAGTTGCCTCTGCCCACCTGAGCCCAGGCACGGTTCACGTAGGCTGTGGCGATCCTGGGGTCCAGGCTTATGGCTTTGGTGCAGTCTGCAACGGCCTGTTCATAGCCGCCGATCTGGTCATACACCCAGGCGCGGTTGACGTATGCAAGCGGCAGCGTAGGATCGAGCTCAATAGCGTTGTTGCAATCTGCCATCGCATTGTCATACATGCCCAACTCGTTATAGTTCATGGCCCTGAATATATACGCCATAGCCCTTGTCGGCTCGGCCTTAATTCCATTGGTACATGCGGTAATAGAATCCCTGTACTTGCCCAGGCCATACAGCGCCCATCCCTTATTTATATATCCCAGGGCAAGCTTCGGGTCTAATACAATAGCCTTTTCCGCGTCCGCCAGGGCCAGCTGGCAAAGGCCTTTTTCATTATATGCGGAGGCGCGAGTAGTATAGGCTAACGCGATATCTGGCTTTTTAGCTATTGCTTTGCTGCAGTCTGCAATAGCGAGGTCATATTCACCTATCTGGTTATATGACAGTGCCCGGTTGATATAGAAAAAAGGCTGGTTTGAGTCCATGCTGATCGCCTTTGTATATTCTTCAATGGCCTGGTCCCATTGTTTTTGGCTGTAATAGTCATTTCCTTTTTTATAGCGGTCGATCGGGCGGTCAAAGACAAAGCAGGAAAGGGAAAGAGTCAGAATACAGATTAAAAGAATAATACTGGCCGCTTTATTCCAAATAGTTTTCATAAACCTTTACCAATACCACCTATTATAATAACAGGGCGTGATAGAAATTTACTTATAAACCTTCCACTTCCATTTTAGTTCGGGCAACTGTTGACAATCTACGCTGATAGTATAACTCCTTTGGCTTGAGGGTAATATGAAATCAGCCACAGATTTCTTATTGACAGTAATCTCTGTCATCATCCACTGGCCGTGGTTGTTGATAATATATCCCACTTGCGAGCAGGTATCGGTATCTCCGTATGGATCTCTGTAGCGGTCGATAATATTCCATTCAACATATTTGTTGGGATAGTAGGTCCAGCCTTCGTAGAGCTGTGGCTGAGCCGTGATATTGTCGGAACCGCTGTCAGCCCAGATAATTGTCCCTTCCGCTGTTTTTATGATGACCAGCACCCTGGCAATCATTTCAGTGCGTGCATCAGAAGCTTTCAAAGTAAATAAGGTGGTCCCCCGCGGCGATATGGAAACACTGCCGGTAGTTTCAGTCACAGTGCCGATATCAGGATCGATGGAAATTGAAGAAGCGCCGGTTACTTTCCACGACAGAGTGGTAGTTTCGCCGGGTTTTATTGTTTTGGGTTCAGCTGTAAAGGACTTAATACCAAGCAGCGTCGGCGTCGTGATATTGTCAGTCACTGCGGGAGTTACATCAGGAGGATTAACCTGTGCGGGCAATCCGATAGTAGTACATGAGGCTTCAATTAAAAATATCAGGGATATCAGCAAAGAGATGATCAGTAAAGAGTATCGCCGTCCCAACTCAAACAACATATCGAATCTACTACGATCGCACATCAAATATATTGATTCAATTATAACGCTCCTTTGATATTTTGGAAATATAGCAACGCATTTCCAGTTCATACTTTGAATAAAAAATTGAATCATGCCAAAATAACCTGGCGTATATTGCCAAACAGATCAGGCTTTTGGTGTAAGGTATGCCGAAAGATAAAGTAACAAAGCCGATTAACCACTCTAAAGCCAAGGAACACTCCATACTGCTTGGCCTGATTCTGGGAATTTTCGGGCTTGTTACCGGCATTATTGCTGCAGTCATAGCTAATTCGCTGACCCTTGAATCGGAGATTCTTAAGAACATAGGGCTGGTCACCGCGGTATTTTTATCCTACTTGAGTATAAGGAAGGTCAACCGGGGAAGGACAGAAGGGTATAACTATGGTTACGGCAAACTCGAAAGCTTTTCGGGCCTTATCGTGGCGGTGGTGCTTGTCTTATCACTGATAATCGTGATCGGGCATACAGTGGAGAGGTTTCAGCACCCGGTAGAACTACATGAAGGCGGCCTTGACCTTGCCATCGTCTTCTCAGCTGTAGCACTGTTGACCAGCGCCTGGCTGTGGCGGCACGATTATCACCTGGCCAAGGAGGAATATTCACCTGTCCTGGAATCGCTTTGGCGCATGTATCGCTTTAAAACCATCGCATCAGTACTGGTCATAATTTCGCTGGCGCTGAGCGCCCTATTTAATGATCAGCCATGGTCCAGCTATGTAGACCCGGTAGGCTCCGTTATCATCGGGCTCTTCATTGTCCAATCCATATACAACATCAGCACCATGTCCGTCTATGACTTGCTGGACCGCGCCCTGGAAGAGTCTCTCCAGATCGTCATCCTCAGGGAGCTTGCATATTATTTCGACGAATACGAGGCTATTCACGGGATACGCTCAAGACGGTCAGGAGCCAATGTTTACGTTGAGATTTTTCTTGAGTTCGATGGCGAAAGGAAGATGGCCGATGTGCAAAAGGTAATAGATACCATAAAAAATAGTCTGGAAAGCAAGATAAACGGAAGCGAGATCGTAATCTCCCCTGCGACAGCAGCAGTGGCATGACGTTTCAATCGGGTAGTATAAATATGCACAGTGATCACCGGACAACAGGTAGCATGCAGGATGATAATACACTAACAATAGAGAGTGCAGTCCTGGGGGACATACCCAGGATTGTCGAATTCGTGATTAGCTGGTTACAGCGGCAGGGATTGGACAGGTATGTTTTTACACTTGAGACAGCCGTTGATGAAGCAAGTACCAATGTGGTCAAGCATGCTTATGGTGGACAAGGTGGTTACTATCAGATTACCTGTGCGCTGAGTGGCGCTGATATTATCGTTACCATCAGAGACCACGGTAATAAGTTTGACCCCGACTCTGTTCCACTGCCGGAAGTGGGCAGCCAGCTCGAAGAGCGTAAAGTGGGTGGACTGGGAATATACATGATGAAGAAGATGATGGACCGGATCGACTATAGCTTCAGCGAACAAGAAGGCAACCGGTTGGTTTTGGTAAAAAGAACTTCCGTTGAAACCGCTTAGTCAAAAGTGGGACTAACCGATAATGATATCCTGCAGCGCGCGTTTGGGAACGTGGTGCACAGCCTGGCCGTCACGCCAGTATTTTACGTCACCATCTTGTCCCAGTGGATCGATCACGACCTGCTCTTTGGGTTTGCCGATGGCGATGACGAGCAAGATCTCGTAACGTGAACTAATGCCAAGTGCCTGTGCAAGGTCGGTCTTGCGTATTGTGGCGATCATGCATCCGCCCAGGCCTTTATCCGTGGCTCCAAGCAGAATGCTCTGGGCGGCGATGCCGTGGTCCCACGCGACATGCTTGCTGATCTCCGTATCCCCCAGCATGACGATGTAAGCCGAAGGCCTCTCCCCCTCCATGGGGCCGGGCCAGTCCTTGAGATAACCCGCCCATCCCACATGTGCGAAGATGGCGGCATTCCTGACCGGTTCGTTGGATAATATGTATTTGAGCGGCTGCAGGTTCATAGCGGAGGCAGACAGTCTTCCCAGGTTTACCAGTTCTCTAAGGGTATCAAGAGAAACCGGCTCGTGTTGATAATAGCGCCGGTAACTGCGGTTTTTGAAAATAAGATCTTCAATTGTCATCGCATCTTCATCCTTTCCTTTACGCTAGTGATCATCGGTTTTGCCTGGAGCCACCCCGCAGAGCATTCAGGCGTGTTTTAATGCCACGCCTTCAAGCACGTTGGCGACATCTTCACACATGTCAGTGGCACTTTCCATGTGTTCGTATACTTCACGCCATTTAATTATATCCGCGATATCGTTTGAATCCTCAAACAATTCCTTCAGCGCCGTGCGATATATTTTATCTGCCACATTCTCCAACCTGTTTATCTCTACGCAGCTGTTCAGGATTTTCTCCAGGTTGGCATTGTGATGCCTGAGGCTGGGCATGACATTCTCCACCTCGGTGGTTATTTGGACCAGGATATCTGCGAGTTCACGTGCCCTCTTCCCTGGTTCCTTGACCTTGTAGAGCACCATTGTATCGGCTGTTGCCTGGATGAGGTCGGTAACATCGTCCAGCGAATGCGCCAGTAAACCGATATCCTCCCTATCAAAAGGTGTTATAAAAGAACGGTTAAGCTGGAACATGATCTCGTGAGTTATTGTATCGCCCTGGTGCTCGATTCTGTCCATCTCTTCCAGCTTCTGGTCAATGGAGTCCCAGATGTATATGAGGTCCTTGAGGCTTTGGGCCGCCTTGACCATATTCTTTGAGCTGACTTCAAAGAGATCAAAGAATTTGTCGCCGCGAGGCATCAGGTTGAACTTAAACATTTTAGACGCAGCGATTATAACACAGGCATCAAAGTTGTTGTCATCACCGGGAGTCCTTATGATAGTTCGCTATTTGAAAATGGTGAATCTTCCGTTCTTTACGATTTGCACCACGGCGGGGTGAACCGGTTCCCTGTCGATGGTGAAGCTGAAAGAGCCCATGGGGGTAGTGAAATTGGAGATACCGGCCAGTGCATCTCTTATGGCCGCGGGATCACCGTTGCCGGCACCCCGTATGGCGTTAGCCAGCAGCCAGGTGCCTGTATAGGCCTGCGCGGCAAACTGGTCCGGCTTGAGTCCAAAGGCTTTTTGATAAGCTGAGATAAATTCCAGGTTCCTGGGGTTGATGCTGGCAATATTCCACGCGGTACCGGCCATGACTCCCTCAGCATCGCTGCCGGCCTGTTTGATGACATCCATTGAGTTGAATCCATTGCCGCCGATGATAATACCGGTATAGCCGAGGGACCGTGCCTGTATTATTATAACCGCAGCTTCCTTGGCCAGCGCAGAGACGAGTATTGCATCAGGTCCCCGTTCTATAATCCTTTCAAGCTGGGGTATGAAGTCGGTGTCACCGCGGCTGAATGTCTCATCTGCCATTACCTTCAATCCATTCTTCGATACAGCGTCTTTAAAGGCGTGGTAACCGGCTATGGTATAGTCATCGTCCTTACCCCACAGGTAGGCTATTTTAGCTACGCGCAACTGGCTGGCTGCGGCTTTTATGGTACCTCCGATGACAGTTGACTCGGGGAGGCTGCTGCGGAATATATAGTCTCCCATTTGTGTTATGCCCGGAACCGTGTTGCTCACGGCTATCACCGGGATCCTGTGATTCTGCGCTACCGGATCGGCCTTGAAGGCTTGTGAAGATAGTGTAGGGCCTATGATGGCCGATACGTTGTCAACCTCGATCAATCTGGTTATGGCGGAGACGGCCGTGTCTGCGCCGGGACCGGCATCCGCCATGACAACCGTGAGTTGCCTGCCTGCGCCGAGGTATTTGCTTTCGTTCACCTCGCTTACGGCCAGCTCCGCCCCTCTCTTTTGAGCTTGCCCGTAGGACGTTGCTATATCACCGCTCAATCCAAATAAAGCTCCGATCTTTACCGGTTCCGGCTGGGGTGGTGCCGTTATTTGCGGCTGTGGGGCAGAACAGGCCACCGCCAGAATAACCACAATCAGGGCTATAGCTGTTCTTAACATAGTGGATATTATGAGTCGAGGTCGAACTGCTCCTTGCAGTTGCGGCAGCGCCTGGCTCCCCGGAAACTGGCAGTGCCACATTT
>Ga0247842_10003080_pt1 | contig 23251 bp, 27 predicted proteins | sample LaCruzMarch2015__3_FD_192411 | JGI IMG/M metagenome (GOLD analysis project Ga0247842, IMG submission 192411) | Freshwater microbial communities from meromictic Lake La Cruz, Castile-La Mancha, Spain - LaCruzMarch2015_19m | ecosystem: Environmental > Aquatic > Freshwater > Lake | place: Spain...
AAGTATGCTGAGAAGTAGCTAGTTCCAGCTCCAAATAGTACGTGTAACCTGTAATCTATCACTCTTTTTTCGACATCCATTAAACCACAAGATATTATTATAAAGCCACTTCCCGGCTCAAACTCCCCGCATGTGCGCTATGGTAAACATGCCTGCAAGAACCGCGAGCAGTAGCAAAGATTGACCGCTATGAGGAGATCGATCAAGCCAGCTTGTGCAAAAATCCAAAGTCATTGGAATGAGCACTTTGCCAGAAGAGGATTTTGGCCGATTTAAGCAGGCCGGGAAGGTTGTATAAGTTGGTGTGGGTAACTTGCATCCAAGCCCATAAAGTTCTATGGCATTTTCATCAATTAATTTCAAAATGACCTAGAACTATTTCAGAAGAGTAGAGAATTAACCCGTAAGAGGAAGATCATCAATCAGGCCAGCTCCGCCCACTTTGCCGGATCCAAGCCAGCAGAATCTAATGATTGTAGGTGCCAAGGTTATTCTATACTCAATAAACGTTCTCTGTTAAAAGTGTTACAGTTAAAGATTAATCTTTATACTTCTACAAGTAAACCTGAAATATATAAACTTTATCGAAAATCTCTTTAACCATTACACATTAATGATCACCCATGAAAGTAATAGCAGTTGTAAACCAAAAGGGAGGAGCAGGCAAGAGCACTGTTGCTATAAATCTGGCAGCATGTCTTGCATCCCACGGGAAAAGGGTCTTGGTGATAGATGCTGACCCCCAGGGAACGGCCTCGACGCTTCTGGGAGTGGATATCTGGTCCTTGGACAATACCATGTATGATGTCATGATAGGCGAGATCGCCTTGACAGACCACATTAAGGAGACTGAGATTAAGGGACTGTATATCGCTCCTACAAACAATACACTCTCTTATGCAGAAGATTATCTGAACAAGCATCCAGAGGGCGGCTATATTCTCAAGCAAGAGATCGAGAAGCTTGAGGGGTTCGATTACATAATAATAGATTCGCCTCCAAACCTGAAGATCTTCACCCTAAACACTCTAGTAGCCTGCGACATGGCCATAGTAGCCGTCCAGGCCGAATCTGCCGCGGTAGGGGGCATCATCCTGCTACAACAACTCATGGACGCAGTTGATGAAACCAGAGAGGTGAAGATCGATAGGCGTTATCTCATCAACATGTACGATTCCAGGGCCAATCTTTGCAAGCAAGTAGATGCAGCTCTTCGGGAACTATATGGAGAGACGGTGTTTAAAACTATCATCCCCAGAAGTATCAAATTCGGCGAATGCTACGGATATGGGAAGCCAATCTCCCTGACTGCCCCCGAATCAGTCGGAGCGAATGCCTACAATAAACTGACCCGGGAGCTGATAAGATGACAGAGAAGCCAAGAGACTTCGGGCTATCGGGAGTAACAGATAAACTGAAGCGTTTCCCAGCTGAAAGTGAAGCAGTGATACAAAAGAAAGATACCCTTAACACAGATTTAACTGACAAAGGTAAATCTGATGCAGTTGAACTTGAAGTAGTTTCACATGATAAAGATAATCGTAACACAGGTTTAACTGACAAAGGTAAATCTGATGCAGTTGAACCTGCTGCTGTTTCACTTGATAAAGATGAATCCGAGGACATGTTCGATTTCAGGAGTGAGGCGTTGGCTAAATTGAATAACCCTAATGTAAAGGTGCTTCAACATGCGGTAGAGATGGCAAAAAAGAAGCCCAGAATTGGGGTTTACTCGCCGATTGTCTCCGCTGCAACGGAATACCTCAGAGAGACAGTGCCCAAATACTCAGCCAGCGACGAGGCAAGAAAGATACTAGAAGAAGAGTATGAGAAGAGATACCCGGAACTGGTCCAGATGATAAAGAACAGGATGAACAAGGGGAGCTGAATCCAGAGAACGAGAGAATAATTTGCATGGCAGAGGAACGGACACGACAAGAGTATCGTTCCTGCCAGCAAGATGCATTTTGGCAGCTTTCATTACCACGTTCTCCAAAAAGTACAAGAGACAAGATCTCATTCCTCCAGCCAGAACCTTCCAGGCTACTGCTCTTTCTACTCACCACGCCGCCTGAGCATCTCTTCCACCACCAAAGTCATGTCGCCAGAATCAGCCAGCTATCATTGAAGCCCGGAGAAGAGGAAATCAAGAAAAAGAGATGGTGGCATTTCTGGAGGAAAGCATGACGGATGAAGAAAAACCTACTAAGACAAAGCAAGGACCACAGTTTATCCCCAAGCTCAAGGGCAAGAAGGTCATTATCCGCCAGACCTCAGGAGGCCAGCCAGTTACCGGGACCATAGAGGGATACAACCCCTATGAGATCCTCCTCCAGACGGCAAAAGGGCAGCTACTGGTCTTCAAGCACGCCATTGCCACCATAGAGGCTGTAGATAAGCCGAAGGGATACAAGCTATGAAGGATAAGAGAGAACTAAAATAGGTTAACGAATACATATCAAGGATGACATGAAGCTGAAAATCAAGATTACTGGTCCTAAAGTGCATGATGTAGGCTACAGGTACTTCCTGATGAGCATGGCCATGACCAATAGGATCAGGATGTTTGAGGCTCATAATATAGAAGGCAATGAAGGGAATGAGGTCCTGGTCTTTGCTGAAGGCGATGAAGAGGCCATCAAAGTCTTTCGAGTCCTAGCTGAGACAAAGCGACCTGCCCGCTCAGAGGTATCGAGCATTGCCTTTGAGGATTATGATGGCGATGTCATGAAGATCGGAGAGTTTGCCCAATTCTGCTCTATAGTCCAATTGAACAAGGCTATTCCGGTCCTTCTGGACATGAGAGATGATATGAAAGCAATGCGGAAGACCACCGATGCAACCCTAGATGAGATCAAAGGCATGAGAGAAGACATCCAACCAGGATATGGAATGACTCTCAGACAAGTACAATCCGATGTCCGAGCGATAAAGGAACGGCTCGGGATGCATTGAGCTTGCCGCCAAGCCAGGAAGAGGCCAGGGCGAAACACTGGTGGCGATTCTGGAAGCGATGAAATGCCAGGCCCATCGTCACAGTCCCCTCGTGATCGTATTTTGTGGATACTAAATAGCCACGGCGGAAGCATGGAGCTTGGCAAAATGAGGGGCGAAACAGGCATTAGATATGCTATCCTGACTCCTGCGATTCTGTTACTGAAGAAGGAAGGCCGGATCAAAGTAGAAGATGGTATAATAACTTTATTAAAATAAAGTACTATTTTAAGTTTTAAAGCTGTGATTTTCTGGCGATCGAACAAATATATCCTCAGTGTGGCATAAAGCCAGAATTTGGGCACTTGGTGAAGGCATGGATAGCCTGTGGTAATCGACATGATGACTTGAAGGCATTGGTATAACAGGCCAGGTGGGGGGGGTGGGCGCTCAAAGCAGCCCCATATTCTCAAGCTGCCTCCTAACGATCTGCGCGCCTTCTTCGCACTCCTCCGGCGATTTGCCGCCCGTGATCACCAGTTTGCCGGAGCTAAAGATGAGCACTACCACTTTGGGCACCTTGATCCTGTAGACCAGCCCTGGAAACTGCTCCGGCTCGTACTCGATGTTCTCCAGGCCCAAGCCCAGGGCGACGGCGTTTAAATTCAAGTCAGACTTCAGATCTGCGGATGCCACAATATTCTGAATGTGGATCTCGGGCTCCATATCGATCATCTCGAAACCGATAGATTTGAGCCTCTTGGCCAGGGTAATGATGACCGTTCGAACATCCTCGATATTCTTGGCACCGGTGCATACTATCTTGCCGGAAGTGAATATGAGAAAAGCAGCTTTCGGGGCCTTGACTCTGTAGACGAGACCGGGAAACTTTTTCTTGTTGTACACCGCGCCCTCCAGATCGGTTTCGATCTTGGGCAGGTCGAACGCTTCCGCCAGCTTGGTGGATGCCACCACGTTCACGATATCGATTGTGGACTTCATACGCTCGTATCTCCAACAACTCTTTATAAAGCCCAGCATTGAGCATATGGCAAATGCAGAATGTGGCTGTGGATGAGCCGAAAGTGTACAAGGCGGATATTTAGGAACAAGAGATATGCCCAACGAATCACTACCAAGCCAGGAAGAGGCCAGGGCTAAACATTGGTATCAATTCTGGAAATGGACCTAAATGCTTGTGGACTCAGGCCACGCGGTAAAAAGATGATCTTATTAGTTTGACTCATATGCTCGGCATATCCCTCTTCCAGACCATTGGACCGTGATCATTCTGGATTAGACAATAGCCTAGCTTTCTCAGTTCAGTACGCACATAACTAGGGGTAAATCCCAAATTACCTGCTATAGACAGTATCTCTTTGCGGTTATAAATGAAAGATTTGAACCGACTGTTTTTTGAGATATAGATATCGAGATCTGCAGCATGCTGGTCATTATCACATAGGGCCATCGCTTGTGCCTCTCTCTCACTTGGTTACTCCTCGATCTTCACATTGTGCCTCTTGAAAAATTCTATTAGGGCATCTTCGACCACCTGGCTTTGAGCACGCAAACTGCTCCTGGTTTGGGCGGTGTAAATCTTCAAGGTTTTGGCTACAGGTTCCGATAGGGTCAATGTAGTTTTAGGCACAATGCTATATTTGAGGTCATATGCATATATATTTTATGATATCAAGAAATTTAAAATCTACAATTTTTGAAATTAAAAATATCGCATAGTGAGCAGAAGGGCTTCAGGATATGACCTGGCATTGAAGATCCTCCTGCCACCATCATAAGAATGAGGTCAGGACTAAGGGCGGGTGGCAATTCTGGAAATAAAACCCGCAAGCCCGATAGATGCTGCGTTCTTATGTAGCAAGAACGTATAAGATAATATTGATTAAGTTACATAAGAAATAGACAGAGCATACTTAATTAAACATGTTTTTATAATTCCTATAATGCCCCAGGATCAACGATCTTTCGGCATGAAGGATTACCGGACACGGCAAGATATCGCGTGAAGGCCATAGGTGAATGGAAGCGAAAGGGTGAAGTTTTATCGAACTATGGGTAACCCCTTCGCCCAAGAGTTCCTAAGCAACCTACATGATTAATTGCTTTATGGCCCGGAATAGGTCCAAGCAACTTGGGGAGTAGCAATGGGGCCCTCCGGGCCGATTGGATATAGAACGGCGGTGTTTATGAAAGGTGCGGGACACAGGGGAAATTTTTCGTTGTCGGACATTCTTCCCGGAATATTTATTAACTTAAGAAGCCATGAATTTAGGTTCAATAGCCTTTTGTTTTCGCCGTTCCAAATTTGACCCCCCACGCCGATCCGATTTTGACCCCCTATATAAAATAACCAACCTTCTTGTGTATAAAGCTCACGTCTCTCTACCTTCTCCGAAAACTCTGTCCGTTCATGTTCAGAATCATTGCGTGGTGGGTAATCCTATCGAGAATTGCGGCAGTAAGTGCTCTGTCATGGAACACCTTCACCCAGTCCGAGAATCCCAGATTCGACGTAATGATCGTACTCATCGTCTCGTATCGAGTTGCAAGCAACTGAAAAAGCAGTTCCGCGCCGGCAAGGTCGAATGTGACATACCCGAGCTCATCGAGGATCAGAAGATCGATCTTCTTGAACTGACGGAGATATATGGAGAGCCGGTTCTCGTTTCGCGCCTCGACCATCTCATTGATCAGACCAGCTGCCGTACGAAACGATACCCTATAGTTCTCTTCACAGGCGAGTATTCCTATTGCAATCGCCATATGCGTCTTCCCAGTTCCTGAATTTCCGATGAGAATGACATTCCTTCGTTCCGTTAGGAACGTGAGTGCTTTCAATGCGGGAAGAGCATCTCTTCCATCTTGCGGAAGGTTATCGAGCACCAGTTCTTCGAATCGTTTCTTCGTCGGAAAACCAGCCTTGCGCAATGCCTTCATCTGGCGGTTTATGTGCCTCTTGTCGAGCTCTGCCTGTAGTGCCGAGGTCAAGAACCGTTCCAGATCTGGATTATCTGGTTGGTATTCCTCTACGTAGGCGTATACCCCGTTCATCCGCAACTGTTTGCATAGGTCTACCAGCGTCATGTCCATAGCTTATCCCTCCATCAGTTGATCAAAAGCTACGAGATCCGGTTGCGTGACCTCAAATCCACCACAAAAGGCGAACGGCTTAACCTTCTGTTCCATGGTCTGGTGAAGGAAGAACCGTAGCGTATCATAAGTTGGAGAGATGTTCTGTTCCTTCAGGATGGTCAGGGCGTGAGAAAGCGCCTCAGGCGATGTCTCACGCATCAGATCAAGAATCGGCAGGAATCCCTTCGGGTCATCCAGGTAATACCGGTTGAACAGGTCCCGGATCAGCTCATCCACTTGAGCTAAGACCCTGGCATTGGGAAGTGCACCGGGCTTGCGATGGAAGGTTTTGATGTAATGGGTGATGTCCAGTGAATACTGCCGTTTCCCGGTTAATCGATGGTGTGACGCAATAACATCGTTTCCACCAAGTAGCGTGATCCTGTCAACCATTATTTTTAGGGTGATCAGCCGGGGACGATATGTATCTGGAACAGAATAGAAGTTCCCTTCGCATTTCACCAGCGAATAACGGGATATGGTTGCCCGTTTCAGGTCGCAGTTTTCATATTCAAGTGTCGGCAGGGGATGCATCAGAGCTCGCTCTTGAACGAGACCTTGAACCGGCACACTCGGACGACGATAGACGGGACGGGCGTTTATCTCGGTGAGGCACGTACGGAGCCATTCGATCGCCTCATCGAAGGACTCGAACGAACTTCGTTCACCAAAGGTTAGCCGTCGAATGTAGCCGACACTTTCTTCATCGGTTCCCTTCTCGTGAGGTGAGGCGGGATTGCAGACACACGGACGAAAACCGGAAAGCATAGAAAACTCTAGAAACTTATCGTTCATTTTTTGTTTTTTCGAATCATACACCACGCTCATCCTGTCATAGAAGATTGATTCAGGAACCGCGCCGATCTCATGGAAAAAATCGGTGTGAGCTTGGATCACCTCCAGCCTGGTAGACCGGGGATAGAGTCTGGCAAATCGATAGAGTGAGAAGGGCAGTACAAAAACAGCAAGATAGAATTTTGACCAGATCCCTCCTATGCAAAGGATGACTTCACCCCAGTCGAATTCAGCACGCTGACCAACGCGCGGCTCTTGCAGGATGAACACCTCTCGGGGAGCATTGGTACGTTTCCAGCGGACCACTTCATCTTTAACGCTGGTGTAACCGATTTTGTGGCCATCTCGGACGAGGAGCTCCCAAATTCGTTTGGCAGTGAGTCGCTGTTTTCGGGGTTGTTCCAGGTTCGACTCAAGATACTGGTGGATCTTCTGGCGGACGGTATCAGTGAGGACACGCGAGGGCTGGATGATCTTCCTATCCTTGGGCAGGATCTCTTCAGCTACACCCTCTTGTACATCCTTGACCCGGAGCACGTACTTTTTAGCGGTATTCGGGGATATGTTCAGTTCGCGGGCTACTTTCTTGTAGGAACCATAGAGTTCGTACAAATCGACGATTCTACGTATATCTGCCATCGTTTTCACCTTTGAGCCCACCTCCCAGGATACTTGGAGAGGAGAGGCTTTCCTTCTTGGGGGGGTCAAAAACGAATCGGCTTTTCCTTATATAGGGGGGTCAAAATTGAGTCGGCGAATACAGCCTTTATTCCTGATCTTTGAAATGGACGGTATTTTTTGAGACCAAGCATCGATATCGAACATGAAACCATAATAACCATTATAGGATTACTAGGAGCCGGTGCTCTTTTAGCCTGGTTAGTTTTTTCATCTATGGTATAAGGAGGGGCACATTACCCAAGATGCAGGCCATGATGTGACACTACCGTTTCACTTGATGGATACTTGATGGAGTTGAGGCACGAGCTGGAGAGCACGAAGATCCACGATTTGAGCTAATGATGTGCCACTACCAATTCTGGACCAGTAAATATTAACCTGTCAATCTCCTTTATTGTCTTATGACACAAAGAAAGTTCCCCAGGATTGAGATTGACCAACGGGCCTATGATGCACTTCAGGCAGAAGGGATACTTCGGCATAAGACTGTTAGGGAGATCGCAACTGAAGCAATATTGGCCAGTATATCCAAAGAAGCGATAGAGTTGACAGACAGTAAGACTAGTGAATCACTGACTTCACATTTCAAAGACATTGCGACCTTTGGATCCGACCAAAATAACACTGAGAAAGAATGTCTTAAAGTGGGCGATGTGATTATATGCAGCCCAAAAAAGAAGAGGCTTGCAGACAACCCGAACGCTTTAGCGGCCATAAAAGAGATGTGGACTCGGACGCCTCGTCCCTCCATGGCAGCAATGGCAAAGGAATTGGGCTATACCAAAGTCACTGTAGCGGATAATGTGAGAAAAATGCAAGAGCAAGGCGAATTAGTTTAATCCTATATTCTTTATATTTCTGTGACGCCCCAGGATCAACGATCTCCTAACCGGATGAGAATATAAGGACTGGCTAGACATCGCTTGTGTTGCGAATGGTGGCTTGTCTTGAACTACAAACTCAAGCCATGCCCGAGATAACGCACAAAATGGCATATGATAAGCAGGTCAGATGCACCGACAAGAACTTTGACCGCGAGAGGGTCCACTTTCAAAGTCATTTCGCAGAAAGAAACAGCCCGCCAAGATATAGCCAGCATAAGGACTAATGCAACCATGGTAAGGCAGAAGATGATGAAATGGGCGATTAAGCTTACCATATAGGGCTCGACAATCTGCCAGATGCTGCCGCAAATTTTATAGGCAGGACCGCTCCACTCATACATGTAATGCGACCTCTTGGGTAGGTTGTATTTGAGCGCAGGTCAGTCTACTTTACCAGGGTATCTGACCTGTACTCAATTCTTAAACTTACATTCTGATTAGAACTTCTGGTCAGTTCTTCTATAAACTCTGTGAGATCGGTGCCGTAGACACCACTAACATCATATACTTTGAAGATATCACCGCCTTAGAATTAGCTTCAGGATTTAAATTAGTATCGTTGTGAGGGCACAATCGAATTTCCCAGTGATTTCACTGGGTCGACACACCAGACAGAAGATCCTTTTGCAGGTCTAAACAAGCTATGCGTGCTGATTTTTGAATCCCGGGCATGATAGCCGTGTTTCAAAAAACCCAATATCACTGGATTTCGAGATAGTGCCGTTGTGAGAAGTATTCCCATAAATACATGCGATGTTATGAGGAGTTGACCTTTGTTATTATTGCATCTTAAGGCGACTCCAAAAGGAACTATATCTTTTGTGAACTAAGCGTTTCATTTGGCAACGGTCTGGAGAGAATGTCTATACAGCCAAAGAAATAATATTTGTCTGCTATTATAATAGAAACGAAACCGAAACAGTATTAGCAGATAAACTAAAGCAAGCAGTAAACTGTTATTATCCTTCTCGGATTTATGGAATTTAATTGTATTTTTATTCGACAATATTAACTACACGAGCTTATATGCTCAGTCCTACTTTCCTATCGGACCGTTGCCAAAGGTCACGGTAGCCGAATTCTGGAGAAATGCCTAAGTCGGTTCGTTTGATGGTCAACCTCATTGTTTGGCGGCCATCATTGGGCCTGTGGCCACAGTTCAAGGCGGGCCACAGGGCTTCGGCTCTCCTCATGGCTCTAATGGTCTCCTTGCGGCTCACAGGCTCACCACCGGCACCTGAGAATAGTATCCTGGCCTGTTGAGAGTCCAGGGCGATCTCTTTTCTTTTGGGATCATCCTGAGTGATGGTCTTGATATAATCGACAATTTGCACCGCGCGAGCCATGATCTTAGAGCAGACTTGAACGATCTTCCTGCCTTCTTGTGGCCTAGTCTTCAAGGCTTCGCGAATCTTGGTTAAGAGCTGGCGAATATAGGCATTGATGAGTTGTAGCTTCTCCATGGGTGATCTTGTGGCCTTGAGGCTATCCGAGGCCCTGGTGACCATCTTGGAGAGCTCCCTGCCTCTCAATATGCCGGCGTCTCTGACCATCTCGGCCATTTGGTTGTAGGTGAGGATCATCTCGTTTAAAAGTCCCTGCAGCTCTGAAAAGGGAATTTCAAAAATAGGATCATTAGGCGATACAGAATCGGCTTTGGGCGATATCCCAAAGGTATTTATGCTTTCAGCTAATCGTATATCCATAGTGTAGCACTTCCCAAGTGTGCTTTTTCCTGGCGGGCGGCAACCCGTCAGAAATCCTTTATTCTCTTGAAATTCCTATCTTTAATTTACTGTGACTAATTCTGGCAACGGCTATATCCTTTTATAACTATGAGATTTGTTATCGATCTCGGACCATCTCTATGCGGTAATAGGAGACTGTTTTCTCATCTCATCTCTATGATTGTTCATGTATTCACTAAGTGCTTTTTCGGCTACGATGGATAAACCTCGCATAGTTCCTGTCTCTCTCAAAGCGAATTCCCGGAACTGTTGAGCTATTTCATCTCTTAGTTTCAAGGTTATAGTTGCCATAATAGCAGGATAAGCGGTTTAAGTTTATAAATATATCTTGTTAGCTTGCTAAACTGTCAAGATGAAGGTCCTGAGAGATAACCCAGGGGATCTGGAAGACCTGGAAGGGCTGAAAGTAGGCCTCCCTCCAGAGGCTCCTGGAGCCTTATGAGATTACCCCAGGCTCAGAGAAGTACATGCCCTACATCCTGGAGCTGGATATGCCCAGATATCTCCCTGTAACTCATATCCTCCATGCTCGCGATCTAAAGGGGCCGAAATATGTAGCCTCTATCCAGGCCCAGCTCCTCCAGGTAGATAGATATCTGCTAGATTTGATGGAGGGAAAGGCCCTCTGAGGGAAGGAGTCTCCCTCCCTCCTTACCTTCTGGCCTGTAGAGGAGAGAGAAGTGTAATGAATCATCTCCCTCACTTTAAGGGACTTGATTTTCTTTGAATGTCTCAGACTTTCTATCTCCTCCCCAGGCAGAGGTAATCATGTGGTCAATGTGACCACTCGATCCTTGCAGACACGGCCCGATTCATGTTGATTTTTGTGGAAATGCACAGAACCAATTCAGGAATCGATACCAAGCGACGCAAGGGAAACAGAGAGAGCGGGCCGGGTCAGGTCTCAGTATGCAGCACCACTTCCTTCTTGTGGCTCATTGTCCAGGTTATAATCTTTTTTGAGTTTCTCGATTATTTCTTTGGAGGGTGTTTCGTGCCCAAGTCGTGTCGCAATTTCCATTGCGTGGACTAATACCAGACCGTCGATCTGTCGGACGGTTCCGGTAGCATAATACTCTTTCAGGTAGTTGGCGAAAAGATACATGCTAATATTTCTGTCAACATCGACATCATTGGCGCGTCGTATTCCCGTCTTGGATGCCACAATAGCCTGACCACGGCTTGTCTGCTCAATGGGAGAAAAATTCAGTATATCCAATAGCCGTATAACGAGCCTAAGGAGGTTGTAAACATTTTCATCCTTCAGATGTTTGTGGACGGCTTCTCTATCGAGCGTATCCAAAACACGGTTTATATCTCCTATACCTCCCTTCTCACCACTGTCTAGCATAGCTTCAAGCCATTTCAGCACGCGGTAATCATACTCTACTCGTTTTTCATTATCCGATTTCCCTCTTTTCTTTAGGTACTCTCTGCGATTTTCGGTTAACATGTGATATGACAGGACATCATAGTACATAAATGTTGCTTTTGATCGTAATCCATTACGATAATATTATTTGAATGAAAATGAAATCGAAATATTAATAAGCATGGAAGGGATAGGGTGTTTCATGACATCCCCCAAACGGTACGAAAAATCCGTTAACTGTCACATGCCAAAAAAAATATGCGTTGGCATAGAGACCATCATGGAGCGAGATGAAAAAATACAGTCGGAAGTCGTGAGGGAACTTTTGGAGCTTGGACTTCGTGCCAAAGGAATCGCATGAAGAAAATAGTAAGGTGCCCAGGTGTGACTAGCACCCAGGCGGGCGACCAAAGCAGAACACCAGGCAGGTATTCTCATGGTATTCTACGATTGCTACGTATTTAAGCCTCTCGGAATAGCCCAATCCTTCGATCTCGAGGGTAAGCCATTTCCGATAGCCGATGATGCCTTAGAAGACATCTTTTCAAAATCGGATTTTGCCTCTGGCAAAAAGAAGAGGGCATGATGGCAGAAATTCCCGCGATATTCGATCAACTCGGCGCGGCTTTTGTGCTTCTCCGGCCCGGCGTGAAATTTCCACCAATAGAGCCCGAATGGCAGACGAAAGGCCATAGCTTCCAGGAAGCTACGGCTCACGTCACCAAAGGCGGCAATGTCGGTGCGATGGCTGGTAATAGCCACATCGGCCTGGATCAAGACGACCCGGTGGCCTTCAAGGGCCTGGAGCTTCCGGCTACAACAACGTGGGAAACCCGGCCCGGACGCCTCGGAATGCGTTTCACATGCAAGGATCGCACTCCTGAGGTATTGGGCCAATATGGGAAGAAGGCGGATCAAGCCCAATTAAAGCTCTTTAAAGACGGCCTGCCGGTGGGAGAAATCAAGTTAGAGCGAACATATCAAGTGATCCCTCCTAGCTGGAAGGAAATAGATGGCCTGAGGGTAGATTACAAACTCCTGCACATAACAGGGAGATTAAGACATGGGCAGGAGATCCCTCCGGCGGAGATCTCCCTGGAGTGGCTTCTCTCCGAGCTTCAGAAGATCGGCTTGACTTTTTCTAAGAAAGCGAACGCTTCCCGACTGGAACAGAACGCCGCGAAGCTGGAGAGCATTGGCAGGGAAGCCAAGAAGAAGAGGGCCGAGTCCGATGAGCAGAGAATCCGACGCTATGCTGAGGTGGCCCTTAGAGATGAGGTCTTACTCCTGGCTGGCAGCCCGGTGGGCAGTAGGAATGAGCAGTTAAACAAAGCTGCCTTTGCGATGGGCCAATTCGTAGCGGCCAAAGTGCTATCAGAGGATGAGGTAATCTCGGAACTGTCCAAAGCAGCGGAAAATACAGGCCTGGATTCCGATGAGATCCGCAAGACTATCATGTCTGGCATGGAGAGCGGCAATAAACACCCGCGAGAGATCCCCAACAGCACCCGGCCCAACAGCGCCGGGGCGAATGCCGGAATGTCAACCGGCCCGGAAATTTCTGATCATGAATTTGCCACGGATGGCGGAAATGCTCAAAGGTTGATCAGATTGCACAAGAAAAATATCAAATATTGTCACACGTTCAAAAAGTGGATGTTTTGGGATAGTCACAGATGGAAAATAGACGGTGACGGCTCAGCTTATCGCTTCTGTGATGACGTTATCAAAGAAATCTATACAGAGGCGGGCGCGTGTGTGGACAGCAAAGACCGCCAAGAATGGGCAAAGTTTGCGATAAGAAGCGACAGCGGTAGAGGCTACAGGGATATGCTTTTCCTGGCAAGCTTCAACCGGGCAATAGCCATCACTTCAGAATTGCTGGATGTAAATTCATGGCTACTAAATACCCAAAATCTAACCATTGATCTAAAGACCTTTGAGGCCCGAGAACCAAGCCGCGAGGACTTCATTACAAAGACAATCGGCACAAGTTATGATAGGGCGGCAAAATGCCCGCTCTGGACGAAATTCATAGATCGCATTTTCGCAGGCGATGAAGAGCTTATAGCCTACATTAAACGAGCAGTTGGCTACTGTCTCACTGGCTCGATGGCAGAACAAGTTTTCTTTTTCTGTCACGGTGACGGCTCAAATGGGAAAAGCAAATTCCTGGCAGTGCTCAGAGGGCTACTAGGAGACTATGCGAAACAGGCAGATTTCAGCACCTTCTTAATACAACGGAATGAGAAAATACGAAATGATCTGGCTTCCCTGGCAGGGGCGCGGGTGATCACCGCCATTGAGGCCGAAGAAGGCTCGCGGCTATCCATGTCGGTTATCAAGGCGTGGACGGGAGGCGACCCGATCACGGCCCGGTTCCTCTTTGGTGAGAATTTCACATTTCAGCCAACCGGTAAATTGTGGTTGGCGGCAAACAATCGCCCCGCTATCTCAGAAAGAAATCATGCAGCATGGAGAAGAGTCCAATTAATTCCATTCAACGTGACCATTCCAGAAGAGGAGCAGGATAAGGAACTTGAACCAAAGCTTCTCAAAGAGCTTCCCGGCATACTGAATTGGGCTCTCGAGGGTCTAGCAGATTACCTAAAAGTTGGACTGAAGACCCCTCCCGCCGTCCAAGTTGCAACCGCCAAATATCGCAAAGAAAATGACTCTTTAGAAGAGTTCCTTTCTGAATGCTGCGATATCGCCAAACTGAAAGTCTGCAAGAATACCGATTTATACGGCGCATATCTAAACTTTTGCGGTATGTCTGGACTGAAATATCTATCCCATCCAAAATTCTCTCCAGAGCTGAGCCAAAGACCCGGAATTGAATCCACTAGAACAAAACACGGTATTACTTGGACGGGCATAGATCTTAAAAAAGAGTGGTCTTTTGGTGACGGGTGTAGGTTTGAGCATAACCATACATCGCAATCATCAGAGCCGATTGGTGTAGGTTTGGCGCGAAATGCGCAAAGTTTTCAATATTCTCCACACGAAGGGAACTTTGCGCAAAAACCTACACAACCTACATCACCTACACCAAAAGGGCCAACAGATAACGATTTTGAAAAGGGCAAACCTACATCGATTGAAGAAGAGCAGACCAAAGCCCAACTGGAGCACTTCAGAGACCAGGCCGCCAAACGCACCGGCCCGGCAAGGAAACCTGTCGAAGACAACCCCGGCCCGAAGCCTCCCTTGATATGCGCCAACTGTGGGCAGGATCTGACAGGCAAAGGCACGGTTGAGAAGAGCGGGAAGGTCTATTGTGCCGTGGTTGGCTGTGGCTATCCGGCCCGAGGAGAGCCGAAAGCATGACAGTAGACGCAAGGTTGGCAATGCACGAAGCCGGACACGCGGTTATGGCATATCATCTCAGCATTGGAATAGATGAGATTGTGATGGACCAGGACCCGGCATACGTATCAATCCAAGACCAACCCGATGGGATGAGATGGCAATACCTACTTTTCTCAATGATCGGCAACGCAATTGAACTCAAATTAGATCCTGTGAACGGCTGGGTAAACACATCAAGCCATGATTTTTGGTGTGTTTCCGAGATGCTTGATGAGGGTACAATAAGCTGGCGCCCACCAGGCCTTGCAGATGACCTGGAAGACCCGGACCACGTTTACAAAATTGAGGAGTACATTCACTCGTTTACCGATCCTGTATATGACCAGCTAGAGCAACAGGCGGCCCGTATTGTCGAAATTCCTGAGATATGGCAACAGGTGTCCACCCTGGCGGCAATATTGATGACCGTGGATAGGATGGGCGGAGGAGAGGTAACGCAAATCCTGGAGGCGAAGGCATGAGTAAGGGAAAATCACATAGCAGAACCGGGCGGCGTGATGTCATGAAGACCAACGCCGCCAACCTGCACCGCAAAACCAAGCAGCAAGCGGCCAAGCAGCGGCGACAAGCCCGGTATGACAAAGCCGCCTATGATGGAAGCCAGGGAGAGGAGAGCTAACGAGCCATGACAAGAACGTGCACAATCTGTGATCGAGAGGACATTGATGAAATCGATAGGCGGGCGCGTATCGAAAAGGATATCGCAAACATAGCGAAAGAATTTTCGTTATCTTATCCAGCCCTTTACAGGCACATATCCGCGAATCATCATATCCGAGATGTCACAGCAATACCGACATCCTCCGAGCTTGCAACCTCTGAAGACATCTATAAAGAGATCGAGAAGTGGCATACCGAAGCGAGAGACCTTCAGAAAATAGCAAAAAATGAAGGTGACATTAAGGTTGCTCTTCTCGGACTCGATAAGGCGTTGAGATGCTTAGAGCTGATGCTCAAAATTCATGGTCTGATCCAAGAGAATAATATCAATATTATTCAGCAAAATATTTTGATCAATAATCCTGAATGGCTTCAATTGCGAACCGTGATTATCAAGGCTCTGGAGCCCTATCCGGAAGCAAAGGCGGCGGTCTTACATGCGATTGAATAGAGACCTTGCCTATGCCATGAAGCCGTCTCTATGGGCTTCTGAATGCCTCGGATTCAAGGCTGATCCCTGGCAGGCTGAAGTATTGGACAGTGCTGGAAAGAAAGTGCTGCTATGCTGTTCAAGGCAATCGGGTAAATCCAGTGTGAGTAGCATAGCGGCTTTGCATACGGCCCTATTCCGCCCGGGTGCATTGGTGCTGATGGTCTCTCCCTCATTGAGACAATCGAGTGAGCTATTTAGGAAGTTCTTGGATTACCTAGCCCTTCTTCCAGATATGCCCGCGAGGGATGAGGACACGAAATTGAGTATCAAGCTAGACAATAACTCGCGTGTGGTCTCATTACCAGGCAGCGAAGGCACCATAAGAGGCTATTCCAGCGTTGAATTGTTGTTGGTGGATGAAGCTGCAAGGGTGCCAGAAGATACCTATTACGCAGTAAAACCGATGCTTGCCGTCTCTAGAGGGCGGATGCTTGCCCTTTCGACCCCATTCGGTAAAAGAGGATGGTTCTTTAAAGAGTTCTCCGGGGGCGAAGGATGGCAGCGTCATAGCATCAAAGCCACGGATTGCCCACGCATATCTCCTGAATTTCTGGAAGAGGAGCGGCGATCAATGCCCAACGCGATCTTCCAGGCAGAATATATGTGTGACTTCAGCGAAGCACTAGATAATGTTTTTACTTATGAACAAGTATCTGGAGCGGTCTCAGATGAGGTCGAACCTTTAGACTTTGGGAGTTTGAATAACAATGACTGAATTCTTTGTTGGAGTTGACCTGGGACAGGCTCATGATTTCACGGCGATCTCCGTCTTGGAACGTCGGAATTCTAATTCTGATGCCAGCAAAAAGCAATTTGTTTACCATCTCCGGCACCTCGACCGAATCAGGGGCGAGCCCTACCCGTCGATTGTGAACAGGATCGCCAAAATGATGCACACTCCGGAGCTGAAGGGCAACGCCTGGTTGGTGATCGACCAAACCGGCTGTGGGCGACCAGTGTTTGACATGTTTACAGAGGGTGAGCTAGATCCGGTCGGAATTTCCATCCATGGAGGCGACTCTGTAACTCACGAAGGCCGCAACTGGCGTGTTCCTAAACGTGATTTGGTCGGCTGTTTGCAGGTGCTGCTGCAATCCTCCCGTCTCAAGATTGCAAGCGAGCTGGCATTGGGGCCCGTGCTGCAAGCGGAAATGCTGAATTTCAAACAGAAGATCGACCCCATAACGGCGCATGATAGTTATTCTGCATGGCGAGAAGCCGATCATGACGACTTAGTTCTAAGCGTCGCCCTAGCTGCCTGGTGGGGAGAACAAAACCCGTTTTACGAATGGGTGACTCCCACTCAAGTCTTTGGCAGCCATGGTTATGTGGGTCCGTATCAATAGGCAGACCCTGAGCCCTGGCAGAAGCTACTTCTCTCCAAGACCTGGAAAACAAAAGGGTCACTTTGACCTTTTTGATCGGCATTTTCTGACTTCCTAGGCCCAACCTTCGCCGGTCTTATGATCTTTCAGGAATCACTGCCTCACTTTGAGGCAGTGGTTGCAACCTCCCCTGAGAAACAACTGGGCCACTGTGGCCTAGTTGTTTTGCTGGTCAAAGAGCATGTTCTCGGAGAAGTCCCTCCCTCACTTTGAGGGACTTGATTATTTTGAATACCCAGCAGCTCTGCTGCGGGGATAAAGGGCATACGTATTCAACTGAGGTTTGTTTCAGCTCGACCGGGTTCCGTTTTCATGCGGCGGCGCCTCGGATGCCCCGCAGCTCTGCTGCGCGGGTGCGCCGCCGCCGTTTCACTTTCTGTTGCAACCACGTCCGAAGTGCCAAAAGCAAAGATGAGATGCCAATTGCAAGCAAATCAAGCATGGGAGAACTCCGTCAAAGTGACGGAGATTCGCAACCTTTGCCGGTCTTATGATCTTTCAGGAAGGTTCCTCGCTATCTCGTGTGGATGAGACAGGAGGTATAACTCCTCCGGGATGCCAACCCAGCCACCTGGACTGATTGGTTAGTTACCTGCTTGCCGATTTCTTGATGCAGGCTCCAGATCCCATTTCATGATAACCTGAGGTTAGCAACATGGAACAGCGAAGAGCCTTCAGGAATTACTGCCTCACTTTGAGGCAGAGATTCTTTCGTGGTTAGCCTTCCGAAACCTTCCGAACCGTATGTTTAGGCTTCCGAGCCTTCCGAACCTGCCAAAATAGCATATCAACCTACCAGCCAACCTTACGAACCTTACAAAAACCTTCTCTGACCTTATCACTTGGCCAAAATGACCAAGTGATTTCAGGCCTCCCTTGAAAGTTACCAAAAAGTTAACAAAAAGTTAACAAGAACCTCTCCTTGGCCTTCTCTCTCCAGGATCTAAGACCTTCCCAAACTCCCAAACTTCCCAGAAGCTTCCCATAAAACCCTTATCAAGCTTCATTCAAACTTCGTTTTTACTTCGTTTTTACTTCGCTTTTCCTCCCTTTCAAATGTCGCTTTTGTGTCTCGCTTTTACTTCTTCCTCCCATGTATTCCCTTGAAAGTTAACAAAAACTTAACAGGCGGGGAACGTTTGAAGAAGGAGGCCCAGGTAAGGGGAACCACTCCATCAGGACCTGGAAAAATGTATCATCCTTGTATCAATGTATCAAGGCCCAACCTTCGCAACCTTCGCATTTAGCCTTTCATCCTTCGCACCCTTCCGAAGTGCACAATCAGCCTTCCGAACCTATCAGCCAGTTTTTACCAACCTTTACAAAAGATGTCGACTGGACTACCTGGTCTACGAGCTTTACGGGCTGACTGAAGAAGAGATCGGAATTGTGGAGGGAGCGTGAGACACCCTCCCCACCTTCCATTTTATAAAATATCTTCCGGCATAGCAGAATTTCGCAAGGCATATCATTCTCGTCGGGGCGAAGCCGCGCCGCCTGCGGTGAATAATGTTAAATCCCTTCAAGGCATATAGGGTCTTGACATGTTTGCTGAGTACATTATGGCGGCACTATCCAAAGCCATTTATAAAATCCTGGATAACGGCGAGTATGTTGCTACTGTCCCTGGTCTGCAAGGTGTTTGGGCTACAGGCAAGACCATCGAAGGAGCACGTACCGAGCTTGTCGAGGTTATTGAAGGTTGGATAGCATTACGCTTGAGATTGGGGTTGCCAATTCCATCTATGGATAACCAGTCCATAGAAGCATCATCGGAGCCTATCGCAAGTGTCTAGATTAACTCCAGTATCGCGACGCGAGCTAATTCGGCGATTAAGAAAGCTGGGATTTGATGGTCCGTATCCTGGTGGGAAACACGCCTACATGAAACGAGGTATGGTAACCGTACGCATACCAAACCCTCATCATGGTGAGGAGATAGATCCATCTCTGCTAGACACTGTTTTAGATGAAGCTGGGATCAGTCGCGAGGAATGGTTCTCAGTAGCTTGATTTCTTCTCACCTGTCTTCCTGAAAATGGCATAGATCTTTTACCAAAGCCCATAAATTTCACATTGGCCGTGATGGACAGCATCATCATTGACCATATAAGCCATCAAGCCAGCATCAATTGGTTTCTACTGTAGAACGGAAAAAGAATAAAAATGGGATATAGTTGTGCCTGAATAGTGCTTTTTCCTGTATCTCTGTCTATGTAGGCGTAGTAGTTAGTACTGGTAATGAACTACTCGATGATTATATATTAATCAAAACGGCGTCTCAGCATACGATTTTAATGTATGCACTCAAACAACACAATCTCTTGATAGCGGTTGCAAAACATGTTACATATTTGCGTACATTTCTATAAATATACTACAATGTGGCTATTGTTGGTGGTTTGATATGATATCGCTAAGCTTATTCAATTGATGCAGTCCACCCTTCTTATGTAACCAGTACCATAAGAAAAGAGAATGTCGTTACATAAGAAAGTCATTGAGTACACAGTAAGCACGTAGTGAGCACATAATTCTTTATTCTTTGAGCACGCTATAAGCACATATGAAGCACACAAGCATTAGACTCTCTGAGGAGCACGCCGTGAAGATCGCAGACACCAAGAAGAGCCCAACGGTGATTATCAAGAAAGCCCTAGATCTATATTTCGACATCCCATCGGAGGATTTAGAGCCAGCTCGGAAACTCATTGAGGAGCACGTGAGAACGTGCCACAGCTCACAATATGAGTACAACACAAGCACGCGAGCACGGATCAAGCACGCAGTGAGCTCAGATATTAAGCACGTTGTCTCACAAAATGAGCTCCAGAGCGCACAAGCCGCTCACAAAGTGAGCACAGAGATGCCGATTGAGCAAGCGATAAGCATTCGCGCACAAGATGAGCACATTGTGAACACAGCACCATGCGACCAAGACGAGGGCGTGCAGAGTGAGCACAATGCGAACACAGATATTGAGCACAACGCACCAGTACCAGCACCTGAGACCAAAGACGCACAGAGTGAGCACGTTATGGGCACAGAGGCCCGACAAGCTTTATCGCTTATTCTGGAAGAGCTGAAGGGCAATCACGAACCACTAGTTAACGAGATTGCAAATAAGATGAGCCTGAATCCCATAGAATTAGGGCGAATTCTGGCGACATGTGGAATTGCGGCCAAGAAAACTCGCCGTCATAAGCAGCCAGTCACGATCTTCCCTCGGTTCATGAGAGGCCAGATCGAGGAGATCTTATCAAAAGAATAATGGCATGATTAGCATTTGTAAAGCAAGGCCATGAAATGCCCTAAGAGTGATTATTTTAACCAGATTGATTATATCTACCTTGGAGAGCCTAAAAGCCCGAATTTGGGCGCTTGGTGAAGGCAGGGTGAGACCGTTGCAATCTGCATGATGACTCGAAGGCCATTGCAATAGCCTTCCCGGGTGACCTGCGCCAGGTTGCCCTGCTGAGCAGTTCTATTACATATTATTGCTATAGAACTGCCACGGTCAACATAGCACCGCAGGAGATGAGCGTTTCGTGGGAACTTAAGTTCTTGAGATAAGTTCTATGGCATTACAGAAAAACTTAAGTAAAATGACTTAGAACTATCTGCCATGCACAAAACCCCTGCTGGCGAGCGCAGAAAGTCCCTGATAAGAGACGCCAAGGAGCTGGCCAAGGATGCCAGGTTCCTGGAGAAGGCTGCCCGTGCACCCTCAGCCCGCCAGGAGGCACAGAGGCTACAAGAAGAGGCTAGTTCGGTCCTGGCGCAGGCCGAAGCTCTCAAGCTCCAGTCCAGGCTTGAGGACCAGACTGTATGGGAGATGGAAAAGGTCAAACAGACCCGGAAAGGCCCTAAGACCTACACCTATTGGATGACCTCTTGGCGCGAGGGCAACAAGACGCGCAATGTGCACCTGGGAAGCTCCAGGAAGATGGATGCCGAAGAAGCCTTGCAGAAGGCCAGAAAGATGAAGGCCGAGGCGATCCATGTTAATTGAACTGACCAGAGGTAAACGTGCTATAATCGATATAGCCGATGTGGATCTAGCCGGAAGATCATGGCATGCTGTTCCTGGGCACAGTTCTGTAGGAAACTACACGTTTTATGCTGCTCGCCGCAAAGGTTCCAGGCACATCACATTGCATCGAGTGATCTTAGAACGCATTTTGGCCAGGAAGCTTCTGGTGGGAGAAGAATGCGACCATATAGATGGCAACGGCTTGAACAACAGAAGATGCAATCTGAGACTGGTAGACCACCGCAGAAACATAAGAAACAGCCACAATAGGCAGAACACTACAAAAGCCGCAGAAAGGCAAAGGCAATTGCGCCTATTGATGTTTGCATAACTGCCCACCGCAGGACGCCGAAAAGCATTTTGCCCAACATATGCCATTGAGTACCAATGGCCCACACCAAACTTGCCAAGATTACCTTAACCATTCCGACAGAGCAACGCGATTGGATCAAAGACCATCCCGAAATCGATGTCTCAAGACTGCTCCAACAGGCAATCAGTAATCAAATGATGAAGAACGCACGGAAGGTATAGCACTCTACAATCCGCCCCCGCTGTAGAAAGTGGCCGTCGGGATGGAAGACATGGGTATGTCCGGAGTAGAACTCCCCCGACGACCAGGAGCTCTTGTCCTTCCGTAAGATAAAGTTGCCCAGGGCCACAGAGTACCAGGAAAATGTTCAAGAATACGGACCGCAACAGAGGGCAGGTAGATTAGACGTTGGCGGACTTTAAGTAGGATGGTAGAGGCCAACAAACATATCTTCGTTAAGCACTTCCTCGGTCTTATGAGATTGATGACATCTGCACAATGTCAGCAGACTGCAGATGATTGGTTCAACAAAGGAGTAGCTCTCGATGACCAGGGCAGATATGAAGATGCCATCAAGGCTTATGATGAGGTGATCAAGCTAGATCCCAACCTTGCTGCAGCCTGGAACAACAAAGGCGTTGATCTCCATGATATAGGCAAGTATGAAGTGGCCATCAAAGCCTATGATGAAGCCATAAGGCTAGATCCCAAATATGCCGCAGCTTGGAACAACAAAGGCAGTGCTCTCGATGACCAGGGCAGATATGAAGATGCCATCAAGGCTTTCGATGAGGTGATCAAGCTAGATCCCAAGCTTGCCGCAGCCTGGAACAACAAAGGCAGTGCTCTCGATAACCAGGGCAGGTACAGTGAGGCCATCAAGGCGTTTAGCGAGGCTATCAGGCTCGATCCCAACTATGCCAAAGCCTGGTACAACAATGGCAGTGTTCTCCTTGGTCAGCGTAACTATGCTGATGCCATCTCATGCTACGACGAAGCCATCAGGCTAGATCCCGATCTTGCCGAGTCATGGTACAACAAAGGCATTGCTCTTGAAGCATTGGGCAAGACAACAGAAGCCAATGCCGCTTTCGCCAAAGCAAAAGATCTGGGATATACAGGCTGATCCCAGCTCCTACCAATGTGTGTAACCCGCAAGATTATCCCCCTCTTTTCGGCCCATCACTTAACTGGTCCAAAATCGCTTCTGGCAAACAAACCATTCCACAACACTATGGAATGATTTATCGACAATTGCCCGATATCGAAAAATCGCAACCCATAGCGCCAAAATATGAAATTAAACCCGGAGCGCAACATCAGACCTTACGAGGTCAAAAGCATATTTATAAAAATATCTAGGGCTCTGATTCTGGCATGGATGAGCACTATATTCAAGTGCGTGCAACTTGCAGATAGCGACTACTT
>Ga0247842_10003085_pt1 | contig 23194 bp, 19 predicted proteins | sample LaCruzMarch2015__3_FD_192411 | JGI IMG/M metagenome (GOLD analysis project Ga0247842, IMG submission 192411) | Freshwater microbial communities from meromictic Lake La Cruz, Castile-La Mancha, Spain - LaCruzMarch2015_19m | ecosystem: Environmental > Aquatic > Freshwater > Lake | place: Spain...
TCTCTTCTGTTCTTCCGTTGCACGGCGGAACGTGATTTGTTTTATTGTATAGCTGTAGTTAGTCAATACAATAAACGAGGAAATACCCTTTTAGATCACACTACACTCTGTGATAAATTGAGCGAAAGAAGAAACGAGTATTATTTGAATATATTCGGCTGTTTATTATTAATGTAATTATTCATGCGAGATTTATTTTGTTTTATCCCATAACTCCAGTAATTTATCTCGACTTGCTAGTAAATATCTTTTGTCTCTGGAGAACACTTCTAGCGTTATTGTGCCATCATATTTGTATCTTTTTAGTGCGGATACGACTTTGTCCCACGGAATTAATCCAGCCCCTAATGGTAAGTGTAAATCAGCAATTCCACCTTTGTTATCTGAGAAATGTACGTGTTCTAGCTTTTTATGGAATTTTTCAAGCAATTCTTCTGTTTTGTTTTTTTCTGTGTTTAAATTGGCATGTCCTGCATCAAAATGGAATCCAATATCTGGAACTGCATCAAATAGTGCTTTAAGCTCTTCAACGTTGTTAAACATCTTCATGGTGTTTTCTATCATGAGTTTTACATTGTAACGTTTTGCTTCTGTTACGGCTGACTTTATTGCTCGGATGTTTCTCATAATAGTCCTATCTTTGCTAAAAATGCCTATGGGCGTCTCATCTGCATGGAGATTAACTTTGTTAATTTCTAATGCTTGAAATGCCTCAAAACAGTCACAGAGTTCTTTTAATGCTAGTTCACAGAAGCTCTGGAAAGGAGACGCCAATGGGAGATAATATGCAGTATGCCCAACGGCTTCAAGATCATATTTATCTATTAATTCATTGACGGCATCTATATTGACACTATTTGCTTGTGCGCCTGGTGGTTCTAATGTTAAATCTACAAAATCAAATTTATTTTCACCAATCCATTGAATCTCTTTTAAGAGGTCTCCCATTGGATTGTTCATAGCTCCGATTTTCACAATTTTATCCTGCTTTCCAATTTAAAAATCTATTAAATCTCTAATTGCTAACGCTACATTATTATCTTTTTCGATAGCTAGAGTATACTCGATTTCGTTTTGCGCATCTTCGATTTTGTTAAGGTAGTAATAGCATTGGGCTTTTAGTGCATGTATATCGGCTTCGGAATTATAATCATGACGATATAGATATTTGCTATTTCCCTGTTGAGCATTGTCTATTGATTTTAGGATGTTTTGAAAGTCGTCTGTGTTGTTTTTTCTCACAAGAAATGCACATGCCTGACCAATCCATGCATCTGCGTTCGTTTTGTCTTGATTGATAGCTTCATGGAACTTGTCTAGGGCATTAGTCAGATTCATCTGATTTACTCCCACATCTTGCGATTTGTTTAAGTATGACCAACCAAGACCGTTATATGCCTCACCAGATATTTCTGAAGATGGTTTTTCGTTTAGCACTTTTTCAAAAGCAAGCATAGCAGACTCGTAATTTCCTGAATTATATTCCTTCCAGCCTTTTTGAAGATCGTTTTCAAGATTTATTATATTGCTATCTTGCTGATCTGAACTACAGCTAACTAGAGTAAAAATACATAGGATAATGGCTAGAAAATATGATACATTCATAAATGTAGTACCTGATAAAGCGAATAGCTTGACAATACGAGTTTTTCACTTATAGAAACAAAAAGAAAATAACCACGGAGACACAGAGAAAAGGATGAAGGATGAAATTGATCAAACTCAGTTTGAAACTGATCAAATACTATAATACTCGTTTCTTCTTTTTCATCCGTTATCCTTCCGTCCTCATCCTTTTTCTCTGTGTCTCCGTGTTTTTTCATGAATTATGACTATTCACCAACTAACTGAAAAACTCACAATATTATCTTCAAAAACCAAGCTGGAAGCTTGGTCTACTTTTTCAATTGTGGGTTTTGAATTGTGATGCTTCCTAGATCACCATTGATAATAGAACGCCCAAGATAGGATATTTGCCACTTGATCTCATCACCATTCCAATTGATGGGGAAATATATCTGATAAACGTAAATTGTGTCTTTTTTAATATTTGATAGAGGAGTCATTTTCTGGTCACTTATTATAGCCTTACCAAGCCTTGTAAGTGAGATTCTTGGTATATCATTTACAGTATTACCACTTATTCGTGCAATTAAGTCAACGTATCTGGTGTTTATAGCATTTGGCAGAAGCTTTACTCTGAAATCGATCTTATTTCCAAGATTTGCTGAATATGAATAAGAAACAGTTCTATCAATATCTGCATCTGTCTCTGGAATCCAATTCAGAATAAGAACCACTTTATCGGCATTGTAGCCAAACAATGGTATTGATATTTGCCCTTTACCTGCTTCAATTATCATGGATTCAACAGCTACGGGTTTTTCATCTTTTATAGAAACAATTCTGCCGTCGAAATTATAAGATTGTTTAACGCTAAAATCAATATTAAGGTTTGATGTTCCATTTCCTCCTATAAATTCTATGTAATTTGCTGACCAGCTTTTTATAAAATGAGAGCTATTAGAAATAGGAAAAGCATCATGCTTAAAACTATATATCGGTATTAAATCTAGATTACTGTAGCCATATCTGCCTGATTGATATGTATTGTTATCGAGATAGTTAGCAACTTTCCAATCGGAAAATACATCACGGAACCTTTGTGAGTATCCTTTAGAGGCAAGAACAGCATTTATACTGTTGATCCCATGAGTTGGCTGGGTTATGATTGACGATATGGTTGAGATACCCCCGTAGTGTTCGTGTAGATACATCATCCACAAGTAACTGGCGCCATAGTTTGCCAATGAACTCATCATACCGTTATTCCAAGAAACTAAAGATGTCTGTGGCTCTTTTTCGTAGGCTTCAACGTGCGTAGAACGACGACCTGATTGATACCCACACAGGAACAAAGCCGAATATTCTGAACATCCTTCATTTATCCATATATCCTCATCTGGATCATATCGCCAGTGGATTAGATGCAGAAACTCATGAGCCAGTATTTCTCTTGTTATAATATCCTCTACGCTTAGAGGATTAGAGTCAATGTAGATCATCTCTACTTCGTTACTGCGGAACTGCATTCCAGTATTTGGATCACGGACAACACCACGTTTTTGATTTATTGGCTCAAAATATCCTGCGACGAAATTACCATTTTCTTGTGTATCGGGGATGTCGAGGATTAGAATATATATCTTTGGATCAAGGTCAATCTCATCTGGTGGTAAACCAAGATTCTCTGTCTCAAGTTCGTATATGCCCTTTGAAGCATTTGCAGGAGTTGATTCATCGAATGCTCTCCGTAGCTTTGCAACGCCTGTATTTGTCACGGTTTTCTCCCATTGTGTGTTTTCTACAAATATGTAGCAAAACTCACCAACAGCACAACAGGTAGCATTTGTAAAGTATGCTCTGCCTGAACGAGAGAAGTCCACTGCATAAAACTTTCTTTGATCGCCGACTTGTGGGGATTGTAGAGCAGGGGCAAGCATTTTGCTATCATCAATAACAGGGATCGTACGATTGGCACGATCTATCAGATTACCAGTTCCATCTATCCATGCACGATCCGAACCAATACATAAAACGGGTATTTGCAAAAAACATGCACAGAGGATTATATATAAAATATTTGACAGGATAGGAAATAATAATTTGAACATAATCTGAATAATTCGGAAAAGATTTTTTGGGTTTTTTGAAAGTTTTTTGAAAGATCATTAGCAACAAGGGGGCAACCGCAAGGGATTGCCCCTACAATTGAATGTCTTTGTGAATTGGAAATTGATATTATTTCTCTTTATTGGGACTTAATTTGGCTTTCAGATCGGTTAATTTCTTCTGAAGTGCAGTTTTAGATGGTCTTAACTCAATGGCTTTTTCCCATTCTTGAGCGGCTTTATTAGAGAATTCTCCACCTTTTTTGAGATATGCTTCACCAAGATGCTCACGAATATCGCTGTCACTAGGGGTAAGCTCAACAGCTTTTTCTAGCTCTGAGATAGCATTATCTATCTTTCCAAGCTTGACATAAGCCCAGCCAAGACTATCATGTATAGTTCCATTATTCGGTTCTAGCGTTAAAGCTTTTTCGATGTAAACGACAGCCTTATCCAGAGTCTTATTTTGTTCAACAAGCATATAGCCAAGATAGTTGTATGCTTTTGCCTCATTTGGCTTCAACACAATGTATCTTTGCAGATACTTTTCTGCAAGATCATAATCGCCCTTAGCATCATAAATAATTGCTACATCGTAGTTTAGCTCAATATTTTTGGGATTTTCTTCTAGTAGAGCCTTGTAGATGTCTACGGACTTCTGGAAGTTCACATCAGATAGATTTTTTTCACCTTTCTCTTTGTAAGCAATACCTAATCTGTAATAGGCTTCAGCCATGCTTTTTTTATCAATTCGTCCTTTTAGTATGCTTTCAGAGATGGATATGGCTTTGTCGTATTCACCATTTGCCACGTATAACTTTGATAGTAAAAGCATCACGCCTAAGTCATAGTTATTTTGAATACGACTTAGAACGAATATACATTCCTCAATTGCCTCTTTATTACGACCTTGAATGTAATAGACATCAGCTAGACCGTAGTGAGAATCCAGACTATTTTCATCGAGCATGATAGCGGTTTTATATTCCTCGATGGCTTTGTCTGCCTCTCCAGATTCAGAATAGGCATACCCCAATCTATATCGGTAACTAGGCTCGTAGGGTCTAAGCCTTACCAATTGCGAATACGCATTTGCTGCCAGCTTGAAATTACCAGAATCAAATGCCAATATACCTAGAAGACGTTGGGCATTATAATGATCAGGGTTTAATTCTGCGGCTTTCTTAAACTCTTCAAGGGCGCCGGGTCGGTCTTGTATTTTCATAGATTTTATATAACCGGATAAGTAATGAGCATTTGCATTTGATTGATCTAATACCAGCGCATTATCAATCTCAGTTCGTGCTGTTTCATAATCTTTCTGAGCGATGGACAACTCAGCAAGCTTTGTGTGTAAAAATGATGATCTTGGATCAAGCATGATAGCTTCATTTAGATAATTTGTAGATTCTCTATAATCATCCTGAATACCTATCTGATTTCCACTGGAAACATCAATCGCAGTCTGATGTTCCCAGTATATAGACTTGGATACAGCAGAATAGCTCTTTACGTCTGGATCAAAACTCTGTTTAAGTTCTGAAAGCGGAATAAAATCCTGCTCTTCATAGTTCTGGGCGAACGTAGAACCTATATAAAAATTACATAAGAAACAGAAGGCGATAAAAAACAGGTAGTTGAAAAGAGACACGAAATAAGGTATATCTTGAGTTTTGTGTTTCGCATCCTGTATCTTACATTCTATTTTTTCGTTTGTAATGTAAGAAATTACCATTGTTTGAAAAACCTCCATTAAGTGACGGTTATTGATACAGTTGGCTTTCGTTCCTCAACCCAACCTACAGAAATAAAAAGAAGTTAAACACGGAGACACAGAGAGGAAAGGTGAGGATATAAAGCAAATTGACAGTTTGCTCTAGCAGTTTAATACTTGAAAGTTGGGTTTCGTTACCTCAACCCAACTTACTTTTTCTCTAGCTATTTAAAAACCAAGCTGGAAGCTTGGGATACTTTTTAGATCTGACATTGTCAAGATAATCTTGTTGACTCTTAGCTGTTATTATCTTCTGGTTCATTGAGGAAATTGTCTTCAGAGTCTTCCTCTAATACCGCAACTTCTGATACCGCAATTCTGGCAATATCACTGACCTTATCATCCTGCTGTAAGGCTATGATGCGTACGCCCTGAGTATTTCTGCCAATGGTGCGTACACCGCTTATGGGTAATCGTATAATCATGCTTCCAGTCGTCATCACAATAAGTTCGTCATTATCGGTAACGCCCTTGATTCCAACCACAGGACCGTTTCTAATACTGGTCTTTATGGCGATAATGCCTTTTCCACCTCGCCCTTGCTTTCTGTATTCTTCCATATCGGTTCTTTTTCCAAATCCCTTTTCTGTAACAACTAGGAGAGTGGTATTATTGTCAGCTATTGACATGCCAACAACGAAATCGCCATCTTCGAGCCTGATCCCCCTTACACCGTTAGCTTGCCGTCCCATGGAGCGAACTTCGGTCTCGGAGAATCGGATGGACATGCCATTATGAGTAACTATTATAACATCTTGATCGCCGTCAGTCAACCTGACGTCCATCAAGTAATCACCTTCATCAAGCGTTTGAGCTATGATGCCACGTTTCATAGGCTGTGAATACGCAGAAAGGTTGGTTTTTTTGACAACTCCATGCCGTGTTGCCATAAAAACGAAGTGCTTATCGTCGAATTCTTTGACTGGGACGAAAGAGGCAATATTCTCACCGGGTTCGACTTGAAGCAGGTTCACAATTGCTTTTCCTCTTGCCAGCCGACCTTCCTCTGGTATCTCAAAGACTTTTAACCAGTGGCATTTACCTCTGTCAGTAAAGAAGAGAATGTATTGATGGGCAGATGCAACAAACATGTGTTCAAGGAAGTCTTCATCTTTAGTACCCATGCCTTTAACGCCAACGCCCCCTCTTCGCTGTTTTCTATAAGTAACAAGCGGAATTCTCTTTATGTATCCAGTACGTGATATGGTAACGATCACGTCTTCATCAGCGATTAAGTCTTCAATGGACATTTCGCCTGGATTTTCGATGATCTCAGTTCTGCGTTTATCACCATATTTTTCTTTTAGTTCCAGAAGTTCTTCTTTGATTATTTTTCTAACGAGGGCATCGCTTGCGAGGATTGACCTGAGTTCTTGAATATTAACGAGAATCTCGGCGTATTCATCTTCGATCTTTCTTCTTTCAAGACCAGTTAATCGCTGGAGCGTCATTTCGAGAATGGATTGAACTTGAGCCTCAGAAAGCTTGTAGCTTGCCATCAGTTTCTCTTTTGCTTCAGATGGTGTTGCAGATCCTCTGATTATAGCAACAAAGTTGTCAAGATTAGCCATTGCTATTTTCAGACCTTCGAGTATATGCGCCCTTCTCAAAGCCTTATCAAGATCAAATCGTGTTCGTCTGAGTATCACCTCTCGGCGATGCTTGAGCCAATAAAAGAGCATCAGTTTCAGGTTAAGCATCTTTGGCTGATTGGTCACAAGTGCGATCATATTTGCGCCAAAGGTCATCTGCATTGACGTATGCTTGTATAACTGATTTAGGATTACTTGAGCGATCTCATCTTTTTTCAATTCGATGACAACTCTTATGCCGTCTTTATCAGACTCATCTCGCAGGTCAGAGATACCAGTAACGGTTTTTGAGCGCACCAGATTAGCAATCTGCTCTTTCATCTTGGTCTTGTTGACCTGATAAGGCATTTCCGTCACGATAATGCTTTCCCTTCCGTTTTTGGCTCTCTCTATTACCGCTCTTGCCCTCATTATAACAGAGCCTCTGCCTGTCATATAGGCACTCTTTATGCCTTCACGACCAAGTATGAGTCCACCGGTTGGAAAATCAGGTCCGGTGATTACGGTCATTAGTTCCTCAATGGTTGCTTCGGGATTTTCCAGAAGCATTATAGTACCTGCAACTATCTCGCAGATATTGTGCGGAGGGATATTTGTCGCCATAGCAACCGCTATACCCGAAGTCCCATTGACAAGAAGATTCGGCAATTTTGAAGGCAAAACCACTGGTTCTTGTAGAGTTTCATCATAGTTGGGTCTAAGGTCAACTGCATTTTTGTTTATGTCTGTGAGCATTTCTTCAGCTATTGCGGACATTCTTGCTTCAGTGTAACGCATAGCGCCTGGTGGGTCACCATCAATAGATCCGAAGTTTCCCTGACCATCTACAAGCATGTATCGCATAGAGAACTCCTGCGCCATGCGAACAAGCGTTCCGTAGATGGGGTCATCACCGTGAGGGTGATATTTACCCATGACTTGACCGACAACGTAAGCGCATTTTACAGTGGGCTTATTGTGCATCAATCCTTCTTGATGCATGGCAAATAGTATTCTGCGAATACTCGGTTTTAGACCATCACGAACGTCAGGCAAAGCACGGTTGATTATGACGCTCATGGAATAGTTTAGGTATGATTCTTTTAGTTCATCTTCAATGTCTTTTGGTACAATTTTTTCGCCAATTGGTAGCATTTTTTAGTTCCTAATTTTCAGTTTTGAGTTTTTCAACCAACACACTAAGCATTTTTTCCTTAAATTCTATAATCGAATCACATTCCATAGCATAATGAAGTAACTTACTCAAAGTATCTGTATCTGTAATGTCATTTATTGTTTTTAACAACTTTTCAGGAATTACCTTGAACTTAAATTCCAATACATCAAGTAAAGATTTACGATATCCTTGTTGTAACCCCTGTTGTAAGCCCTTTTGCAAACCTTGTTGCAAGCCTTGTTGTAAGCCTTTCTCTAAATAATCTTCTCCTAATAATTCTTTGAGAATCTCAAAAGTAGGTGATTCCATCATTATATCCCTCCTTCTTTTAATAATTTGCATTGCTAGGTCTCTGCTTTTAAATCCAGCAAATATTGCCATTGAAGTCATCAAATCAGACTTTTCTTCACGGTTAATTTCTATGCTATCATTAATTTTTCTATCTATTTCCTCTAATACATCCTCTCCATGATTCATCAATGGCAAAAAAGGATATATGCTCATTTCATCCAAATAGTTTCTGGATTCTTCTTCCCAGAAACGAAATACACCATATTTGAAGGTAAGTATTTCATTCTCATAAAAACCTGTTGCCAGATCCGTTTTTTTCAGAACCAGAACGAAAGGCATTACGTCAAGATGATATTTCAATATGAAACGAACAGAATATTCAATTAATCTCAAGGGGAAATCCTGATCAAATTCAGTCTGTACCTCGATCAGAACTACTTTTTTCTGTCCATCTTTAAGAGTGACAAGCAAAGGAAAGTCACTTCTTCTAAGGCTTGTTGTTTCTTCTGGTAGTGACTCCATTATCTCTATACTATCTGTGTCTATTTTTAGAAATCTGCGTAAGATTGCCTCTTTGCCATTTTCGATCACTACCTTTGCCGCTATATCATATTTCATATTAATCCTCAAATCACCATCATACAAACATTATACTATCATTCTGCTTGAGAAATCTGTAATGCTTCAGTTTTTTCGTCTAAAAGCTCGATATAAGCTGAGATCGGTATATCGAAGGATAATGTATTGTCCTTTGTACCAGTAGTCCTGTGACGGAAGTTAAGAATAGTCAGTCCAACTATCTCATGAGTCTCTGAATCAAACCGAACATAAACTTCATCAGCGATCTCTTTGGAGATAGATGGTCGAGGTTTACCAAAATGGATATTTAACTCGTCACTTGGAGAATAATATGAGAATTTCAAATTTTTTTCCACAGCAATTTGCCTCCCTTAGAAACACCATCAACAAGAAATGCAGTTTGAACATATCCTTTCCTATTCTTCTGACGTATAGAGACTACCACGAGTATATATTCTGTCTCAGAATCCTTGCCCAAAACATTTAGGAAATAGAGATGACTTGACGATCTGCACTTACTTTCATAAATGTAATCAGGAGTTTCAATTGCTTGCTTAATATTATCTAAACAATCATCCATTTCTGGGTGTTCGATTAGAATATGCTTATACCAACATTCATCAGTCATTTGAATCTCATATCCTCGTGGATCGGACGTTATAAATATCATTGAACGTTCCCAGTTTATATCATTGGTTATGTGTAACTTGGAAATGAAAGGTTTCTCGTAGCGGCACAAACCCCACAGCCAAGCAGGTTCTTAGGTTAGCCATCTCATCCATACAGGCATAATAATATACTGTCTCATTTTCATTAAGCAAATCATTTGCACATATTGATAACAGACTGCGCCCATAACCCAAGCTACGGAATTCTGGTCTGACATGAACCCAAGTTACCGTATTACCGGGATAAAATGCCGCTGAATAACCAACAATCTTATCCCCTTTATAACTGCCATATAAATTCATCTTGCCATCATCAAAAAATTGGAGGAATACATCTCGATTATTCGAGACAGGATAACGATGTAAAGCACTGCGATCTTCTCCATCCAGTTTTTTAACGGGACAGATACTCGCTAGTCGAAATCTCTTTCGATCAACCATACAAAAAACTGAATTTTGCTTCACTATCCCGTTTTGTTCTCTTAATTCGTCTTGAACTAATCGGAGACTGAAAGGATTACCAAACTCTATTGAAAGATCCTTATCTTTTGGTAAACTGTGTATTAATTCTCTTGCATCGTCATCTTGTGCTTCTATCCAAACCTTTAATTGAAAAGGTAATTCTTGACAAAGCATAATGTTACGTTTACCTGCAACATATAATTCATTGCGATCTTTGATATACAAAGCAACATAAGGGTCATTGAGTAGTTCATTGTCGAGGTATTTTTTCACTTCAGAGTATTGAGTTTTAACCATGTTTTTGGTTCCTTCTCTGAATTTGATAGAATTATCTTCTGTTCATTCTTAAAATGTTTTGATACTATCTTTGCTAAATTCATATTTCCACATTCTACAAGTCCAATTTTACGAAATGCTGATCTTTATACTTTTCTGGACCGCCAAAAATCTCCTCTATCTCTTTCATCTCATTATCATCAACATAAGGGATCATACTTAATTTTAGCTTTATTAAATTCTCTTCCATTGCTTCAAATACAACCTTTTGTCCAATTGGAAGTTTCATCTTTCCCATTCGTTCCGCTCATTATTTATGTACGCTTGAACGTTTTCCTTAGACCACGTACCTTTTCCTGCACCTCTAAGGTCTCGAAAGTCAAGTTTCTTTAGATCATCTCTTTGTTTGACTAATCGATCCAGTATATCACTAGCTAGAAGCAATTGCTCAGACTCAGATAATTTCTCAATCTCATTACTAATTTTCTGAAGAGTACCTAAAGACATTAAACATCACCTCTTAAACCTATGATCCATAAATGTCTAAATTCGTCACCTGAAGTGCAAATTTCTCAATGAATTCCCTGCGAGGCTCTACTTTACTGCCCATGAGTGTCGTAAACATGAGATCAGCTTCAACAACATCCTCTAGCTTGAGTTGAATTAGGGTTCTTACAACCGGGTCCATTGTAGTGACCCTGAGTTGCTCGGAGTTCATTTCAGAAAGACCTTTATAACGCTGGACGTTGATCCCATGTTTTCCGATCTCCAGTATTTTTTCAAATAATTCCCTTGCGGAGGAAGCGATATTAATAGAACCGTCTTTTTCTTCCATTTTGAATAGCACATCATCATCCTTTACTTTTTTATCATCTAGCGTTTCGTCTTCCCATTCTTCCCATTTTTCCCATTTTTCAGCGCCATTATTAGAATCAATCATGTCCTGCGGGATGATCTCTCTTTTGGATAGTTTTTCAAGAATCAGCTTTATTTCTTTTATCTCAGGGAGATCAGTGGCTTCCTCGATAACGACCTCGTTTTCCTTTTCAGGTTCAGAAGCTGTATCATCATCATTCACATCAAGCATATCAAGTTGTTCTGGTTCTTCTTCAATTTTCTCTTTTTCTGGTTCTATCACTACCTCAAACTGCTCTCCTTCAAATTTGTAGTATTCCCCCCTGTTAGTTTTTACTCTATACAGTGGAGTAGCAATGTTATTTACAAACCAGTCTTTGAACAGCCTATCAGCGTCAATACCTCTTCGGCGCAAACTCATCAACTGCTTATCAAGGGCAGAGATATTTTCTATTATCTGATGAGCTTGAAGATCAGTGTATGGCCTTTCACACCTGATGTTGCTTATAGATATGTTTTCAAAAGCAAGATCAAGCAGATGCTTATTCATGTCATGCTCGTTTTCAATATATTTCTCTTTTCTGCCTTTATAAACTCTATACAATGGCGGTTGCGCAACGTAAAGATGTCCCTTCTGAATAAGCTCAGGCATGTGACGGTAGAAGAATGCGAGCAAAAGCGTTCTGATATGTGCGCCGTCAACATCAGCGTCAGCCATGATGATAACCTTTCCATATCTCAGCTTTGCTAAATCGAAGTCATCCAGACCGATGCCTGTACCGAGAGCGGTTATCAGAGTTCTGATGGTGGCATTAGCGAGAACCTTATCCAGTCGCCATTTTTCCACGTTTATGCCTTTACCTTTCATGGGCAATATCGCTTGAAATCGTCTGTCTCTAGCTTGTTTGGCTAACCCGCCTGCCGATATACCCTCAACGAGAAATATTTCGCTATTCTCTGGACTTTTTTCACTGCAATCAGCAAGAGTTTCGGGAAGGTCAGCATCCTCAAGAGCGCCTTTTCGCCTTGTAAGTTCTCTGGCTTTTCGCGCTGCTTCACGAGCCTGCGCTGCAAGAACGCTTTTCTGGACGATATTCTTTGCAACAGAGGGATTTTCTTCAAGATAGGTGCTTAGTTCTTCATTGACGACAGATTCCACAATACCTTGAACTTCTCTGTTACCCAGCTTATCCTTAGTCTGCCCACCAAACTGGGGCTCAGGGACTTTCACGCTAACCACGGCGGTTAAGCCTTCTCTTATGTCATCGCCTTGCAAAGTAGCGTCAGAACCCTTGAGAAGCCCTCTATTCTTAGCGTAATCATTGAACACCCTCGTAAGCGCTGATCTGAATCCGGTCAGATGAGTACCGCCGTTATGCGTGTTGATGTTATTTGCGTAGCAGAATACCTGCTCTGAATAGTCGTCTGTGAATTGGAGGGCAACCTCAACCTGAACGTTGTCTCGCTCTTTTTGTATGTAAATCGGGTTATTATGCAATATGTTTTTATTCTGGTTCAGTAACTGGACAAAGGAGACGATCCCACCGTCGTAATGGAATACACGGTCTTTGCCTGTTCTTTCATCGGTTAGTGATATTTTTATGCCTTTGTTCAAAAAAGACAACTCGCGAAGGCGATTAGATAGCATGTCAAAGCTGAACTCAATGCTTTCAAAAATGGTTTTGTCGGGCAGGAAGTTATTGGTTGTTCCGTTCCCGGTACTTTTACCGACAATTTTCACTTCAGTTACGGGTCTTCCGAATTCATATTTTTGGCGATATACGTTCCCGTTACGCCTTACTTCGACCTGAAACCATTCGGACAAGAAGTTGACGACGGTAAGACCAACCCCATGAAGTCCGCCGGCTACTTTGTATCCGATACTGCTTTTCCCGTCGAACTTCCCCCCGGAATGTAGTTCAGTCATAATGACTTCGAGAGCGGATCGTCCACTTTCGTGTTTATCAACAGGTATTCCACGACCATCATCAATTTCAGTAACACTATTATCGGGATGTATGATCACGTTGATCTCTTTGCAGTATCCAGCGATAGCTTCGTCAATACTGTTGTCAACCAATTCTGTTATTAGTTGGTGTAATCCCTCAGTGCTAGTATTGGCGATATACATGCTGGGTCGCTTTCGGACAGCTTCCCATCCTTCTAAAGCCTGAATATCTTTTGCGGTGTAATCTGACATAATAAACGGCTTAAAATATGAGCATTAAATAATTAATTTTGATTCGCTTTATTTTATTACTCTATTAATTATTTAACCTTCATATTTATAGGCTTTTCCTCCTCATCTTTGTTAGCTTGCTTTGATTAATGAATATATGTCTTAAAGAATCTTTTATATCATCATCTTCGATTGTCGAAACGATCTCGTCTATTTTTTCAATTTCGCTTTGGTCTAATTGAGTTCCTTTAAGTTCTTCCATATAATTATCAGTGTCTTTAAGTTCAGATTTCTTTTCTACTTTACCGACACGAAATATAATATCTTTAATAACGTCCCCTCCGGCAAGAAGGTTGATTTTTTCCAAGTATTTTTTTTTGTATAGAGAAAGTGCGTGTAAAACTACAGAGTCAGTAACGTTTACAATCATCTTACTGTTTGAAATGCTTATAGGCTGAGTTTTGGAAGCCAAAGTAGATGCAACGTCATTCCACAGGGTTAATGCCTTACATTCGTCAATCTTTTCACTTAGCCCAAGCTGATCCAGTGTGTCTTCAAGAATTGTCTTTATGTGCATTTCCATCACTTACACTGCCATTTTCAACAATAAAAATGCTTAATCCTGAATTATTCTCATTAGCTTTTGGTAGCCATCGCTCAAGATGATTTTCTTGAAAGTCGTGAAACCCTGTTGTTGTCAGGAACGTCTGAACAGGCAGCTTGCTTATCATATCAAAAAGCAATGAGACCCTTTTATCGTCAAGTTCAGATGTAACATCATCTAGCAGGACTATCGGGTATTCATCAAGCCGTAAGTTCATAAGCTCAAGAGTAGCCAATTTTAGAGACAAAACGGTAGTGCGTTGTTGCCCTTGAGAGCAGAATTTCCTTATATCCATGCAATCTATGGCAAAAATTAGATCATCACGGTGCGGACCGGTGTTAGTCGAACCAAATCTTATATCCTGATCGAGAGAGTCATTGAGTCTTTTCAGAAACAGATCGCTGATGTTATCGCCAGATTTCCATAGCTGGCTTTGATATTCGAGAGTTAGTTTCTCCTTTGCCAGAGTCAACAGACAGTGTTTTTCCATCGCAAGCTCAGATAACTCAGGGATTACAGAAGCCCTTTTTCTGACGATCTCGGTTCCAGCCTTGATAAGCAGAGAATCCCACGAATCAAGAGTATCAGCGAAAGAGTCGGAGTTATCAGTTTTCCTGATTTTTTGCTCTTTGAGCTTTTTTAATAATTCATTTCTCTGTTTCAATGCAGACAGATAATCCTGAATATCGTGTAAGTATGTTGGGTCAATTCTTGATATTAAAATATCGAGAAACCTTCGTCGTTCAGATGGAGAGCCTTTGACGAGAGAAAGGTCTTCAGGAGAAAAAATGACAGTGTTTATTTTGCCTAAGATGCTTGATATTTTGCCCTGTGGCTTGCCATCAATCTTGACTTTTTTCTTTTCGTCAGTGGAATTAACAATCTCAACAACAGTTGATGAGTTTCTTGCTTTAACGTAGCCTTTGAGGTAGAACCAGTTTTTACCGTGCAGAATTAATTCAGAGTCAATGCTTGTCCGATGGGACTTTGCAGTAGAGAGAAAGTAAATTCCTTCCAGAATATTAGTTTTACCTTGAGCATTTCCCCCTACGACAAGGTTCATGTTGGAGGAGAAATGCAGGCACAAGGAGTCATAATTGCGAAAATTGCGGAACGTAATTTCTTCAATAAACACATTAAAATATTAGTGACGAGTGACGGGTGATCAGTGACTAGCAAAACCTCGTAAGAACTGATCATCACGTTCTCATAGATGGTGATTTATATATCGCTCCTCTGGAGCTTTAGGTTGTTTTACATATTTTTTCTATAAACATAACACCCCTCTGGGGTTAAAACTCGTCAAGTCAGTGCCATTTGGACATACTCAGAATTGTCTATTCAAGTGATCAAAAATAGATCACTCATCACTGATTACTATTTACAATCTCATGGGCATGATGACGCACATATAGTCATTGCCTTCAGAAGGAGATATGAGAACAGGACTTAGAGAATCCCTAAATTTTAATATAGAATCTTCAGTCTGGATGTTGCGAAGTACGTCCATCACGTATTTTGCGTTAAAAGCAATTTCGACCTTACCGCCATCAATCTTTGCCTGCATCTGCTCTTGAGCCTCACCAAGCTCTGGCGTGCTGGCAGATACATTGAGTTCGCCATTGTTTGACTCAACTTTTATTGAGGGCGTCTTTGGATTTGCTAGTAGCGATACACGCCTGATGACTGCTAAAAGGCGGTCTGTATTGGCAGTAAGCGTTACGTCATTCTTTAATACAGGGTTTATAACTGCCTCGTAATCTGGGTAATCGCCCTCGATCAATCTGGAGATTAGTGTTATATCTTGGGTGGAGAACAGTACCTGATTTTCCAGAAGAGCAATTCTGATAGGTTCATCAGCAGTAAAGGTTCTCAGTATGTTGTTGACAGTTTTAATAGGGATAATGATGCCGATTTTCTGTTTTACAGGCTCCATGATCGTCTGGCTTGCGACAGCTAATCTTTTACCATCAGTAGCGACCATTTTCATAGTGTCTGCGTTAACGTGAAAGTAAATACCGTTCAGGAAGTGTCGTGTTTCCTCAGTAGAAGCGGCAAAAACGGTTTTTTGGATCATTTGGCACAGAACAGCAGAACTAATAGTCAGAATTGGGTCTACAAGTTCAGGTAGAGGCGGAAATTCCTCATCAGGCAGACCTACAATTTTGAATTTAGCTCTTTCGCATTCAATTTCGACTCTGTCATTTGATAGAGTCGAGAGCTTGACTTTGGCTGGTTCGCCAGAGTCAGTAACGGATGGTAACTCTCGAACAATATCAGCAAGTTTTTTAGCAGGAATTGTTATAGAGCCTGGATTGGCGACTTCACCACTAACTACGCATTTTATACCAACTTCGAGATCAGTTGCGGCTAATTGTATTTGATCTCCAATTGCCTTAACCAGAACGTTGGATAAGATAGGCAAAGTGTTTCTGCTTGCGGCTACGTTACCTACCATTTGCATATTCTTCCAGAATACTTCTTTGTCAAAAATGAGTTCCATTTTAACTTTCCTCCGGGTTCTAATTGTTGTTTTTTTTATGTTTTTTTATCAAAAAAATTGAATTTTTTTCCATCTATATGTACACAGTTAACTATATATACTACTAATACTAATTATAAGATCTAAATATAGTAGTAGTAGTAGGCGATGTGGAAATGTGGATAACTCAAACAAACGTAGTCACCGTATGGTCTGAAGGCTGTGGAAAACCTGTGGATAAAAACAGGCAGTTATCCACATTTCCACATTTCCACATTTTTTCCAAAAAGTTATCCACATAAAATACCGAGTTATCCACACTAATCCACATGTTATCCACATAGTTATCCACATCTGATTTTGACAGCCTGCAAAGTTGATTATTAAGCAAAATTAAGAGAATATTTTAATATTTTAATTAGCGTCGGATACACACGGAATTAGTCTTTTTTCTAACGAGTCAACAAGTTTACAAATAATGGGTCAATGGGTTATTGTGGCTTGTTCTGATCTTTGATTTCCTTAATCAACTGATTGACAGTTTCCCCAAACATTGGATCGTTCTGTATTGCTTCATCAATTTTGTCACAAGCGTACATCACGGTAGTATGGTCTTTCTTACCAAAGTCTCTGCCAATGTCTATCAGGGATAGCTTAGTAAGTCGTCGGCAAATATACATAGCAATGTGTCTTGGCAAGGTCAGAGGTTTTGTTCTCTTGTCTGATTTTAGGTCTGCGATACGAACGTTGAAGTGTTTGGCGACGATTTTCTTGATTGATTCTGCGGTAATAAGTTCTTTGTACCCATCAGAGCCTTTTGGCATTATATCTTTAAGTGCTTCTTTGACAATATCAATAGAGAGAGGCACATCATCAAGATTAGCTAGAGCTAGTCCTCTTATGAGGCTACCCTCTAGTTCCCTTATGTTGCTCGTAACACGATCGGCTATAAACATGGCAACGTCATCGGGCAGTTCTTCAATACCCAGTTCTTCGCTTTTCTTCTTCAGGATTGCTATTCTCGTTTCCAGTTCAGGCGGTTCAATAACAGTGATCAATCCCCATTCGAACCTTGATCTCAATCTTTCTTCGAGCGCAAGAATATCTCTTGGATGGCTGTCACTGGTCAAGATTATCTGTTTTTGGGAACTGTGTAAGGTATTAAAAGTATGGAAAAATTCCTCTTGAGTTCCATCTTTACCGCGCATGAACTGAATATCGTCAATGAGAAGTACGTCAACGGTGCGGTATTTGTTCCGAAAATCTTGGGTAGACATCCCGCGTCGCAGTACATCGATCATTTCGTTAGTGAATGCTTCAGAAGACATGTATAGGACTTTCAGGTTATGATTTGTGTCTTTGATAGAATTACCGATAGCGTGCATCAAGTGTGTTTTACCCAGCCCCACACCTCCGTAGATGTAAAGAGGGTTATATACTTTTGACTCAGCGACAGCCTGAGCGGCGTTATAAGAGAATCGGTTGCTTGGTCCTACTACAAAGTTGTCAAAGGTGTATTTTGGATTCAGAGATGATGCGGGGTCTACCGACCCGGCTACAAATTTGTCTTTCTTCTTTGAATCGGTTTCTTCAGTAGTAGTAGTTTCAAATTTTATAATAAAATTTACTTCTGTGTCGTTGCTAGTTATGTTTTTGAGGGCGGAACGTATTTGTTTTAGATATTCTTCTTCTATGTAATTTTTAGTGAAAGCATTCTGTACAGTAACGGACAGAACACCGTTAGAAAAAGACTCAGCTTTGGTCTGTCGAAGCCAGATGACTGCATTGCCTCCGAGACTTCTTTCTACGGCGTCTATAACTTCCGCCCATATTTCTGCTGATGTTTTACCTGCCATTGAAAAAGATCCTTTCTTACCAAAAGTCGTTCTCGGAAGTTATCCACATTTTATCCACATATTGATCCGTGAGACTATGACTATGTTTTCAGGTTTTTGTATTCTCAAAAAATCTGTAAATCCTTAGATTATCTTGGTACTTAAAAATAAAAAGTTATCCACACAGTTATCCACATATGTGGAAAACTCAGTAAATAGTTGATACGACTACGTTTTTGGCTTAAAAAACGGGTGGTTTTTCATTAATTTTTGTAAAGAGATAGAGTAAAAAATCCACCGAAAAATATGACCCCAAGAGGTTATGTTTGGGCTGACGTTTTGGAGATAAATTTGAAGATTAGTTGGCTGGGTTATCAATGAGTTATCCACATATCTCTTGATTCCACAAAGCCTTGATTTGTCTTTGAATTCTCCTTAATTAGTATATCACGAAAACGTTTTTTTGGCAAGCAAAAAGCACCTCGTATAACATTATAGCATAACTTGAAGTAGTAAACAAGTGTTAAGTGATTTTTGACAGGATTATTTTTTTCTTATCCCAATGAGGAGGTATAGCGATTGTATGGGAAGATTTTTTGTGGTTAGATAATTATTGATTAGACCGAATTTTTACAGTATAATATCCCTAAATTAGTATAACGCAGCCTTTTTGATGATACAAGAAAATTACGCATCCCATTTTAGATAACAAAATTTTTTTTATATCCATGAAACACTTTTGTTGTTTGCATTGTCTTATGTAATGAACGAGGTTGTAGAGCGTAAAAATACTAATAAGGAAAAACACAATGCGAACCGATGACGGATATATAATCTATAAATGCCTAAATGGCGAACCTGAAGCGTTTGGCGTTCTTGTGGATAAATATAAGGAAGGTATTCATGCCTATAATTATACTAAACTTCAGGATTGGCACGATGCGCAGGATGTAACTCAGGAAACTTTCATTCAGGCATTTAGAAAACTCCACACGCTGAAAAGATGGGATAGCTTTGCCGGATGGTTATATCGAATAGCCTCTAACTTTTGCAAAAACTGGCAATCATCAAAATCAAAGCATCCTGATCGTGATTTCATTGACGATCAAAATCCTGCCATGATAGATAAACCATCCATTGATTACTACCGTGAAAACGAAATGGTTGAATCCGTCCATGAGGCATTGAACTCTCTTTCTGAAACTTCCCGAGAAGTATTGACGCTCTATTATTTCGGTGGAATGGACAGCAACAAGATCGCAGAGGTACTTAACACATCACCATTGGCTATAAGGCTCAGATTAAGCAGAGCAAGAGCGCAATTAAGGGAGGAGATTTTCAATATGATGAGTGTAACTTTCGAGCAACAAAAGCTAAGGTCTGGATTTACTTTCAGGATCGTTGAGGCAATCAAGCGGATAAAGATAAACCCAACGTCACAAATAAAGGGTGTTCCATGGGGAGTGTCGTTGGCATTTGGTATGATAGCGATTGTTTTAGGCATAAACCCGCATTTGGCTGTGTATAGCCTATTCAATTCTCGTAGCGATTTGGCTGTTCCGGCTGAATCGAAAGTTCTGGAATTTGGTGAAATATCTGTAAAAACGCTTAAAATATCAGATGTGCCGATTATATCTGATCAACAGGGGAATGGCAACGGTCTTGAGCCGGGCAGTGCCATACAAAATGCCTTGTTTATGGCGCCGCAGGGCGAACCAGATACATGGGAAAAAGCGGGAGATATGCCAACTTTAAGAGCATTATTCTCCACGAGCGTAGTAAACGGCAAAATCTACATTATTGGTGGTGGGGTAGATAGGGAAAATGTTCTTTCATTAGTTGAGGAATACGATCCAGAAAGTGGCTCATGGACAAAAAAAGCTGATATGCCAACGCCAAGAGGTGGATTATCGACCAGTGTTGTGAATGGCAAAATATATGCTATTGGTGGTGCTAGAATACAGGGCATGCCACTTTCAGTAGTCGAGGAATATGATCCAGTAACAGATACATGGGAAAAGAAAGCTGATATGCCTACCGCAAGATATGCTCTTTCTAGCAGTGTAGTCAATGGAAAGATATATACCATTGGGGGAAGTCTGGTACCCGATATAGCAAATTGGATTTTCCCAAAGGGAACAGTGATAGAAGAATACGATCCGGTAACTAATAAATGGACTAAAAAAACTGATATGCCAACAGCAAGAGGTAATCTATCAACCTGTGCTGTAAATGGCAAGATTTATGCCATGGGAGGTGTTTCCGAAAAAGAATCTGGTAACTTTACATTATCCACAGTGGAAGAATACGATCCAATCACAAATAAATGGACAAAGAAATCCGATATGCTAACAGCGAGAAGCGGGTTATCTACCTGTGCAGTTGATGGAAAGATATATGCTATTGGCGGAGGAGATCAGCTAAATAACATACCTTTTTCGTTTGTGGATTTATATGATCCGATAACTGATAGTTGGACAAAAAAAGCAGATATGCCAACGGCGAGGATCAGCCTTATTACCAGCGTTAAAAAAGGGGAAATCTATGCTATTGGTGGATGCCCTGGATTTCTTTACGCTTTTGGTGCTGTTCCGCCTATTCTTACAACGATTGAGGTATATAATACAGGAGTTGAATCATCTAGCGTTAGTTCAAAAGGCAAGCTTCCAGCGACATGGGGCGAAAAAAAGAAATAGAATTATTATCGTAGCCCAGCCTTTTGGGCTGGCATACCAAACACTGTAAATAACGAGACCCAACAGATAGAATTTTAATGCCACAAATAGTTGGGTTTCGTTCCTCAATCCAACCTGCCTTTTATGCGTATACCAATTTGATACCTTTTGGTTCAGGGATTGGATCGCCAAATTCATAAAATTATGGCAGGAAACCCCTATCCCTTATGGAGTTTGAATAATTAATCGGGTAATAAATTAGTCTTTCCAAATTTTAATCTTTTAAGGGCATTATACGTTATCCTAATAAAAGACATAACATTCAAAAAAAGGATAACGCAAATGCCCAAACTAATAACCATTTGTCTAATGCCAGAACAAGAAGAACAATTGAAACAAATAAGAGATACTCATAAAGACGCTTATATGCGAGAGCGTGCAGCAGCTATAATCAAAGTATCACAAGGAATCACTCCTCATCAGGTAGCACTAAATGGCTTGCTCAAAACGAGAAAACCTGATACGGTTTATGACTGGGTAGAACGTTTCCAGTCGGAAGGTATCGCTGGATTACCAGTGAAACCAGGACGGGGACGAAAACCAGCCTATTTGCCAAAGTGTCAGAGCAAAGAGGAAGCCAAAGATGAAATACTCCATACAGTTAGACGTGAACCCAGTCAGTTTGGTAAACACACAAGTCGCTGGAGTTTAAGCTATATAATGGATGTATGCAAATGGCTACAAGTCAACACTCTGTCAGGATTGAGCAAGATACTGAAACGTCTTGGTATCTCTTACAAACGTGGACGAAGCTATATCTATAGTCCTGACCCAAACTACCAGCAGAAGATGGACTTTATTGCCCAATGCCTGCTAAAAGCTTGGTATGCTCCTGATAAATATGTTTTGCTGTATCAGGATGAGTTTACTATTTATCGTCAACCCACTATAGCTAGGGATTATGAGCAAATGGGTAAGTATCAACCATTGGCTCGTAGAAGTTATCGTTCAGATACAGAATTCAGGGGAATAGGTGCACTGAACGCAGTTACAGGACAGGTGACTTACCATCAAGCAAGTAGAGCTGACATCAGGCAACTTACTGTCTTCTATGACATGGTTGTGAAAGACTATCCACGTATAGAGACCATCTACATTGTCGAAGACAACTGGCCAGTGCATTATCATCCAGACCTGTTGATCCATCTTCAGCCACAGCACTTTCGGTTTCCCATATATCTTCCGGGTAGTTGGTCTAATGAGCCATCACCTAAAGCCAAACGGGAAGTTCAGAAGCGTGGTGAAAAGCTACCCATCAGGATTCTGCAATTGCCTACTTATGCGTCCTGGGCTAATCCTATAGAGAAGCTATGGCGTTGGGTTAGACAGTCAATACTTCACCTCCATAGGTTGAGTGATGAATGGCAAACACTCAAGCAACGTGTAATGGATTTCATACAAACATTCGCAAAAGGCTCTGATGATTTGTTACGATATGTTGGTCTATCACCCGGCTAATTATTCAAATTTTGCGCAAAAAGCATAAGTTATGGTAGCCTAACTTATTACCCGATTAATTATTCAATGTTCATTAGGGTAGGGGTGGAATGCCATGCACCCCGATAACCTGCTTCCTCCTTTCCCATAGTAAACTGTTTCTTACTTCCAACAACTTTAGTTTCTTAACACTTGCACTTGCATTAATTTTAGTACCATTCAGTATTCTTAAATCAAAATACCCAGTGTTTCTTCTTCCAAAAATAAAACACTCCCGATCTTCAAACTTAACTTTGTCAAATAATCTAAAACCTTTAACTAAGTATGGCGCTTGATTAAGCTTCTTTTCACCGCCTTTTAGAATATTAGCCTTATGAATTTGCCTATTATGTTTTCTAACTTGTTTAACACAATAGTTGGTTTTTAGTTTCTTAACTATCGGATTACCTGTGATACATAAAGCGTCTATTCTGTGTTCTTTAGGTAACTTATTTGTTATCCTTGTGTTTTTAGTGATGTATCCGTAAGTTAAACTTACATTAGGATATTTCTCTTTAATCGCATTGTAAAAAGCCCACCGCATAATACCCATAAAAGA
>Ga0247842_10003087_pt1 | contig 23175 bp, 20 predicted proteins | sample LaCruzMarch2015__3_FD_192411 | JGI IMG/M metagenome (GOLD analysis project Ga0247842, IMG submission 192411) | Freshwater microbial communities from meromictic Lake La Cruz, Castile-La Mancha, Spain - LaCruzMarch2015_19m | ecosystem: Environmental > Aquatic > Freshwater > Lake | place: Spain...
GTATTCGTTGCATAAATTCCCTTCTTTTAACAGAAAGTCATTTTTCACGAAAGATATTGGTTCGAAATTGTCCGCAATAATTTGTGCAATATTGTCAGACATTGGCATTGTCTGCTTAATGAAGGTAATCAGATTTTGTCTCTCTGTTATCATGCTGATAATGTTATAAGATTTTTACGGCAACTCCTCCCTTTTTATGCCCCTTTTCAACATACCTGTGAGCCTAATGGTCAGCGCTGCCGATGTTTAATTTCTTCATGAACTGCTCACGGTAACTCAACCCGACCGGAATGTGCTGGTCTCCGATCCTGACCCTGTTCCGTTCGATACTCTCTATTTTGTTCATTGCAATGATGAATGATTTATGAATCCGCATGAAATTTCCGGGCGGCAGCAAACTTTCCATGTTCTGAAAGCTTTGCAAAGTCATTATTTTGCTCTTTTGTGTGACGATCCGCAGGTAGGCTCCCTGCCCCTCGATGTATAAAATGTCGGAAAAACTGACCCGTTCCATCCGGTATTCTGTCTTCACAAACATGTACTCGTTTTGAGGCTGGTTACCCTGTTCCGTTTCCACTTTATCGATGGCTTTCAGGAACCGCTCAAATGAATAGGGTTTCAGCAGGTAGTCGGTAACCGAATGATCAAACCCGCTTACGGCATACTGGCTGTAAGCCGACACGATGATAATCCGGGGCGGGTCCCGCAGCGATTCAAGAAACTGCAACCCTGAAAATTGTTCCATCTGGATATCCAGAAAAACCAGGTCGACAGGATGGGTTTTCATGAATGAAATGGCCTCAATTCAATATTAACGTTACGCTGAAGGTATTGTTTTCATCTTTGATGGTGAGTGTGTGCCTGCCGTGATAGAGCAGTTCAAGCCTTCTCCTGACAATGTTCAATCCAACGCCACCCGCTTCATCCTTGTTGATTCGTTGCGTGCGGTCGGATACATTCACTGATTCAAACTTAACCTGGTGGTCATAAATGGTAAAGATAAACTTTATTGCACCGGGGATGCTTTTATCTGTACAATGTTTGAAGGCATTTTCCACGAAAGGGATAAACAACATGGGTGCGACAGGGATATTTCCGGGATTGACCCTGACGGAAAGGGAGACAAGTTCCCGGTTCACAAACTGCAGTCTTTGCAGTTCAACATAACTTTCAATGTGGCTGATTTTATCCGATAATGGTACCCTGGCAACATTCGTGTCATAAATCATGTAACGTAAAATGTCGGAAAGTTTCAACAGTGTTTCCGAAGCTTTTTCGGCATTGCTTTTTATTAAACTGTCGATGTTGTTCAGCGTATTGAATAAAAAATGGGGATTGATCTGATTTTTAAGCAGGGCCAGTTCGCTCTGAAGGTTTTGCTTTGCCAATTTTTCAGTCTGGACCCAACGCTCCAGGAGGTAAAAGACGAAACCGGAAATGGCATAAAACAGGGTGATGATATAGGTCAGGCTAAGGAAATAGATATAACTCACGTTCACCGCGAATTTCACGTAACTGGAAAGTTTCGCTATGCCAAAGGGTAAGACCACCAGGAACAGTACCGGGGCAAGATATTTTCGGAAACCACCCTTTTTCAATAATTTCGGTGAAAAATATCCATAGAAAAGGTAGAATACAATGGCAGGATAAATAATATACCATAAAACATTAACAACGATGTTGGTCAGATTAGAGAGGCTCCACATATCACTTCCCATATCGGGCCGCACAAATAGAGAGACGAAGTTCGAGCTTTTGCCGACGGTGTCGAATATGATATCATACATATCACCGGATTTGGTAAAATCTTCCTGCCTGTAATCCACAACTTTTCGGTCAAACCTTTGAAATTTCCGGCAAGAGAGATCAAATTTATTGCAATGGAATATCACTGAAAATTAGCTGGGTCGCCCCTCTAAGATTATTCCCCTGTTAATTCATAAGCTTCAAGCCGGTTATCATACAGGGTTGGGATGATGAGCAGTCTTTTCCCGGGGATATACTCAAATGCGGCACAATAGCGTGTCGGGGCCGTGGTGTTCAGCAACAGTTGTTTTTCGCCTGTACCGCTGATTTTAAAAAGCCGGCCGTTGAAGTCAGAAATAAGATAGTTGCCTTTTCCGTCGGCTGAAATGCCATCCATAACGGCTCCTTCACCCAGGCATGCCATGGTGGAGATGGTCTTGTTCCCGGGATCAACGGTTTTGATACACCCATCGCCCGAAGTGCCGATCAGCATCTTCCCTTTGTCGATGCAGATTCCGTTTGGTTTTGGCAAATCATCGCTTTTCAGCCACTCTTCCATGTTGCCGCCTGAAAGCCGGTAGATCAGATTTCGCCGGGTATCGGTGATAAAGAGATCTCCCTTCTTATCCACGGCAACATCATTGGGCATGCCAGGATTGGGAAAAGGATACCGGTTCACAATCGTACCCTGATCCGGATCAATCTCAACCAGCGCACGCCTTCCAACCACGTATAATTTATCATTGCTCATGCACATGCCCGCAGGCTGAAAAAGGCCGGTTATCCATTCAACTTTAACAATTTCGCCATCTGGCCTGATCTTTGAAATGAACTCCGCCCCCTCATTATAAAAGTTTGAAACATAAAGCACATCCCGCTTAGGGTCGTACTGAACCGATTCGGGATATTTCAATTTGTTTTTAATCTCCCAGCGTTTTACCAGTTTTTTATCCTGGTAAATGGCTTTGGAATCCCGGAAGATAAACCCCCATCCACCGGATGTTTCAGCCAGCGCAATCATCAGTTCATTCTTCCCCTTTTTTAATGGCAGGCTGATGTAGTCGTTGAGACCTACGATGCCCTGGAACGACGGGTCGCGGCTGGTGTAAGCGCTATTGCCGCAGAAAAGAAGCTTACCGTTAAGGAAAACAGAAACAATGTCGCTGTAACCAAAAGCAAACAGCCTGTTATCATCCGTGGCTGATTCGATGGTCGTCCTGGCAAAAACAGCATCCGGGGCATTTCCAGGGCGTGGATAATATTGCGAAATATCAACGATCCCGTCGGGACGGCACTGAACTTTTTTCCATACAATGCTGGCGATACCCTGCGCTTCAGGCGGCATTTCGTTATCAATCTCACTCAGTTTGAAAACAGGCGAAATCTCCCAGTTCAGAATGGTACCATACGGCATTTCGGCAGGTTTCTGTGGTTTGAATGCGATGGAGTTATCTTCCCTGCAGCTGAAGTTGGAAAAATAGGCGCTACCGTCATTGGGCCCGGACAGCCCCACCATTCCGGTTCGTGATCCATGGCCGAGATGCGGTATTTCAAGAACCGGGGCGGTCCCATTGTTAAGATAAATACGCGCCTGTTCGCCTTTGAATTCAACTTTGACATGAAACCATTCGTTTTCCGGGATTTCCGCACTGGCAATGTTGCCCGGTCCTGTATATAGTTGCCAGGAATCAACCTCGTTGAAGGTGGAAACATATTGCACCACATTCTGAAAAAGTGCAGGGAGATGAGGCCGGATATAGATCCGTTCATAATCTTCGGCTGATGCCATGCGGAACATGATCCCCGGGTAGGAACGTTGTCCCGTAACAGCCATATCAACCTCAATCACCCCGTTTCCGAAGGCCGGGCTTTTCAGATAAGCCGTACCCGAAAGGCATGATCTTCCAAGGAATTCGGTTTGCTTTGCATCCGTATACTCCCAGTGATCTTTATCAAACGGGATCGAGTTCTCCTGGGCTGATGACCTGGTGGAATAACCCAGAAGGATGGTCATGGTCAGAACGACGGAATAAGCGGATAAAAAAGGAATTCTTTTCATGGTTGAATGTTTTATTTTCAAGTCAGAATTCAGCGATTATTTAACGGGCATCCGGTTGCTGTGTGATTGAGTTTTTGCATGCAAACCACCTGCCTATTCCGGATCAGGCTGCAAACATAAACACCCGCTGCCAGTAAACTTCCATCAAAAGAGAGGCAATATTTTCCCGGAGGATTATCGCGAATGTCAAACTGTTTAATAATTTTCCCGGACGCATCCATGATGCATATGATGAAGTCACCGGGGCTGGATGACTCCATAAAAATGCTGGTGGTCGTTGAAAACGGGTTTGGAAATATCCTGAGCCGGCTGCCGGCCGACTCTGTGCTTCCTATGTCGGGTTTTAGGCCGACAGGAAACTCAACACCGGTAATCTTGCGTATCCTGTTTGCATTGTATTCAGAGATGTAGAGGTCGCCCTGGATGGTCATGGCAATGCTGTTCGGGCCGTTGAACTGGGCTGAGTCAAGCGGACCGTTGGCTGATCCGGGAATTCCGGTACCGGCAAATACCGACACCTCCCCGGTTGTTGAAATCCGGTAAATCTTATGATGGCCATAAGAGGGCAGATAGAGATTGCCTGATTGTCCGTATGCAAGATACTGGATTCTTGAAGCAGAACCATTCGGTACCGTTGCAAATACAGTGGCTGTCCCATCCGGGGCAACTTTGTGGATTTTACCCGTGTTGTAGTTTGAAACGTAGAGGTTTCCGAGAGGGTCAAACACCAGCCCAAGAGGCCCGCTGAAGCCTGTGGCATAAGTGCTGACGGCACCGGCAGGAGTGATTTTGCTCACCGTTGTGCTGCCGAAATTTGAAACATACAGGTTGCCGGCGGTATCAAAAGCCAGGGCGCTGGGATTGATCAGGCCGGTTGCAAAGACACTCTTGACACCGGCAGGGGTGATCTTATGAATGATCCCCGAATTGTAATTTGAAACGTACAAATTTCCGGATTGATCAAAGACCAGTCCATCCGGGGCATCAGCGGTTGAATCACAGGTGCTGACCACGACTCCGGGGGTTATTTTCAGCACAGTGGTCCCGGCGCCCCCACCCCAGTTGGCAACGAACAGGTTCTGTTCCCCGTCGAGGGCAAAGCCATCGGGGCCATTCAGCCCGTTACCCGTAAGAAAGGTGGAGACAGTCTGTGCGCAGATTCGCTCTGAAAAGCCTGTGAGTGAGAGAATAGTTAACAGAAAAAACAATTGCAGATTCTTCATAAAATGAGTGTTTCATATGTAATTGATGCAAAAATCAATGGTTCATCCACAGAAAAAAACAGCAATAGGTGAAAGGACATTAAAACTCGTTAAACGTCAAAATGGATCGGTCAATCGGACCCGTGAGTAATCGCAGATGAATAACCAGTTATTTTTCAATGTTTCTCTTTACGTCGACTTTCCGATCAGACTTACAGATTGAATTTGCAGGAAGGTATCAGTAGCTATACTTTTATTGAAAAATCATGCACCGGCAGGATGGAGTGAAAGAGTAGCTAAGTGTAACAACAAAGAATAAACAAATGAAGAAATTGAACGCAGATCACAGGATCATTTTTATGAGCATGAAACAACTGTCAACCCTATTGCTGGTCTTTTGTGTTTCTTATGCCGGATACTCCCAGGACAGCTTTAACAACACAACGAACCAACGCGTATTAACCAACCAACAGTGGTTGGAAGATCTTGAGTTTGCCCTTGCAAAACTTGAGGCAATCCATCCCAACAGGTATCAAAGAATTTCCCAGGAGGATTTTGCCAGGGTTGCTGGCAATGCCCGGAGCATGATAGAGCATTCAAAAAGTGATGACGATTGTTATTTTGCCATCAGACACGTCATTGCCTCCATTCAGGATGCGCACACCATGCTCTTCTTTGGCGGCATGGTTAATTATCGTGCAGTTGTATTGCCTGTAAAAATAGATTACCTGGCCGATGGCTATTTCATTGGAGGAATTGAGAAAGGGAAAAAGGAATTACTGGGCGCCAGGATACTTGCCATTAACGACACCCCGATGGATTCAATCGTGGTTAAGATGCAGGAGATTGTTTCTCATGATAATCTGTACTCGGGATTTGAGATGGCGAGCCGTGCCTTAAGGTACCCATTGATTCTCAAAGGCATTGGTGTAAAGATGTCGGGGAATGAATTTACATTTTCTGTATTAACCCTGGATGGCAAACCCGTTGATGTGAAATTGATCCCCGCCAATTCAATTCAGGATTCCGATTTATTCACGGTTCAATCTCTGTTGGATCGGTCAAAGCCACTTCATTTAAAAAACCTGACAGAAGATTACTGGTTTGAATACCTGAGCAACGATAAATTGGTTTATGCCCAGATCAACAGGGTGGAACGCCGGGGGGAAGAGAACAAATCATTCAGCCGGTTTACAGGTGATTTTTTCAAATATTTCGATCAGCACGCTGAAGAAATCGGGAAGGTGATCATTGATTTAAGGTTTAACCCCGGAGGCCAGGGCAGGTTGACGATCCCATTTATTAAAGAAATGGTAAAAAGGGAAAATCATTTCCCGCGGGGAAAGCTTTTTGTATTGATCGGTTCAAAAACCTATAGTGCAGGTGTTGTTTTTGCCACTCAGTTCTTGGAATATACCAATGCCATCTTTGTGGGATCACCCAGTGGTTGCGCCGCCAACATGTTTAGTAACAGCAATTCGGCAGGCAAACTGCCGAACAGCCGATACGAACTCGATATTGCTTCACGGCAAATTGAGAATACCTGGATAGCTAACCGGAATATTTTCAAAATTGATGTGCCGGCCATAATGACCGGCAAAGATTATTACACTGGTTCCGATCCTGCGTTGGAGGCCATTGTGAAAGGAGAAATATGGCCTCTTGAAGACCTGGCTGCGCTTAAAGGAGCTGATGAGGCTTTCAGGCGCTACAATGAATTCAAAAAAAAATATGCTGATCTGAACTGGTGGAATACCAGTGAAAACCTCGAAACAACCATCAATGATAAAGGTTATGCATTGATCGCCGGGAAAGAAATTGAGAAAGCAACGCAGGTGTTTATGCTGAATACATTGATCTTTCCCTCCTCCGCGAATGCTTTTGACAGTCTTGGAGAAGCCTTCATGCTCGCGGGCAACAAAGAATCGGCCATTAAGCACTACGAAAAATCGTTGGCGCTGAATCCGCAAAATACCAATGCACTGGAGCAGTTGAAACAATTAAAAGAAATCAAATGAAAACGGCATCCCGGCTTATGGCCATCTTATTGCTTGCAGGTAACATCTCTGTTGCCCAGCAAACAACGGTAGCGTTCCCAAAACTCACCGGCCCCTATCTTGGACAGAAAATACCCGGTAAGATACCAGAACCATTTGCAGATAGCGTTTTCGGTTCACGATACGAACGATTTCACACCATGATCAGCTTTTCTCCGGATGGAAAAGAGGCTTATTGGCAGGCACGTGAGAAGAAATCCCTGGCCAATGATCCGAAAAAAGAGGGGATTTTTATGTCGAAAATCGAAAAGGGGTTATGGACCCCACCAGTTCCTGCTTCATTTTCAATGGTCAACAAGAATGATGATGCTCCGACATTTTCACCTGACGGAAAAAGGCTTTATTTTCTTACAACGCGCTCCGATGAACATGGGGAAATTAATGGAGATGAAAATATATGGTATGCAGATAAAGTAAACGACACATGGACGGATCCCAAACCTTTACCGGCAACCATCAATTCAATGAAACTGATCCATTGGGGAATATCGGTCGACAGCGAATATAATCTGTATTTTGGGGTCAGGCCAACAATGGATTTACGGGATGGTTATCACGGTGATATCTATTGCTCGAAATATACAAACGGAAAATACAGCCAACCAGAAAAGCTTCCCGCTACCGTCAATATCCCTGGTTATAAATTCTCTCCCTATATTTCTGCTGATGGGGATTTTTTGCTTTTTACACACATCGGCAGCAAAGAGGATCACTATAAAATCATGATTAGTTTCCGCGAAAATGATGGAAACTGGTCAAAGGCAAAGGAAATAAATAAGGTAATCAGCATGAGTAATATTGATATTATCAACCCCTATGTTTCCAGCGATGGAAAGTATTTCTTTTTTAGCCGGATAATCAATGGCCGGCATCCAAAACCCTGTTGGGCTGACGCCTCTTTCATTGAAGAGTTAAAAAATTTCACGACAGTTCCATTCTTTTCCGATCACAACCGCATGCTGGTCGATGCTGAAATGCAGCGCATGGATGGAACCTGGCGCAAAGTACGCTTATGGGTCGATTCAGGCAGTCCGGAGTTTTTTATCAGTGAACCGCTCGCCCGGGATCTGGGAATAGACCTTTCCGCAACAGAAGACCCGACATTTAAAAGCGCCAATTTTGACATCGATGCTCCAACAGGTGTTCGCATCGGGGGAATGGATCTGAATTTCGAAGGAGTGAAATCAAGGGTCAAATTTCAACCTTACTGGTTGTTCAGCACGATGCAGAGCGATGGAAACCTTCCTGCCACACTCCTGAAAAAATATCATGTCGTTTTCGATTATCCGAAACAACAACTGACCATTGCCGAACCAGGCAGCCTCAAGCCAAAAGGGGCAGGATCTCCGGCAAACATCCATCCGCAAACGGGGATTGTCCAGATGGATGCCCTGATCGACGGAGACAGATGCAGTTTGGCCCTTGACATGGGGGCTTCGTACAGTTTCATCTCTGAGGAGCGGTTGCTCAAACATGCCGATAAACACCCCGAATGGCCCCGGGTCACCGGTACGGCAGGCTGTGCCAACATGTGGGGATGGTGGCCAGCCAACGAACAGAACTTCCCGGTGGTCAGGATACCACAGGTAATATGGGGGAATGAGGTTTTCTCAAATATCGGGATGGTGGGTGTTACCAGGTTTTCAACCAGTGGACAAACTTTTGGAGAATGGTACTCGGGAAAAACGGCTAAACCGGTTGATGGTTTTCTGGGACCAAATGCACTGAAAGATTTTCGTGTTGAGATTGACTATGCAAACAGCCGGGTGTACTTTGAAAAAGTGAAAGACCATGACCAGGGAGAGATGGACCTGGTGGGAATTTCGCTTCATCAGCTTCCGGACGGGAACTACCAGGTGGTTGGAATAGTGCAACGCAAGGGAAAACCTGTTGTTCAGGGTGTCGAACCTGAAGATCTCATGATCAGCATCGATGATTTCAAGACACAAGGTAAAACCATGGGAACCGCGGTTAACATGTTAAGGGGAAAACCGGGCGAAATTCGTATTCTGGGTATCGAACGAGAGGGTAAACGGTTCAGGACGGCAGCGAAAGTTGAACATATTTTATAGTATCCGCCGGTAATGATTTTTCACAGTTAATTGGAAAAACCGGAGTTCCGGAACACCCTCAACCAATTTTAATTGCAAAATCCCAGCCTGCACTCAAGGCGAAATTCCCGAACCCTGTTCCGAACCTGGCTCCAAACGAAAGTTGATTAGATACAACGATGGTGGTTAAGTCACACGCCAGTGAAAATAACATTCACCCGGCTTTCCGTTTTTAATTGCGCTTACAATTCCCGTTGCAGCATCTCTGACATCGACAAAGTTTTTTACCCCGGGAGGGCAGATACCGAACTTTCTGTTCAAAACCATGTTAAAGATCCTCCCGGAATGTGTCAATCCGCAGCCACCTGTGGAGCAATTGAACTTTCAATTGTGCTGAATTTTGCATTATAATTTCTAAGCTTTATGATATGACAACTCCGGTTTCAGCATATAAAGAATTAGAAGGCAGAAAGATTCCAATTGTTGGCGGGTTTAATTTGGGGGGAAGATATTTTTTAACTCCATCGATAGGCATCAATGCGGAGCTTGGATATACTTATTATGGCCTGGCCAGAAGCAGCAATCATCCTGAATATCCCTTTGGTTATGGAAGCGGAAAGTTATATGCGTCATTAGGGCTATCATTAAGACTTGGTAAGCATTGATAAAAGCAATGAGCTACAACAGTTTCATATTCAATTTACAAAACCTTTGAAAAGGATTTCGAGACTGTCAAGTATCATTGATTTATTTACCAGGGTGTTTGGCAAACCAAAACTATCCAGCTGCAAAAACTTCATGAAGGAAGTGTCACTTTCAAAATTCCTGTCAAAAAACAACCCGTTTATCGACAAATGAGCATGATAATTTTGCAAAACTTTGTTTACGAATTGAACGGAATGGTCATTTTTAAAAGAAGCGAAAAAAGTGTTTATGTCAGATTTATACTTGAAATCCAGATTATTCAGATAATTTGAATTGGCCAGGTATGCCATGATATGGAACAGCTCCAGCTGAGAATTGATCTCAATTTTAATTCTTTGTTTTTCAACTCCGAAGTTCTTGAATTCACCAGCGTTGGAATAGCCGGCTGCTAAAATCATCGTAAATACAATCGTTGCAAATAACAGGCTATTCTCCAATTCCATAAATTTCCGCTGCGTTTTTAAACATTATTCTCTCAGCTATTTCAAAAGAATCGCCCTCTGAAATCCAATGATCCTTAATTAAATCACACAGGGAACGTGTTATTCCCTTTCTCGCAAGGATGGAATGACCAATTAAGTTTTCTATGTATAAATCATCTCCGCCGAATACCAATAGCTTACTGACAGGAGCAGTCACAATATATTTTTTCAGAAAGTCAATGGATGCAATCGGGTTTATTGACCAGGACCCGCACATATCGATAAAAGCATTATGATAATGCTTCGCCAAAGATATCATGGGTTCATAGTAAGGGTAAGAGACATGAAAGAAAATAAATCTTGAATCAGGACATAACCGGCAAAGTTTTGCGCAATCAGCCGGGTTATACATTACATTTTCCAGATTCATCATATTATTCATGGCCTGGTATCCTGTATGCAATTTAATGGGCAATCCTTTTTGAGTTGCCTGATCAACGACATACCAAAAAAGATAGTCTTGAATTTGCTTTTCCTCTATTTCTGACAATTCTTTTCCTGATAATTTATCTTGAAACAACGGTTTTGCCTTTTGAAAATCTATTTTCTCAAAATCAAGCCGTCTGAAATATGCATTGCCGATTTTGACTCCAACAGCCGAATTTGAGTATTTATCAAACCACCAGTCAATGATGTGTAACCAATCATTTAAATCAGAAACTTTTGGAAGAATATTTTCATTATATTGTTCGACATTTATTCTGATCATGCCAAATGCATTAATGTCCTGAAAAAATATCTCAGGTAACTCCGTTTCTTTAAATGGTCTGCCGGGATGATTTACGATGCAACTCCTGACATTTGCTTTTTTCAGGGTCTCTTTATAAAATCCTTTTTTCTTGTATGCCTGATATTTTTGTTCCAGTTCCGGAATGTTTTCCTGCGCCAATTGTGGAATATTATATAGCTCCTTTATGGTGTTTTGAATCACCTGTCCATATCCTGTATACTTAACTTTATGCCAGTAAGGCTCAATAATTTTCCATTTATCAATCGGGTTTATATCAGGGGATGTAAATGAATCAACATCTCTTTTTGGCATCCCGGCTGATACAAAATCAAATTTTGAATAGAGACCGAAAATAGTTGTCCAGTCATCACACTGTATGAATGGTTTTAAGCAATTCAATCTCTCCGCCTCGTCTATGAAATGTTCATGGGTATCAATAAACTGAGTCTCCTGAATTTTTTCAGATATTCTTTCAAAATGGTTATTCATCTTAAATTGTCTTTGGTTGCAAATCCTTATTGGCTATATCGCTTGTATCCAGACAGATATTAAATTTACTTGTTGTAATGTTCAGGGTAATTCTTACATCTTATTAAAATACGCATTGTAATTAATGCAGCTGTCATAAAAAATGAAATCCCGATCAAATGTGAAATTGAATTACTGCCTGATTCTCCAAGTGCATTAAAATCATTCATGGACCCAGGTAAATATGCAAAATAGTTGTTTCCAACATCAAAAAGCGGACTCAGGATCATAATTACTAAAATTAACATATGGAGCAAAGACCTTCTTCCATACGCTCCGTAGGAGCGAAATATTGGTAGAACGATGAGGTTCAGGAGCATTTCGCGCCGTAGGTGCGAAATTATTTTCCGGAGAATCAAATCCAGAATGCATTGCGCACCTACAGCGCGCTGAGCTCGGAGTGGGGGTATACGGGCTACCAGGATTTGGCTCCTACGGAGCCCGAAAGGATTGTTTGAAACTGTATCCTTAAACAGAAAGGAACTTGCTATATTGAATTCTTCTGGTATAATAGCGCTCATGCAATATCTTTAAGAAAACGTCTGGTTTTGTTAAAAAGAACTCGGGGCACCAGCCGAACATCGGGCTGGCGATTACATACGCATTGAACACATCAGGGTAGAACAAAAAATTATACATCACGAAAAGACCGCTAATTGACTGGCCTGCAAGTATTTGGTAACCGTTTGTCCGGTAGTTTTTATTTATTTCCGGGATCAGTTCATCTTTTATAAAAGTACAGAATGTTTCGCCAACTTTCACATGTCCGCTGTCATCGGGACATGACCTGTAATTACCTGCCGCACCTGTGTTGGATATCCCGATGAGGATCATGTCGGGGATACGGTCGCCCGTTAAATTATCCAGGGTGGCGGCTTCATTGGCAAACTGTGAAATGTTTTGCCCGTTCATTATGAAGACCACGGGGTAAGTTTTTTCCGATTTTTCAGGGTTGCTTAGTTTATTGCTTTTGTATTTGGCAATGATGTAATAAACATCGGGTTTTAAAAGTAGCACGAACATGAGGATGCTGATGAACAGGAAAGCGACAAGGGCTTAAATGCTGGCGATTGTCAGGATGGTGAAAAGGTTCAAATCACATCGCCGAAGGGGTGAATGTTCACGAAATTGTAATGAAGGTCGGCGGCAAATTTAACAATATCTTTGCGGGTTACATGGTCGATCTGGTCATTGACGCTCATGCAATCAGATCGGGGAAATAACTATATTTGTCATCTTGTTGAAAACGATTTTATGAACTTCTTTCGCAGCAAGCTGGTTCCGCCCATTCAAATTCTCCTGGGATTCATCACCCTCCTGGTCGTTGCGGTTTCGTGCTCCGATAAGCAGGAAAGCCTCGAACCGTACGAATTCGGGGAGACCAAAAAACTGGTTGCTTTTGTCGAGGATGCCGCCGGTCTGGTCAGGGAAAAGGGGATTGCCGCTTTCCGCGATTTCGACCGGAAGAACAGCTCATGGCTGAAGGGCAACAGGTACCTGTTTGCCTATGACCTCGACGGAACCTGCATTTTTCATCCGGTTTCCCCGGAACTGGTCGGCAGGAACATCATCAATATGACCGACCTGAACGGAAAACCCGTGATAGGGGAGATCGTACAGATAGCTTCCAATACGAAGCATCCCTTTGGGTGGGTCCATTATCTCTGGATGGAACCGGGGGAGATTTATCCGGAATATAAAAGTTCCTATATCATGCGGGTTACAGACCCGTCGGGCCATGTATTTGCTATCGGCAGCGGGAACTACAAGCAGAAGGCTGAAAAGATCTTTCTGTCCGACATGGTCGATTCTGCATGCATCCAACTGGAGCAGACAGGATTGGAGATGATACCGCAGTTCCTTGACAAGTCGGGGAAATATAATTTTTATGATTCTTACATCTTTATCCTCGATGAGCAGGGCACTGCCCTTGTTGATCCCTCCTTCCCGAGCCTGAGCGGCCGAAAGCTGGCGAACCTGAAAGATGCCATCGGCAAGCTCATTGTGATGGAGATGATCGGCAAGCTAAAGACTAGTCCGAAGGCCTGGATATCGTACATGTCGAAGAGCCCGGATGAGAACAAACCGGTTAAAAAAATTGCCTACATCCGGAAGATACATATAAACAACAAGGGCTACATCGTCGGATCCTCCATCAGGCTGGAGAAACCGGTCTGGCTAAAGATCTGATCTCAAAAAAGGCATTATGGCTACACCTCCCAAAGGCATGATCTATGGCGTTGATGACAAACCTCCCTTCTTTGTCACGATCCTGCTCGGATTGCAGCATATTTTCACCATGTCGAGCATGCTGGTGCTGCCGGTCGTGATTGTCCAGGAGATCGGCGGAAATTTTCTGGAGATCAACAGTGTGGTATCTTTTTCGATGATTGCAGCTGGTTTCGGGACCATCCTCCAGTCGCTGAAACGAGGCCCCATCGGATCCGGCTACCTTTGCCCGAACCTGTGCGGCCCGTCGTACATGGCGGTCTCGCTCGAAGCGGGCTGGCTTGGAGGCCTGCCGCTGATGCATGGCATGATCATGTTGTCGGGGCTGGCCGAGATGGCTTTTGCCCAGGTGATTCCGAAGCTGAAGAAACTCTTTCCCCCCGAGATCACAGGGCTGGTAGTCATCATGGTCGGGGTTGCGCTGATCCCGCTTGGTGTGTCACGCTTCATCGGCGTGGAATATTCCGGCGACTCGATCGAACCGGCAAAGATCATCATCGCCTGCCTCACCCTTGGGGTGATGATCGGCATCAACCTCTGGGGCAAAGGCAAGATCAGGCTTTATGGCGTGCTCATCGGCATCATCCTGGGGTACCTGCTTTCGTTGCTGGCCGGCCTCATCGGTTCGGCTGAAATGCGACAGGTATCGCAAACCCCTCTTTTCGCTTTGCCCGGTCAGGGGGTGAAGATGTTCAGGTATGCCTTCGATCCTTCGCTCATCATACCTTTTATCCTGATCTCCATCATCCAGTGCCTGAAATCGTTCGGCAACATCATCACCTGCCAGAAACTCAGCGATGACGACTGGAAGGAACCCGACCTGAAAAATGTAGGGAAGGGATTGATGGCTTCCGGCATCAGCGTATTCACCTGCGGATTCCTCGGCGGGGTTGCTACCGACACCTCTGCCAGCAATGTCGGGCTTTCGGCTGCAACCGGCGCCAATAGCAGGGTCATTGCCTGGAGCGCAGGAGGGATCTTTATGCTTCTTGGGTTCCTCCCCAAGATGGCGGCGCTGTTCACCATCATGCCCCAGCCGGTGATGGGCGCCATCGTGGTTTTTGTGACCTGCTACATGCTGATCTCGGGAATGCAGATCATCCTGGCCAACCCGATCTCCACGCGCATGATCTTCATCATCGGAATCTCGATGATCTTCGGACTGAGTGCTGACATTGCTTCCTCACTGTTTTTCACCGTCCCGTCGTGGCTGGTGCCGGTATGTTCCTCATCCCTCACCGTATCTACCCTGCTGGCGGTAATCCTGAACCAGGTGTTTGTGGCGCCGCCGGCTGCTCCCTCCCCCAAATCCTGACCCAACCGGTTCCATCGGTTAATTTTTCTTCTGCATCAGCTGGCGGATCGTTTCAAAATCTGCACAAAGGGCACGCATGCGAACGAAACTGGCCTCCGGAACCGGGATCCATACTCCACCGCTTGTTCGGCTTTATAAGGCTTTACTGCCGATCTGCTGAAGGATGGCGCATCGCTGAAAGAGCCGGGGAGAGGTACTGCTACAGACCGTGAGAGGTCATACAGTTTCGCCTGCCAGCTTCGGTTTCCAGTATGGATCAAACTCCTTCACCTGGCCACCGATGTTCCCGATGTTATAGGTAAAGGAACTGTCTCCGTGCTTTTTGCTTTTATGATTGTCGAGGATCAGGCAGAAGGCGATGATCAGCTCGGCTTTGCAGTCATCGCTGGCCGTAATGGCATAGTTATCGCCTTCGAACCAGCTTACGGCATCCTTCTCCCACCAGGCAACCTGGGTATTGTTCCGGTACACCGAGAATTTCCTTCCACGGTGCCCGTAGATATGGTAAATATCGGGACTGCAGTGACACTGGTAGTGCATATCCCACCACGAAAGTGCCCTGAATTCAATGGTCTGGTTATCGTGAAGCCTGATTTTGTACTTCGGTTTCCAGAAGAACCATTGCCTGTTGATCGTTAACCTTGCCCTCTGATCATCATTCCGGTACAGGTTGATCACTGCCAGCAGCCTGAAAAATTCGGAGGAGGCTTTATAGGCAAGCTTTCCGTCGATGAAGATCTGGTATTTATCCCCGATGGCGATTTTCTTCTGGTTGATGTCGATTCGCATATGATGCCTGTTTTGCTTACAAAGATACCTGGAATTCTGAGTTCATGGGAGTCCGGAAAGGCTAAATCTTCATGACCGTGCAGGCATGTTGTCAACCTCATCAGCACGGCCTCCTCATTCATAAGTTGCTTGCAGGTTGCCTGTTCTTCCGTGTCAACAGAGGATTTGTTATCCACGTTGAACTGTCCTTTTACCAGGTGAAGGATTTTATTGACTTCAGTTTTGTAATCTATCCGGGCAGCACATAATTGAATTTCGCAAAATGGTTAACTTCGTAAACTGGTAATTGAGAGCAAACTTCACCTTTTACTTCTACATTTGTCATTAATCTTCAACGCAAGACTGAAAATGAATAGAAGCGCCTGTTCATCGCGTTTCAAACAATAACTCTGAAAATATGAAGAAAATATTGCCGTTTCTTTTACTGTCATTCTGCCTGATCACCCTGAAATCAGCAGCGCAAATCAGCAGCGCCAATGATTCTGTTGATGAAAATTCAATAAAGCTAACGGAAGCGTACAAATTATTACAGCTGCAACAGTTTGACTCTCTGGAGAAAATTCGCCTTCTCAGCGATATTCAGAGCGCTTCAGGCAATTCGAAAAAAACAAGGGACCTCGAGACCAGGCTCCGGAATATTGAAACAGAAGACTCACTGCGAAAACTGGAACTTAATTCCAAAATCGAATTTCTTCGTCAAAACGTGAAAGGCTCAGCCGTGAAGCCCTTTAACGATACCCTGTTTTTAATTCATTCAAGAATTGCTTCTTATAAGCCCCACGACCGGGCAACCAACATTTCAAGGCATATCATAAAAATTTACGATGATCCGTTTTTCAACCCTGATTCTCTTAAATTGATACAAGCCAGCGACGGGACAGAGATCACCTACAGCAGCGATTTAGTGATTATGCTGGTCACGAACATCGATGCCATGTATTATAACAAGGAGGCGAACCAACTGGCATCAGAATACCTGAACATCATTAAAAAGGCAATTGTTGATGAACGAGAGGCTAACAGTCTCTCAAACTGGTTGTTACGCATTGGAAAGGTGGTGATGATCATTGCCGGCTTATTCCTGCTTATCTTTCTAATCAACCGATTATTCCGGCAGGTCAGAAAATTCATAACCTTACACCGCGAGAATTATCTGAAGGGACTTACGATAAACAAAATCAAGCTGTTATCTCCTGAGAATCTTGAAATATTTATCATGCGGCTGAGTGGATTGATTCGAATTCTGGTTATTCTTCTTACAGTATATCTTTCCTTTCCGCTCCTTTTCAGTATTTTCCCGGAAACAAGAATGTGGACTGCCACGCTGCTGAAATGGATCATCAACCCTGCCAGACAGGCGCTGATGGCATTCATTGCTTTCCTTCCCAACCTGTTTACGATCCTGGTCATATTTTTCATCTTCCGGTATACGATCAGGGGAATCCGGTATTTCGTGGTACAGATTGAAAAAGAGGAAATCCAGATCAGTGGCTTTCATGCCGACTGGGCTCAACCCACCTTCAGATTACTGAAATTCCTGTTGTATGCCTTTATGCTGATCCTGATCTTCCCTTATTTGCCGGGTTCCGGATCCCCGGCATTCCAGGGGGTCTCTGTTTTTCTGGGGGTTTTGCTGTCATTGGGCTCCTCGAGCGCAATTGCCAACCTGGTGGCCGGAATGGTTATCACCTACATGCGCCCTTTCAGGGTAGGCGACCGGGTGAAAATCGGAGACATCACAGGCGATATCGTTGAAAAAACAACGCTGGTCACCCGTATCCGTACCGTTAAAAACGAAGATGTCACCGTTCCTAACTCAGCCGTATTGTCAAGCAGCACCATTAACTATTCCACGCATGCCGCGCGACCCGACAGCGGCCTCATCATTCACACAACGGTTACCATTGGCTACGACGCTCCCTGGGAAGATGTTCACCGCGTACTGCTGGAGGCCGCTGCCCGCACCGGGTTGATCCTGAAAGATCCACCGCCTTTTGTTCTTCAAACCAGCCTCGATGACTTCTACGTGTCGTATCAGATAAATGGCTACACAAAAGAAGCAAACAACCAGGCAATGCTTTATTCACAGCTCCATCAGAATATTCAGACATGCTTTAACGAAGCTGGTATTGAGATCATGTCGCCACACTACCGGGCGCTAAGGGATGGCAACATGACCACCACCCCTGCGTCTCACCTGGAAAAGGAGTATGAAGCTCCGGCATTCAGGGTGACCGGTATCAAAAATTAGCTGCTTATTGTTCCCTGGGTAGTTTCATCGGGCAAATGTTATTCATTTTATCCTGATTATAATTTTACATTTAAACAGCTTATCCCTGAGCCATGGCCTTTGATAATAATAAACCAAAGTCAGATTTTTTCTTTTCAAACTTTTAAAATAACAGGTTTTAACGTAATGACCTCCAACCGGATAATTACCTTCCATTAATTCTGTTGAAATTTGACGAACAGACAGAATTGTTGAATCGTATGGAGTTGCCAGACTCCAGCCATAACCTGCTCCGGGACATTCAACGAATTTAAGTTCAAAACCCTCATTCACACGTATATTCTTCCTTATTACCGTGTCTGAATTGATTAACCGTTGTCCCAAAGAGGTCGTACTTCCAATTACACAAAGAATGACCAGAATTGTCGCGGAAATGTTCCGAAAACGCTTATTGTTGATTCCTTTCATAACCTATCATTATTGAGTCTGCTCCGAAAAGTCCGATCAACTGGATCCTGAGCGGAGTCGAAGGATGCAAAAACCTGATAATAAGGACACTTCGACTTCGCTCAGTGTCCGGTTTTCCGTTAATTGACTTTTCGGAGTGGGCTCATTATTAGAATTCTCAAAGATCATATAACCGGTAACGAGATAGCGAATTTTCCGATAAAGATAGTATTATACTATGTCATTCCGGAAAATAGTATTCCTTTTTCGTATTTCCTTCCCTGTAAAAGTCAAGAAACTCAAGCACAACTGCGCTTTCATCTTTTTGCAATACGTTAGCGCTTCCATAATCGATCAGCCCGCTGTCAGGATCAAGTGCAAGCACGGCCCGCATACTGCCAAGGGCCTTGCTGCGTTTCCCCGACCAGTTGTTCTCCAAATGGCTGTAATCGCGAAAATTGAAAATGAAACCGGGTAAGGCAGGTCATTCCTGTTCATCTGATTTTTTTGGCATGGTGAAGTAGAATACTGTTCCCTTGTTAACTTCACTTTCTACCCATATTCTGCCACCATGTTTTTCTATGAAATCTTTAAAAGAAGCAATTCCAACCCACTGCTTGATTCGCCTTCGGTACCCGGCCGACTGACATTTTCATCGATGCGGAACAGGTTATCAACCATTTTCTGATTCATTCCGATGCCGTTATCCCGTATTGAGACAACAACCGGCTGGTCACGGTCAGAGACCGCACCAATCGTGATTTGCCCGCCTTTGGGGGTGAATTTGATGGCATTTGAAAGCAGGTTGCGGATGGTTGACTGAAGCATTCGCTCATCGGCATAAACATGCAGGTTATCCGGAACATCAATGTTAATATTGATCTGTTTATCATTTGCCGATTCGCAATGTACCTGAATGAAACTGTTGATTTTATTTTTCAGGATCATATTTTCCGGCTCAAAAGTGGTAATTCCTCTTTGCATACGCGACCATTCAAGAAGGTTCTCAAGCATATCATATAATTTTGCAGCTGATTTGCTCATGGTTGTTGCCAGCTTTTGAATTTTAACGAGGCTAAGGTTGTTCAAATCCTCTGCCATGAGCCTTGTAAGGTTGAGGAATGCCCCAAACGGGCTTCTCAGATCATGGGCAATGATTGAGAAGAATCGGTCTTTTTCGGCATTGACCCTGACAAGATCTTCATTGGCAAGAGAAAGTTGTTCGGCCATTTGTTTCAGCTGGTTCTCGATCTTTTTGCGGTCCGAAATATCAACAATGACGGCCATGAAATAATTTATCGACAGGTCTGCATTCCTATTGCACTGAACAGCCATGTGTGTATCGATAAAATGACCGTCCCTGCAAATAAACCGCTTCTCTATCGCATATCCATCAGTCTCACCAGCCATAACACGGTTGAATTGTGCAATATCTGCAGCCAGGTCGTCGGGATGTGTCAGTTCATCCCAGGTCATCGGTAAAAGTTCTGCTTTGGTATAGCCCAGCATGTTGCATAAAGATGCATTAACTTCGAGCCATCCTTTTTCAAGTGAGGTGATCGCATGACCAATAAGCGGGAGATCAAAAAAACTACGGAGCAGCGCTTCGCTATCCTGGAGCGCTTTTTCCACTTTCCTGCGTTCGGTTATATCCTCTTTCAGCGCCAGGTAATGGGTTATTTTTCCGTTCGAATCGGTGATAGGGCCAATCGTCGAGGATTCCCAGTAGAGCTCACCGTTTTTCTTTTTGTTATGAAAGATACCTTTCCAGTGTTTTCCTGATGTTATGGATGTCCACAGTAGTTCGTATTCATTTGATTTGGTCTCTCCTGATTTCAGTACCCGCGGATTTTTTCCGACCAATTCATCCAGCAGGTAGCCGGTCGTTTCACATGCTTTGGGATTTGCATATTCAATATTCCCCTCAAGGTTGGTGATCACAATACTGACAGGACTTTGTTCGATGGCAGTTGAAAGTTTCCGTACTTCACTTTCAGCCTGTTTCCTTACTGAAATATCGTGTATGATTCCCACAGCATGCCACTGATCTTTCAGGTTAATGGCTGATAACGACAATTCGATGGGAAATTCCTGGCCGCCTTTTCGGATGGCGCGAAGCTCAAGCGTTTTTCCGATTGCAGCGCCTTTCCCAGATGTTTTAAAAAGGTGGAAAGCCTTCCTGTGTTCATCTAAAAAGCGGACGGGTGCAATGAGGTCGTGCAGGTTTTTTCCAAGTATCTCCTCCTGCGAATACCCGAAAATATTACAGGAGGCTTCATTCCAAAAGGTGATGTTTCCCTCATTATTGATCATAATTATAGCATCGCGCACAGAGGTGTTGATAGCCGTCAGGATGCTGTCGCGCTCCCAAAGTAATTCCTTTGCTACTTTGCTCTCACTGATATCCCTTGCAACGGCATATACTTTTGTTTTATCTTCACTTGCTTTTCCCCTCCATTCGAGCCACTTATACGAACCATCCTTACAACGGTAACGGTTTACAAAGTTGAACGCCTCATGTCCTTCAAGTTCATGTGCAAATTCTTTAACGGTTTGTTCGACATCATCCGGATGAATAAATTCAACGATAGGCTTGCTCAGCAATTCTTCACTGGAGTATCCCAGCGTTTTTTCCCATGCCTGGTTCAACTGTATAAAGTATCCGGTATCTGAAGCGATACACAACATGTCGGGACTCATTGTAAAAAACACATCCATCGCAGGATCATTGAAATACACTATTTCCGTTGACGCATTTAATGCTGGCAAAGAAACGGGATGGAATTTTTTATCTTCCATAAGTATTACTTTGAAGAGGCTGACTGATGACTTTTCAGTAATCATCAGTGTGTTTTTTCTGTAGAATAAGTATTGTTACAAAGTTAATAAAATTAACCCACTTTTAGAAGAACGGTATTGGGCCAATCTTTTTTAAATTGGTTGTGATGATCATGGAAATGACTCCCGGTGCCGAGGATTAGCACGATCAAACCTGCTGGTTTACATCAGGCACAATTCAGCAACATTAAATTGCTGCCAGTCCGATCTGACCGGTTAAACCCGGTTTCCGGCATGGGATTAGGTGAGTGAATTTTAATTCCTCAGGTAATACCGGAAAGCATCATCTTTGTTCAGCGATATGAAATTCCGGATCCATTTTTCCCTGATATGATCGTGCTTAATTAAATTTGTTACGTAATTTCTTTTTTTACTATTTTCACCATTCAAACAAGTCTATACAGTCAATTTATATTTGCCTTGCAAACAAGATGACAAATTTCACCATATCAATATTTTCCATTTCACAAATTTGCAATTTCGCTACCTCGCTACCTCGCTACCTCGCTAATTCACAATTTCGCTACCTCGCTACCTCGCTATTTCACAATTTCGCTACCTCGCTACTTCACTATTTTCCCAATTTCACTACCTCGCTACCTCGCTACCTCGCTACCTAACATGACCGATCCCCGCCGCATATATCACCTCAACCCTGTTGGTACACAACCTGGCTGTGTCATTTACTGGATGCAGCGCGACCAACGGGCCATTGATAACTGGGCGTTACATTATGCCCAGGAAAGAGCACTTGCCATACACCAGCCATTGGTTGTGGTATTCTGCCTCGTTCCGGGCTTCCTGGGCGCGACTATCCGCCAATATGATTTCATGATCAAAGGACTTACAGTTACATCACGTAAACTCGGTAAGTTTAATATTCCGTTTTTCCTTCTATATGGATTGCCTCACGATGTGCTTCCAGGTTTCGCTGAACAAATGCAGGCCGGTTTGATTGTTGCTGATTTTAACCCGCTTAGGCTCCCCATGGCATGGAAATCGAAAGTAGCCGAGCGTATTTCAATCCCTTTTCATGAGGTAGATGCACACAACATCCTTCCTTGCCGGCATATTTCAGATAAGCTGGAATATGCCGCTTTTACCCTTAGAAAAAAGGTCGAACAACAGCTTCCTGAATTCCTGACCGAATTTCCAATACTGGTCCGACATCCAGATTTCGCTGCTTTTCATGAATGGATCGGGCCTGACTGGTCAGAGGTTATGAAGTCGGTTCGGGTCGACAGGGATGTGCCTATGGTCGACTGGCTGTTGCCAGGCGAAAACAATGCTGCGGATGTCCTCATCGATTTCATCGAAGAACGGCTCCATACCTATGATACCGAACGCAATATTCCGCACCGGAAGGGGCAGTCTGATCTGTCGCCCTACCTGCACTTCGGCCATCTTTCGGCACAACGTGTGGCGATTGAAATTATGAAATCTGCAGGTAATCCAGCTTCTATAACAGCATTCCTTGAAGAGCTGATCGTGCGCCGTGAGCTGGCGGATAATTTCTGCCTGCACAACCCCGACTACGAAAATTTTAACGGATTTCAGCCCTGGGCCAGGACCACATTGAACAAACACCGCGATGATCCGAGGGAATATCAGTATACCGTAGCTCAATTTGAACAAGCTATTACCCATGATGATCTGTGGAATGCGGCACAGCGGGAAATGGTCGTCACCGGAAAAATGCACGGGTATATGCGTATGTACTGGGCAAAAAAAATACTTGAGTGGACCAGGTCTCCCGAAGAGGCCATG
>Ga0247842_10003092_pt1 | contig 23154 bp, 20 predicted proteins | sample LaCruzMarch2015__3_FD_192411 | JGI IMG/M metagenome (GOLD analysis project Ga0247842, IMG submission 192411) | Freshwater microbial communities from meromictic Lake La Cruz, Castile-La Mancha, Spain - LaCruzMarch2015_19m | ecosystem: Environmental > Aquatic > Freshwater > Lake | place: Spain...
TACTGAAGAAAGGAATCTCATCATCAATTTCCTATGATATAATGGACCGGGAATCTAAGCTAATAAATGATATCCGATCCGACTCTGCCAGATAGATTAAAAGAATTTCTAATATTAAAAACAGTACAAAAAATTATAAAATATGCTATCATTAAAAATTGACGGAGCCCCGGTAGAGCTTCCACCGGATTTCTCCATAACGCTTAATCTGAAAAATCCGATTTTTGGCGAAGTAGGTTCGTATTCCTATCCATTTAAACTTCCAAATACCCAGCGCAATGCAATACAGATTGGATTCAGACACCGAATTCCAAATACAGCCGATATTTATCACGATTTTAATGGAACCTTTTTATGGAAAGGAATTTCCCTTTTCAGTGGCACCGTCAAATTAAAGGAGTTAACCTCCGATTATTTTTATGGATATATGCTTGAAGGCAATGGTGACTTTAATTATCAGCGGAAAAATACTTCGCTTCAAAACATAGACTTTGGAGAAATGAATTTTGAAACGGAATACCTGCGCCTGCATTTTATAAACCAATGTGCACAAAAAGTTTATCCTGAAAGAAATGTTTCTTTCCCGCAAATACTCAATAAATCCTATTTTGATGAACTCCCGGCCGACCCAGGATTGTTATATCTTAATAACTATTACGGCTCACAAATAAATATTACCACAACAAATTTTAACAGAACGATCATCGTGCCAATGCTTTATTTGCGCTATGTGTTGAAAACAATATTTGAACAGCTCAAATTCACCTTTGACGATACATTCTTTTCCACCGATGATGCGTATGATTCGCTTGTGTTGTATAATTCGGTTGATTGTAATGGCGGAGAAGAGGGTTTTTTTAAATATGATAAATTGAGCCTGTTTTTGAATTATCATGTTCCGAGAATGAGCCTGAATGATTTCTTTAGCGGGCTTGAATCTTTTTTCAATATCCGGTTTTTTGTGAACAGCAATACTGCTACGGTCAAATTGATTTCAGTGGATAAAATCGTAAAATCAAGAGATTATATTGAATTCTCTGACAAATTAATTTCGATTGCAACAGAACCGGAAGAAAAAATAACGGGATTTCATTTAAAAATGGACATGAGTACCGATGATGAAACCTATGCAATTGAGGCTCCATATCAGGAATGGGTACTAAATTCAATTCAGCCACCAGTGCAATCAATTTCTGACCTGGCGGGATGGCCATCATCAACGATTTTTGATACCCGGTTTGTTATTGACCAGGACACTTACTATATCTTAAACTCAAGCAAGGAATGGCAACCGATTACTGAAATGTATTATACCTGGAACCTTTTTTCTCAATGGGTTTATAAAAACAGAGATCAGACTATTGATACAACGTTTTCATCTCTGATGAGTGAAAATATTCATCCGTATAATGCTATTATTGGCAATAAAAGGGATGACTGGAAAGATGTGACTCCTAAACTTTTATTTATTCGTTGGGAGGATAACGGGGCAGAGAACAGTCGCGTTTCTGGCAGAGGATTTGTCACCCTAAACAATCTTGTAACACACAGTCTTTTGTATGGTGGTGAAAATGGATTGATGAATAAGCTTTACAAGGCCTATTTCGATTTTCGCATATCCACCAAACTGGTGAAAATAGTCAAACAGATGGATCTTAGGGAGCTCAAGAATTTTGACTTCTCAAAAAAGTATATGATTGGTGGCGTCAAATATCTGGTAAAATCTATCCAGGTGGTCTTAAAAAAAGATCGGATCATGCCTGCAACACTGGAGTGTTATACCTGCAACTAGCGCTGGACTGTCGTTCCGTGTAAAACCTGCGAATGCAGGTTTTATCTATTCCATACTTTGTTCATTTCACGAATTTTTAAAGTTGGGACTATTTTTGCATAAATCTTTGTGGTTTTATAATCCTGATGTCCCAATAATTCCCCCACAGTTGGCATAGTCATGCCATGAGTGATGCAATAAGTAGCAAAGGTATGTCTGGAACTATGAAAGGAAATCTTTTTGTCAATCTGGCAGAGGGCGACAGATTCTTTTAAATACCTGTTGGTTGTCTGGTTGCTGTTTACACGAAACACCTTTTCATTTGGAAGTCCGTTTCCGATTAATTCAAGTGCACAGTCAGGCAGTGGAATTTCAACGGGATCTTTAGTTTTGTGCATTTTAACCCTGAGAATCGTTTCTTCAGACCCGTTATACACTTCCTTTTTAATATCCTTGTATCGGAGCGCTTTAATATCAAGAAAACGTAAGCCACAGTAGCAACAAAATAGAAAATATTTCAGGACGTTCACCTGGTACTTTTTCAGTTGCACGTTAACGTAGAGTTGTTCAAGCCGATATAATTCATTGTCGGTAAGAAATTCACGTTTACCAGGCACCTTCTTCAAAGGATATTTTCTGTGAAAAATATTTTCATTAATTATTCCATCATCCATTGCCCTGTATAACATGGTCCGGATGAATGACAATGACTTATGACATGTGTTTTCTTCATTTTTCAGTCTCGTAATCATGTAGCCATGATATTTTTTGATGAATTCAAGCGTGATTTCAGAAAATAAAAGGGATGGTCTGAATGCTTTGAGTTTACTCAAGTAACTGTTATAACTCCTAACAGTTTCACTGCTCAGTTTTCGATCTAAATCAATGTTATTCCTGGCAAAATCATAGAATGATGTTTTAATATCCCCCTTTGCCTTAAGCAACAACTCAAACTCTTCAGCAGACATTTGTTTTTTTGCAATATCAAAATCGAAGATAATCTGCCTGGCCCTGTTGTTCTGGTTCTCTATTCTTAAATTATCATCCCTCAGGGTAATCATATTGACGCCGGGATATCTTTTTATCTGGCAGTTAACGGGGTCCCAATACTTTTTGGGATCAGGGAGAGATACGCCAATAGAATAATAATTCCGTTTGCGGTTGATGGTCAATCGCAAATACACACCATATTGTCCGTCTTTTCTTTGAAAATCGGTACGCGGTAAAATCTTAAAAGTAGGTTTCATTTATTTTGGCTTTTAAAGTGTGACACTTTTGTGTACACAATTACGCCAAAATTATGAAGAAGATCATTTCAATCCTTACACTTTGTCCTTTGTAAACCGTTGATAATACGAATAATTGCAAAAATGTATTTCAATTGTTTATCGTAGGTTGTGGAGCTGGAGGGATTCGAACCCTCGTCCAAACAAGTAGCAAAAATGCTTTCTACATGCGTATCCCCTGGTTAATTGTCGGAATCATGCCGGTCAGTGGCAATCCTACCTGATCCTTAGTCCCAGTTTTTTCGCCTGCACAGCGGAACAATATGCAAACTATCTCAACATTTGCGATGCCTGATCCGGAACACCGTTGAGAAGGGTTTCCCGGGAGACAAGACGCGCCTAATTTCTAAAATTAAGCAGCAAGTCTGTAAGAATAATTGTCGCCGTTTATAGGCTATGTAAACTGACTTTTTACGAGGCCTGCTTACGAACACTCGGCATGCTTACAATCCCACTTCCCTGCTGTCAAAACCGGTCAGCCCCGAAAGTACTGCAAAGATACGACAATTCCGGGATGAATCAAGATTTCTGATGGCAGAATCCATCGCTGAAATTACAAAATCACATTTTCTTGCGATAAATACCCATCAGGTAACCGCTGATGTATTTTGAATTGATCTTGCGAAGAAATTGCATCCGAAATGAAAACAATACCATCAATATCCGGACAAAAAAGTAAATCAGCTGATTAACCGGGTTTTTAACTTCCAGTTTCTTCATGTTTAAAGGCTCAAAACCCCCGACATAGCCGGCGAATATAGGCTCAATAGGCAGTTTATCCACAAATACTTGCCAGTTGGCGTGGTCCATTGCCTGCATATTATGAGTTTGTTCTATGGAAGGGGCCAGCCGCCTGAGAACTTTGCGATAAACTCCGCTGTAGTTTGGGACTCCGAGCAGTAAGATTCCCCCGGGTTTCAGCAAGTCGAGATGCTTGGCCACTACATGGAGCGGATCATCGAAATGCTCGATAAATCCCAGGGAATATACAATATCAAATTTTGGAAGATCACTGTTATCGGCAAACAAATCCCTTTCAAAAACCTCGACCTGTAAACCTGCCCTGGCGAAAGTTTCAAGGGTCTGTTCATTACCAATTCTGGAATAATCGAGTGAAAAGGCTTTGTACCCGAACCGGCGTGTAAGATAAAGCAGGTATTCACCATAGGCGCCACCCACCTCAAGAATGGTAAGAGCAGGGTTTGCTGGCAGTCTCTGATCGAAAACCTTAAGAATTTCCCTGATAAGCAGACTCGTTTTGTTATTTTTTTTTCCCGGTTTCTCCTCCCAGTAATCTTCCCAGAATGTTTGTCCCGTGAGTTTCTTATCTGACATAATTTTTATGAACTTAAATTGTTTTATTGATTATTTAAAGCAGTAAAGGCATTATTATTCCTCTTTAAATGAAAGAATGGTTTCCACAAACAGCGATATATCATATTTGGAGCTGAATATGCGGTAAAGTTCGGCAATCATCGGGAAATGATCTTCCACACGCATTGTCTTCGAAATCTCTTCATAAAACACATTAACAGCAGTCTTTCCTTCAAGAACCAATTCATGTGAAACATGTTCTGTAAAAAAACCTTTGCCAATCAGAAGACCCAGTGTGCGATTGCGACTGAGGTCGTTGAGCGCGGTAAGTGCAAAGTCGCCATAACCACAGTAGTTGAACAAAGTGTCCTCCCGGCCGCCAAAATGACGTAACACTCTACGCATTTCACGAAATGCTTTTGTGAGAACCAAAAACCGAAGATTGGGAGAATTAAACTGTGCATCGACAATACCTAATACCACAGCGTAAATATTTTTCAGAATACTGAGAATTTCAACGCCCCTGAGGTCATCTGAAAAATCAAGGTGAATATTTGTATGGATAAAAAGATCGGGAATCATGGCAATTTGCTCCTTTTTCTCAAACCCAAGCGTAAAGCCTGTTGGCTGCCTGTTAATAATTTCCCTGGCAAAACTTGGACCTTTCATGGTACAAACGGGATTCGGAAATTCATCTTTCAAACATTCAAGTATTGTTCGATGCCCGAAACCAAATCCCTTGGCCAGGTTGACAAACAATGCGTCCGGAGGAATATGGGGGCCGATCGATTTAAGATGATTCATCATAACCACTGAAGGAATGGCAAGAAAGATAATATCGGCATGTTCTAGCATGAGGTTTTCGGTCGTTGCATGCAATCCAAAGTTCAATCGAAGCGTTGGGAAATACTTTGAATTGACGCGAAGATGGTTGATGTCATTCACAACCTCTTTTTCTATTGAATGAAGGAGAATGGGTTCCTTTTCAGTTTCTGCAAGGATATTTCCCAAAGCGGTTCCAATGGTGCCTGCGCCAATGATGGCAATCTTAAATTGTCGATTTTCCATAATTTATTTTTCTTGTGATGTTGAAAACAAGATGTTGAAACATGCTCCATTTTTCCCATTGAATTCGAGCCTTGCCTCGATCTGCTCCACCAAAATCTGGACGATTTGCATTCCCATCGATTGGCTATCCTTTATGTTAAAATAATCAGGTAATCCGATTCCGTCATCGCAAATGCATATATTATATTTTTCTTCATCCTCAGGGACGAGTTTAACCCAAACAGTCCCCGTGCGGTATTCGGGGAAAGCATACTTGTAAGCATTTGTCATCAATTCATTTACAATCAAACCAAGGGGTAGCGCCATTTCGATGGAGAGTTGGCATGACCTGATATCAGTTTCAAGCCGGATACGATCATTTTGAAAAGAACTTGAAATGATGAGCGTCAGGTGGCGGAGATAATCATCAAAAGGGATGTGACTAATGTCTTGATTGTGATAAAGTTGTTCATGAACCAGCGACATGGTTCGCAACCTGAGCTGAAGATCGGTAATTGAACTGTTGAGTTCTGAATTTTGCGACTGATTTCGCTGCATGGTCATTAAACTGACCAGAATTGCAAAATTATTTTTAACGCGATTGTGGATCTCCCGAAGAAGGTATTCTTTCTGCCGGGCATTTTCCGTCAGTTCCTCTTCATGTTTCATTTGCTCTGAAATATCCCTTACCACCGTGATCATCTCTTTTATCTCACCCGAGCCCGGATCGATGATTGGATTTATATTTGATTCGGCCCACAACCAGGAACCATCTTTTCTTAACGCCTTGTATCTGTATTGGGAAGATTTTTTCGTGCGAAATAATTCAAGGAACCGGTAATTAACTGTCACCCTATACGAAGGTTCTACCAAATCAAGTGGTGTGTTCATCCGGAGAATTTCATGTTGAGGGTAGCCGTAAAGTTTTTCACATGATGGACTAATGTATAACCTTCGCATATTGGCATCAAGCAGGGAGATTACATCAGCAGAATTTTCTGCAAGAAAGCGGTGCATCTCTTCACTCCTGTGAAGTCGCCCTTCTGCTTCAGTGCGAACATGAATCTCCGCCTGCATCCGCTCATTTAAAGACTGTAGATCGTTTTTTCGTTTACGGTTTTTAACTGCAAGCATATTGATGAACAGAACCAATGCCATTAAAGAAAGAAATGCAATTTCGTAAATAATTGTCTGGTAACGTTGCTTTTGAAGCAGCAAATACTTGATCTCGTTTTCTTGTATAAGTAGTTTATTGTTTGCTTCGGCTGATCTGATGTTGTGGTTAGAGACCATCATGGCAATTTCGGCATCGTTTTGTTCCTGCCTGAACTTTTGACTGTATTTGACACTCTGAGAGAAGTACATCATTGCTTCCTTGAATTTTTTCTCTTTTTTTGCGAAATCAGAGAGCATCCCATAAATAATCTTCAGAAGATAATTATTTTGATCTGGTAGCGCTAATTTCAACGCTTTTTCTAAATACTTTTTTGCTGAATCTTTTTGATTGATGATCCAAAACGCCTCCCCGACATTGATGTAAGAACTTGCGATCATCTTGGAAGTGCCATTTCTTTCACGGATGTGCAAGGCTTTGAGATTGTAATCAAGGTTGGACCTGTATTCGTTAAGTAATTGGAAAACACTGGCAATGCGCGTATAATTTACTGCAATTTCAAAATCATCGGACCTCCGCTGAAATAACATTGTTGAGATTTTGTATATATGTAAAGCCTTGCTGTACTGTTTTTTTTGCATGAAAGCATCGCCCAGCAGGCGATATGCTCTTGCTTCGAGCCACACATCTTTTCCCTTTTGAAAATAGAATATCGAGTTGTAAAGGTTACGCAGGGCTTGATCTATGTTCCCATTTCCCAGGTCAATTTGTGCCTGATTTGAAAAAATCCTTCCTTTTAGAACAGGATTTGGTGTCTTATTCACAACCCGGGTCATTTTCTGTAGGTATTCTTCTGCAAGCTCATACTCTTTAATTCTAATAAAAACTCCTACGATATTATTGTAGCTGGTCGCTATATTTTCAGCATTTCCCCAATGATTATTAATATCAGAGATCATTAAATCATATTCAAGCGCTTTCTGGAAATTCTCCTTTTGATAATAGTAGTTTACAAGAATATATAATGAATCAATGCGTTTTTTAGCATTTACTGAATCGTTGTCTTCTTTATCTTTTATTGAAAAGGCAAAGAAAGGAACAAATAATAGGAAGGTCCAAATCCTGATCGCTTTCATGGTGCTTTTTACAGGGAATTCTCCCGGAATATCTGGCCAGTTGTTTTAGTTTCCTTTCCTTGCCCGGTGTGATCGTTCGGTGTGAAATGGAATTCATAGCAAAAATAGAAAATAATCTTAATTTTGTGGCTGGCTTGATCTTCATTCAACCCTTGTATCTATGGAAATTGCAAATAAAAGCGTGCTCGTCACCGGTTCGGGCGGTTTCATCGGAAGCCACCTGGTGCAGGAGTTGGTAAGGATGAATTGTCATGTGAAGGCATTTGTTCATTATAATTCTTTCAATCGCTGGGGCTGGCTTGATTCACTGCCAAAGGAAACCATGACGCATGTCGATGTTTTTTCCGGTGATATCCGCGATCCGAACGGGATGCTTGAAGCCATGAAAGGCGCCGAAGTCGTATTCCATTTGGCCGCACTGATCGGAATCCCGTACAGCTATCATTCACCCGACGTATATGTTGATACGAATGTGCGCGGAACCCTGAACGTAATGCAGGCGGCACGGCAACTTGGGGTAAAAAAAGTGTTGCATACCTCAACCTCCGAAGTTTACGGAACAGCACAGTTTGTCCCGATAACCGAGGAACATCCGGTAAATCCGCAGTCGCCCTACGCTGCAACGAAGGCGGGTGCCGATTTCCTCGCCCTCACGTTCTACCGCTCCTTCGGAACGCCGGTCACAGTGGTACGGCCCTTCAACACCTATGGCCCGCGCCAGTCGGCCAGGGCAATCATCCCCACCATCATAACACAGATCCTCTCAGGGAAGAAGAAACTGTCGCTCGGGTCCCTGACCCCCACCCGCGATCTGAATTTCGTTCGCGATACGGCTATGGGTTTTATCAAAGCAGGAGAGAGCGACCTGGCGCAGGGTGAGGTGGTAAATCTTGGAAGTAATTTCGAGATCAGCATAGGTGACCTGGTAAACAAAATCGCACTGCTGATGGGCGTTGAAATCACCATCGAAAGTGCTGATGAACGAAAAAGACCTGAGAAAAGTGAAGTTGAACGTCTCTGGGCGGAAAATAAAAAAGCTTTCGAATTGCTGAACTGGTCACCCCGATATACCCTTGACCAGGGACTGGAGGAGACCATCAGCTGGTTCAGGAAGCCTGACAATCTTTCATACTATAAAGCAGACATATATAATATTTAGTCTCTCTGATTGAGCATTTCCAAAGAATAATCAACGGTAATATCAACCAATGAAAGCAGTAATTCTTGCCGGGGGAAAGGGAACCAGGCTTAAACCATATACGACGGTGATTCCGAAACCGCTTGTCCCGGTTGGCGAAAAGGCCATCCTCGAAATATTGATCACGCGGTTGAAAAAGGAGGGCGTCGATGAGGTTTTCATTTGCCTGAATCACTTTGCAGAGATCATTATGGCCTTTTTTGGCGATGGCAGCCGCTTTGGATTAAAAATCAACTATTCCCTCGAAGATGAACCGCTGGGTACGGTAGCCCCGATAAAACTTATCAATGGTCTCCCTGACAATTTCCTTGTGATGAATGGCGACTTGCTCACCGACCTGCCCTTTCATGAATTATTTGATTATCACATGAACGGCAAGGCTTTGCTGACAGTATCGACATTTACACGTAAGAACAAAATCGATTTCGGCGTTATTGACGTGGATCCGGTATCCCTTTTTGCTACCGGATTTCGCGAAAAACCTGAATATACCTTCGATGTCAGCATGGGTGTTTATGCAATGAACCGGGACGTACTGGAATTTGTTCCCCCCGGAACCCACTTCGGTTTCGATAACCTCATGCTCACCCTGCTCGAAAAAAAGCGACCGGCAAAAATCTTTCCCTACGGAGGTTACTGGCTCGATATCGGACGACCCGACGATTATGAGAAGGCCAATGAAGATATTGAAAAACTTAACAAACTGCTGTGAAAACCATCCTGGTCACCGGCGCAGCAGGATTCATCGGCAAAGCCCTTTCTGCGAAGTTGCAGGAAGCGGGATATGATGTTATAGGGTTTGATATCGGTCAGGGAGACATCACGGACGAAATGGCGCTGCATCCTTATCTCAACAGGAAAATCAGCCATGCGTTCCATCTGGCAGGAAAGACTTTTGTCCCTGAAAGTTGGAGGGAGCCGTTTGGTTTTTTCCAGGTAAATCTGATGGGGACCGTGAACGTCCTTGAATTTTGCCGGAAACTTGGGATCCCGCTCACCTATGTCAGTTCTTACCTTTATGGTGAACCTGATTATCTTCCTGTTGATGAGAATCATCCCGTTAAATCATACAATCCATACAGCCAGAGTAAGGTAATGGCCGACGCTACCTGCCAGTTCTATGCGCGGCATTATAATATACCGGTCACTATTTTCAGACCTTTTAATGCATATGGACCAGGTCAGTCGAGGCTTTTCCTCATCAATGAGATCATTTCAAAGGTCATGGATCCGGCCATTCCTGTTGTGGAAGTAATGGATCTCCGTCCAAAGCGGGATTACATTTACATTGACGACCTTGTAAGTGCATTGGTTCTTTCCATGGACAAACCCCATGGTATTTATAACCTGGGCAGCGGTTATTCAAAAAGCGTGGAGGAGATCATCAGGCTGGTCCTGAAATTTACCGGTAGATCCAAGGAATATCGTTCAAAAGCCGAAATACGACCCAATGAGATATTTGATCTGTATGCGGATATCCGAAAGGCCGGCAGGGAGTTGGATTGGTTTCCGAAGGTCTCCTTTGAGGAAGGAGTTGAACAATGTATCAGGGCCTTTACACCGAACCAATAAGGTTGCCGGCCAATGAAAAAAATTCTCTATATTAAACATGCCGATTCTTCATTCATCATTTCGGACCAGCAAACCCTGGAAAAGCAATACCGTGTCATTCCCTTCCTGATCAATCAAAGGAAATCATCTTTATATTTCATCGGGAGGATGCTGCACCTGTTTGTTTTTATCCTGCGGAATATCAGGGGATGTGCTGCCATGGTGACCTGGTTTGGCGATTATCATGCAGCGGTCATGGTGTTTTTTGGTAAACTCTTCCGGGTTAAGGTGATCATTTTTGCCGGAGGTCAGGAAGCCATCTGCTATCCTGAACTGCGCAAAGGGGTCTATTTTAAAAAATGGCGGGGCCGTTTTGTGAAGTACGCCCTTTCTAACGCGAGCCTGATCATTCCGAATCATGCATCATTGCTTTATCACGAGAACTTTTATTATACCCCCGATGGTAAAAAGGACGGCATCAGGCATTACATCCCGGGAATCAAAACACCCGTGATCATTATTCCAAACGGCATCGATACTGCCAAATATTATCGTGATGAGGCAATCCTGAAGGATCCATTGCAGGTTTTAACCGTGGGTACCATGAGCAGCAACAGCGATTTCATCAACAAGGGTTTCGACCTGTTCATTGAAATGGCACGCAGGAACCCGGATCTGCATTTTATGCTGATCGGGATCAGGAAACCATACATGCCCTGGATCGAAACAAATTATCAGGTTAGCACAGTCTCCAACCTGAGTCTCATTTTCTCTTTTTGCCCCGATGATATCTTGTTTCAGGAATATAACCGCGCCAAGGTTTTCGTGCAGGCCTCCATCACCGAAGGAATGCCGAATACGCTGAATGAAGCCATGTTGTGTGGCTGCATCCCGGTCGGATCCAATATTAACGGGATCCCCGATGTAATTGGCGACACCGGCATCCTGGTGATGAAACGTGATGTTGGTGAACTTGAAACTGCCGTCCGCGAAGCTCTCAGGATGAACTCAGGAGATGAGGCGCGGTTGCGGATACTTTCAAATTATACCCTGAAGCTTCGTGAGGAACAGGTGCTCAAAGTTTTTGGGGAGATGATTTAACTTAAAATGCAAAATGCAAATAGCAAAATGAAAAATTTAAATTTACAATTCAAAAGTTAAATTGTTATTGTTCAGTGTTTTGCAATTTGCAATTTGCATTTTGAACTTTGAATTAATTTTATTTTTGGCTAAATCTCCAAAAATTTAACAATATTTTATCCGTTAGCATTTTAATATCAAATTCATGATCTCCCGCGGCTTTTTTAAATCTTCCATGATTTACTCCATCGTTGGAGCCCTGCCGTATGCTTCGGGATTCCTCCTGCTTCCGTGGTTTACACATCTTCTTACACCGCAGCAGTTTGGCATCAATGCCTTGTATATTGCCCTGATGTATTTTATTCAGATCATCTCCTCCTATGGGATGGATATGTCGGTTTCGGTACTCTACTTCGATTATAAGGATGACAAGGCCAGGCTGCGCGAATTCCTGGGAACGGTATTTATCGGGATCGCCATACTCGGCGCCTTTACATTTATGGTTTTCTCCCTTGGCGGACTCAGGCTGTTCAATTTTGTTTTTAAAAGCAGCGATTTCATTGAACTCTTTCCTTTCGGCCTCTTTACGATTATTTCGGGGGTATTCAACAGTGTGTTCAAAACATATTCAAGCCTGCTCATCTACCAGCAACGACCGGTAAGGTTCCTGTGGCTTAACCTGTCCAATTTTGTTCTTACCATTGCGGCCTCCCTGCTTCTCCTTTACCTGTTCCCTTTTACACTGTATGGTCCCATCCTGGGCCGTCTGATCCCCGCAGTAGTTGTGGCCTCTATTTCACTGTCGCTCGTTGGCCATGAGTACGGACTATCATGGAACCCGGCCTATGTCAGAAAAATTGTGACCTACAGCAGCCCCATCGTCATCTATGCTTTGCTAACCTGGGTTGTCACCTATATCGACAGGTTCCTCATCGTCAGCCTTATGGGCGACACCACCTTTGTTGGGATCTATGACATTGCCGTAAAGCTTGTTATTGGGCTCGATCTGGTGATGACCGGGCTGGTTAACACCATCAACCCAAAGATTTATTCCATCTGGAAGGACCGCGACCTGCATGAAAGCAATACCGAAATCAACCGGTACTATAATGGTATCACAGCTTTGTTTCTCCTGGTAATCCCGCTTTTTGTGATCCTGGCGCCAATACTCATACCGCTGGTAATTTACAAGCCTGTTTATTACCAGGCATTCGGATTCCTGGCCATTCTGGCCGCCGGGTATGCAACCCGGGTCTGGTTTTATATGTTCCTGGCCCCGCTTATGTTCTTTAGGAAAACTGCTGCATTGCCCCGCGTCTTCCTGATCAGCGCCATTTTCAACGTGGTTGTGGGGATCGTGCTTATCCATTATTTTGGACTGATAGGAGCCGTTTGGACCAATTTCATGATCAAACCGGTCCAGGCCCTGCTGATGTATCTCGAATGTCGCAAGGTGTATACCTTTAAGCTCAATCCCTGGAAAATATTTTATACCCCCGTGATCTTCATCCTGGTCGTGTTGATATCGGAAACATTTGTCCCGGTGCATCTGAAGTTCCAGGTAGAAGTCGGGCAATTCATTGTTGCCATTATATTGGTCTATTTTGCTTATCGGAAAGAACTTGTTCCAATGTTCAGCAGATATTTAAAAACCGTGACGCGTGACACGTGACGCGTGACACGTGACGCGTGACCAATAACGCCCGGGGCATGGCCAGTCATCGATTGTTCTGTAATTTATCCCCCTTTTTTTTGTCCCGTGTCCCGTGTCCCGTTTTTGTCCCGTGTCCCGTGTCCCGTGTCCCGTTTTTGTCCCGCGTCCCGTGTCCCGTGTCCCGTTTTTGTCCCGCGCCCCGTGTCCCGTGTCCCGATTCTGATGTCCCGCGTCCCTGTGATTTCATCCTTCACCGCTTTCCGTATACTTGCATTGAGCTCAAAACCCAGGATAAGGCTGATCGAGTTGATGTATATCCAAACCAGTACGATCATCAGGGTGCCAAGGGATCCATACAGTGCATTGTAACTGGCAAAATTATCAACATAAAAATTGAATCCGAGTGTGGTGATTACGATCAGTATGGTTGCTAACAGTGAGCCTGCCGAAATGAAACGGAACGAATTCTGCCTTGCCGGGCCGAGATAGTAGATGAATGAAATGGCCATCAATAGCAAGGCAAGGATGATGAGCCACCGAAGCAATTGCAAAAGCAAAATCACCAGCGCACTGTTTTCGATGCTGTCGGGCAGGAGCCATGACAACAGCGTCGATCCGAAAGTGATCAGCCCGATGGCGATGATCAGCAAAACACTGTTGATCAGAACAAGAAAAATCGAGATGAGATATTGCCTGAAGGTCGAACGCGTTTCAAAGGTATGATAGGTATTGTTAAAAGCTTCGATCAGGCTGTTAACGCCATTGGTCGAAAAATAAAGGGTGAGAATGAGATTGAGTATCAACAGGCTGCTCCGGGGCCGGGTTATAATATCTATAATGGTATCCTTCACCGATTCATAGGCCATCCTGGGCATGAAATCCTTGATGATTCCAAGAAGTGAAAACTGGAAGTTTTCGATCGGGATAAAAGGGATGATTGTAAAAAGGAAAATCAGGAAAGGAAAAATCGCGAGGAAAACGGAATATGATATAGCTGCTGCCCGGGATGTAATGTAACCTTCCGTTAATCCGCGGAAAAAAAATACGCTTACACCATAAACAGGAACCCCATCAAACCCGGGAAGGGTGATCCGTTTTGAAATCGTAAGTGCCCACGCAACTGGAAACCAGGCAAGTATGCGATCAGACAGGTGTTTTGGGAGGGGCATTTCAGTTGCTTTTATTCCGCCTTTAAGCTCATGTCGAGGCTTCTGATCTGATGCGTAAGGGCTCCCATCGAAATGTAATCTACCCCCGTCTCAGCGTATGATCGAACATTTGAATCGGTAATTCCGCCGCTGGCTTCGGTTTCAAATCGGCCCTCAATGAGCTGAACAGCTTCCCTGAGATGTTCCGGAGAAAAATTGTCAAGCATGATCCGGTCAACTTTCCCATGATCCAGCACCTGCTGCAACTCGGCAAAATTCCGAACTTCGATCTCGATCAATAACTTTTTACCGGTTTGCCCGAAGTAGATATGCACTGCATCGATGGCCTTTACTATCCCACCGGCAAAATCCACATGGTTATCCTTGATCATGATCATATCAAACAAACCCATTCTGTGGTTTTCACCGCCCCCTGTTTTCACGGCATATTTTTCAAGTGAACGCAGCAGGGGAGTGGTTTTTCTTGTGTCCAGGATTTTTGTTTGTAGTCCGTCAAGTTTTCTGACAATCAAATTCGTGGATGTAGCGATCCCGCTCATCCGCTGCATGAAATTCAGGACCAGCCGCTCAGCCTTAAGAATGGAGGCTTTTCGCCCGCGCACTTCAAAAACGACATCCCCCTTTTTGATTAATGCACCATCATAATGATATATATATAATTGGAGTGCCGGATCGACCTTGTGAAAAATCCGCTCGGCTATAATAACACCACACAGCACACCATTATCCTTTACAAGCAATTTTGCCATCCCCTGTGCTTCCTGCGGAATGGTTGCCATCGTTGTATGGTCGCCATCACCGAGATCTTCAGCCAATGCCCTGTCTATAATTTCGTCAATCGTCATTAAAAAAGCCTGAATGATTGGGTGTTAGGTGAAGTATTGTAATTAAATCAAACAGATTTGCATAATTAAACTGTTAATTATCCTGAACCTGCAGCTGTTGAAGAAGATTTTGACCATTCACCGATTTGATTAAAAAATAGACCCTGAATACTTTTTTGCCAGTGTCGAGCGCTCCGATCGAATATTGCGAACCATCGGGAGATGACCCCTGTCGAGTGATTTTAAAACTTTTCACCGGGTTTTGAGTGAAAAACTCTTTCAAAATCTGGCCTGCCTGGGCTTTACTGTAAGAATCATCGTAGCCCGGAAGGGTCAGATCAACCATGGCATTGAAGTGTTTCGAAACATCAGCTGCATTACCAGCCTGGATTGCAGTTGTAACCAGCGTTGCGGTTTCCTCGGGGCCTGCAAAAGATATAAAATTCATAAAAAGCAAGGCCGGGATCATCAATGCAATCAGTTTGATAGAGTTTTTTTTCATAGGGTTGATAATTTAAATGCAACTTATTGACAGTTGAAAACAGTTCTCCATGCCAAATGCTTTCACAAATTTACAAAAATTCGTTCAAATTTCTCATCTTTGTATCAGAATTATCAAAATCCATCCTGACCATGTTATTGCAAGCCGCGAATGACAATAATAGGTATTGCATGTGACCACTTTGTGAAAATATAAATTATCACATGAAATTGCCATAATCACAACGTGCATACCAACCATGAATGATAATTTATGGCTATTCCATATGGCCCGAAAAAATAAAAATTAACATATGAAAATCAGGCTTTTACTTATTGGAAAAACTGAAGAAGATTTCCTGAAAGCAGGAATACGCGAGTATGAAACACGCATTAAAAGATATATTCCTTTTGAATTAACCGAAATTCCAGCCATTAAGAATGCGGCAACCCTCTCTCAACAGGAACAAAACCATCGCGAATCGGAAATGATCCTTAAATATATCCAAACAGGAGATATCCTCGTCCTGCTCGATGAACGTGGGAAAGAGATGCGGTCGGTTGAATTTGCATCCTTTCTGAACAAACAGTTCATTTCAGGTAATAAAAACCTGTTTTTTGCAGTGGGGGGGGCTTTTGGTTTTGACCAAAGTCTGAAAAAAAAGGCATCATTTATACTTTCTCTCTCGCAAATGACGTTTTCTCACCAGATGGTACGGCTGTTCTTTGCTGAACAACTATACAGGGCGCTTACTATCCTTCGGGGAGAATCCTACCATCATGAATAAAGCCAGGAAGAACCATTTGCTTTAACATTTTTTTAACGAAATGGTTAACAAATATTAACAACCTTATTTGCTGTACCTTTTTTGCATTTAATAAATTTGCACCCTTAAAATAACAATATCATGTTTGAAACCGACATCAAAGAATTGAACGAAAGGATCCAAAAGGAAAGCGCATTTGTCGATATGGTGACAATGGAAATGCACAAGGTGATCATTGGACAGAAACAAATGATTGAACGACTGATGATTGGATTGTTAGCAAATGGACATATTCTGTTAGAAGGTGTGCCAGGATTGGCTAAAACATTGGCAATAAAATCACTGGCGAATTGCATCGATGCAAAATTCAGTCGTATCCAGTTCACACCCGACCTTCTTCCTGCCGACTTGCTAGGCACCCTGATCTACAGTCAGAAAAAAGAGGAGTTTAAGGTGCGTAAGGGGCCCATTTTCGCCAACTTCATCCTTGCCGATGAAATAAACCGAAGCCCTGCTAAAGTGCAGAGCGCTTTACTTGAAGCCATGCAGGAACGCCAGGTAACCATCGGAGACGAAACCTTCTTTTTACCCGAACCGTTCCTGGTTCTTGCAACCGAGAACCCTATCGAACAGGAAGGTACCTATCCGCTGCCTGAGGCCCAGGTTGACCGTTTCATGCTCAAGGTGGTAATCGGATACCCTGATAAAAAAGAAGAAAAGATGATCATCCGGCAAAACATCGGCAACGAAACTTTCAAAACCAGCCCGATCATAACAACTGAGGATATTATGCGTGCAAGGGCTATTGCCCGCGAGGTCTACCTGGATGAAAAGATCGAGAATTATATTACCGATATTGTATTTGCAAGCCGTTTTCCGGCCGATTATAAACTGAAGAAATTTGTTGGCCTTATCAGTTACGGCGGATCACCACGTGCAAGCATTTACCTTGCCCTTGCAGCCAAGGCATATGCCTTTATCAAACGCCGTGGTTATGTAATTCCTGAAGATATCCGGGCCGTGGCACACGACGTTCTGCGACACCGGATTGGCCTTACCTACGAAGCTGAAGCAGAAAATATCACCTCAGAGGATATTATCAATGAGATTTTAAATACGGTTGAAGTTCCCTAAAAGCTGGCAAGGTGGTAAGCTGGCAAACTGGCAAACTGGCAAACTGGCAAGCTGGCAAACTGGCAAGTAATAAAATAGAATCTATTACGTATCAACTTACCAACTTACCAACTTACCAACTTACCAACTTACCAACTTACCAACTTACCAACTTACTAACTTACCAACTTACCAACTTACCAACTTACCAACTTACCAACTTCTAAACTTGCCAACTTCTAAAATGGAATCCGCAGAATTGTTCAAGAAAGTTCGGAAAATTGAAATCAAAACCCGGGGATTGAGTAATCAGATCTTCTCCGGGCAATACCATTCAGTCTTCAAAGGCAGGGGGATGGCCTTTTCGGAAGTTCGGGAATACCAGCCCGGTGACGATATCCGAAGCATTGACTGGAACGTTACTGCCCGCTTCAACCACCCCTATATAAAAATATTTGATGAAGAACGTGAATTAACTGTGATGCTCCTGATTGATGTCAGCGCATCGAACTCTTATGGTACACAGAAAACACTAAAACAGGAGGTGATTACTGAAATTGCAGCTGTGCTCGCATTCAGCGCGATTCAGAACAATGATAAAGTTGGTGTGCTTTTCTTTAGTAAAACAGTTGAGAAATTCATTCCTCCTAAAAAAGGTACATCGCATATCCTCCGCATTATCCGTGAACTGATTGAATTCAGACCCCAGCAACAAGGGACTAATCTGACAGAACCATTGCGATACCTTACCAATGCTATAAAGAAAAGGTGTACTGCCTTTTTGCTGAGCGACTTTCTGGACAGGGGATTTGAAGATGCGATCAAGATCGCAAATAAAAAGCATGACCTGATTGCCGTCCGGATTTATGATGAGCGTGAACTTGAACTGCCCGATGTCGGGCTGATCCGTGCCCGCGATCCGGAAGCCAACAAGCAGATTTGGATTGATTCATCCGATCGTAAAGTTCGGCGACAATATAACAATTGGTATGCTGCACATACCGAATACCTGAATGATACCTTCCTGCGAAGTGGGGTGGATGTGGCAAGAATTGCCACGAATCATGATTACATCAAACCACTGATGGGACTTTTCAGGAAAAGGAGTGCAAGGCGATAATTAAAAATTACTAATTAAAAATTACTGATTCACTTTAATGGTTTATGGTGAAGAATCTAAGATGAGAATTATAAAGATATATATTTTAACGGTATATTTGATTTGCATAGGTCCGGGAAGCTTTGCACAGGATGTTACAGTAACCGCAAAGCTTGATACCAACGCCATGCTGATTGGCGACCATGTGGGTATTACGCTGAAATTTACCGGCCCGGTCCGCTCTCAGGTACTATGGCCTTTTTTACCGGATACCATCCTGGGTAATATAACTGTTATTGGTCGTGGGAAAATTGATACAGCCTATACTGCTGATAAAAAATCAGTCACATTTTCTCAGCAACTGAATTTCACCTGCTATGATTCCGGATTTTATGCAATTCCCCAGATTCCGTTTAAATACCGGCTCCTGCCCGATACAACAAGCCACATGGCCGTGTCAGACATGATGTTACTTGCTGTGCATACGGTGAAGGTTGATACTACACAGGCTATCAAACCGATCATTGGTCCGCTGAAGATTCCCATTACATTTCGTGAAATGCTCCCATGGATCCTTCTTGCATTGGCTGCCCTTGCAATAATAGCAGGAGCGATCTGGTATATCAGAAAACGAAGAAAGAAAGAGCCCATTTTCATGCTGAAACCCAAAGTAGTTCTTTTCCCGCATGAAATTGCACTTAAGGAAATGGAGAAACTGAGGGTGAAAAAACTTTGGCAGGCAGGAAAGATTAAGGACTATTATTCTGAACTAACTGAAATCCTGAGGAGGTACATTGAAAATCGATTCAAATTACCTGCACTTGAACAAACCAGCGCTGAAATATTAGAAAGTCTGACAGACAACAATGTTTGTCAGCACAAGGCCATTGATAAACTTGGTAACCTGCTCATCCTTGCCGACATGGTGAAATTTGCAAAACAGAACCCGGTTGCTTCCGAGAATGAAAAAAGCCTGACTGATGGAATTGAATTTGTGAATTTGACCATAGGAGAGACTGTTTTGACTGATATAAATTTAATACGACCTGATGATAAACCGGAAATTCAGCCGTGAAAACCAGTTGATTTTTGATGCCTGATCATGGCTTTGTATATAGGTTTGATATTAGAAACTTGTTTGATACGCTCAGTTTTAAGTTTTGATTTGTGGTTTTGAGTTTTGAATTTTGAATTTTGAGATTGAAATATGTTTAAATCACTGACATTCGGCAATTCCGGCTTCCTGTTCCTTCTGCTGGTTATACCTGTGCTGGCGGCCTGGTATTTCTACCGGAAAAAAAGATATACAGCCGATCTTCAGGTGAGTACCACAATTGGATTTGCCCAGGTAGGGCGGAATCTGAAGTTTTACACCTACCATGGTCTTTACATTTTGAGATTAATGGCGTTGACGCTGCTGATTATTGCATTGGCCCGTCCCCAGACGAGTCTCAGCAGGCAGGATATCAGTGTTGAGGGGATCGACCTCATCCTTGCCCTGGATGTAAGCGGATCGATGCTGGCGATGGATTTTAAACCCGACCGTTTGGAAGCCTCCAAAGACCTTGCGATCGAATTCATCGACGGTCGGCCCAATGATCGCATCGGGCTGGTAATCTTTAGCGGGGAAACTTTCACACAATGCCCGCTAACTACCGACCATTCTGTGCTTAAGAATCTGTTCAGGGATATTCATAGTGGGATGATTGAAGATGGCACTGCCCTGGGTGATGGCATGGCAACAGCGGTAAATCGTCTTCGTGGCAGCAAAGCCATCAGTAAAGTGATCATTCTGCTTACAGATGGCGTGAACAATATGGGTTCGCTCGATCCGCGTTCTGCTGCTGAAATTGCGAAACTTTACGGCATCCGTATTTACACTATCGGCGTTGGGAGCATGGGACAGGCTCCTTATCCTGTACAAACCCCATTCGGTATGCAAACACAGATGATGGAGGTGAAAATTGATGAACCATTGTTAATGGAGGTTGCTAAAGGCACAGACGGGAAATACTTTCGTGCCACCAACAATGCCAAATTACGCTCCATATACCAGGAGATTGACAAACTGGAGAAATCAAAAATTGATGTGACCGAATTCAGGAAGAAAAAAGAGGAATATTTACCCTTTGTGCTGGTAGCTTTTATCCTGATCGGGATTGAGATGCTTTTAAGATATTTATATTTAAAAAACATTCCCTGATCTCAGGAATAAGAAAACTTTAAACATTGAATCATACTTAATTCTAAATACAAAACGCTTGTTCAGATTCGCACATATTTATTATTTTTATCTCTTGGCGCTGATCCCGGTTTTCGCAGGTTTACTGGCGCTTTTTCTGATATGGAAGAAGAAAACCCTGTCGAAATACGGTGACTGGAGTGTGATTCATCAGTTAATGCCCGATTATTCATTAGCCAAGCCCATCCTGAAATTTGTTCTGGTTATGTTGGCTGTTGCCAGCCTCATTTTTGCATTGGCGAACCCTCAAACCGGATCCCGGCTCGAGAAGGTTAAGCGGAAAGGGATTGATCTGATGATCTGTCTCGATGTTTCCAATTCCATGATGGCCCAGGATATCAAACCCGATCGGCTGGAACGTGCCAAGCAATCAATTATGCGTTTGATTGATAACTTAGAGGGCGACCGGATAGGTATCATCATTTTCGCCGGAAAGGCCTATACCCAATTGCCAATAACAACTGATTATGCGGCAGCAAAAATGTTCACGGCTTCAATTAATACCAGCCTCATTGCTACTCAGGGAACCGCGATCGGAGCAGCTATTGAATTGGCCGCCAGTAGTTTTGGCGAATCAAAGCACAACAAGGCCATTGTTATCATTACCGACGGTGAAGATCACGAAGGAAATGTACTTGAACATGCCGATGCTGCGATGAAAAATAATATTACCATTTATACAATTGGCATGGGATTACCCACAGGGACCCCAATTCCGGTATTCAACAACGGCGTGCAAACCGGCTATCGTAAAGACCGCAACGGGCAAACCATCATGAGTAAGCTGGATGAAACCCTGCTCCAGCAGATCGCCAGCATTGGAAAGGGGATGTATGTCAGGGCCACAACCTCGGAAATGGGATTGAAAAAAATATTTGATGATATCGGGAAGATACAGAAATCTGAAATAGAGGAAAAACAATTCAGCGATTATGAAGACCGTTTCCAATATTTTGTTGCCCTGGCTCTTTTCCTGCTTATACTTGATTTGTTTGTTTTTGAAAGAAAAACAAAATGGCTTCAACGATTTAGACCGTTTGAAAAGTAATCAGTCGATAAGTTTTTAAACCTGAAGATGAAAATTACCATAATTATAATGCTCCTGTTTCTGGCTGGTCTGAATTCCTATTCACAAAAGGAGAATGGGCTACTCCGCCAGGGTAACCGTGAATTTGAAAAAGGCGATTACAAAGAGGCTGAAAAGGATTACCGCAAGGCCCTCGAACTCAATAAAGAGTCGGTTAAGGGACAGTTCAACCTGGGCGCTGCAGTGTACAAGAACAATAACCTTGAAGAAGCTGCAAAGATTTATTCTAATTTAGCCGAAAAGAACAAGGATCGTGAACTCCAGTCAAAAGTGTATCATAACCTGGGAAATTCATATCTGCAATCGAAGGAATATGAAAAAAGTATCCTTTCATACAAAAACGCACTCATTAACGATCCGAAGAATCTGGACACAAAATATAACCTGGAGTATGCTAAAATGATGCTTAAAAAGCAGCAACAGCAGCAACAACAGAACAAAGACGATAAAAAGGACGATAAAAAGGATCAGAAAGATAAGCAGGATCAAAATAAAGATCAGAATAAAAATCAGGATCAGCAAAAGCCTCCCCAGGACCAGAAAAAGATAAGTAAAGATGACGCAGAGCGAATGCTGGAAGCCTTGAAAAATGATGAAAAGAAGACAATGCAAAAAGTAAAAAAGCAAAAAGCAAAGGTTCAGGTAACAGGGATCGAAAAAGATTGGTAATCATCTCATGTCCAAAGTCCTGAATTTATTATAGACCGACCATATGTTAAATAGAATATTTATTAGTCTGGTTACATTACTCATCGGCACTGCGAACCTTTTTGCCCAGGATGTTCAGTTTACCGCGCAATCAAAAGCAGTAGCTGCTGTCGGGGAGACATTTACGCTGATTTATACGCTTAACGCTCAGGGTGGTAATTTTCGGGGTCCGAATATCCAGGGTATCGACATGCTCAGTGGTCCGAATACAAGTACAAGTTCAAGTATCCGTATGGTTAATGGAAGTACAAGCATGTCGATCACTTATACTTACACATATCTTTTACAGGCAACACGCGAAGGCACTTTTACTATCCCGGTTGCAACCGTTAGTGTCAATGGCAAACAATATTCATCAAATTCCTTGTCGATCAAGGTGATCAAGAATTCCGGCTCATCCGGGGCCCAAAATCAGGGAACTGCAAACCAGAACCATGGAACAGGGTCATCGGGAGCGGGTGTTACCGGCAATAGCAATGATGTATATGTCAAGGCCTTCGCCTCCAATTCATCT
>Ga0247842_10003103_pt1 | contig 23092 bp, 20 predicted proteins | sample LaCruzMarch2015__3_FD_192411 | JGI IMG/M metagenome (GOLD analysis project Ga0247842, IMG submission 192411) | Freshwater microbial communities from meromictic Lake La Cruz, Castile-La Mancha, Spain - LaCruzMarch2015_19m | ecosystem: Environmental > Aquatic > Freshwater > Lake | place: Spain...
GGAGAAATACAACCTGGATGAAAGCGAACTAAAACCCTATTTCAGTCTTGCCAATGTTCGGGATGGCATGTTCATGGTAGCCACAAAATTATATGGAATAACCTTTGAAAAACGAACGGATCTGCCTGTTTTTCAAAAGGATGTTGAAACATTTGAGGTGAAGGAGGCAGATGGCAGTCACCTTGGGATTCTCTACCTCGATTATTACCCACGTGATGGCAAGAGGGGAGGAGCCTGGTGCACCGATTTCAGGTCGGCCGGATGGGAAAATGATAAAAAGGTCGATCCTGTTATTTCTGTTACCTGCAATTTTACCAAACCAACAGCGACAACTCCCTCATTGTTAAGCTGGGAGGAAACGACCACCCTCTTCCATGAGTTCGGCCATGCACTGCATGCCTTGTTCACCGAAGGTAAATATACGCGCACAGCCGGAAACGTACCACAGGATTATGTTGAATTACCTTCACAGGTAAATGAAAACTGGGCAGGCGACCCCGGTGTGCTGAAGGCCTACGCCCGGCATTATAAAACAGGCGAGGTGATTCCCGATCAACTCATTGAAAAAATTCAGAAAAGCAGCCTCTTTAACCAGGGATTCGAAACGGTGGAATATCTGGCAGCATCTATCCTTGATATGGACTATCACGAGCTAACCGAACCAACCGATTTGAAGGTACTTGAATTCGAAAGTAATGCCATGAATAAAATCGGGCTGATACCGGAGATCTTACCCAGGTACAGGAGTACCTATTTTGCGCATATTTTCGGTGGCGGATATGCCGCAGGGTATTATGTGTACATTTGGGCTGCTGTGCTGGATGCAGATGCTTTCGACGCTTTTAAATCCTCAGGTGATATTTACAATAAGGATCTGGCTGCCAAATTCAGGAAACATTGCCTTGCCGAATCGGGGAATGATGATGGTATGAAACAATACAGGAAATTCAGGGGACAGGATCCATCCATCGATGCACTGCTGAAACGTCGTGGTTTGAAATAATGTTGAAGCCTGCCATGCCTGCACCGATGCATACCGGGTTACCCTTAATCTGATTGGCATGGGAATTACCGTCAGGTTCATGGGCTTGCCGTTTACCGATTACCTTAACAGCGACAACAAGGTTATTACCTTTTAAGTTGATTGGAAAAAGAGTCTGGTTAACAAGGTAATGAGGTATTCAGGTAATGTGGTGACTTTTCCTTGACATGGTTACCGGATCAGCGTAAAACTGCCAGTGGCTTTAACCTCTTCTGCAGGATTATCGGGGTTTATATAGGTAGCAATATACACATATACGCCAGGCTCACAGTACACGCCTTCTGATTTCCCATCCCATCCCTGGCCGGGGTTGCTGGTTTCAAACAGTAATTGCCCCCATCGGTTGTATATGATCATGTGGAAATTTGTAATATTTGTTCCAGCAGGCCCAAACAAATCATTTATATCATCCCCATTTGGGGTGAAAGCACTTGGAAATGAAATGGAAATCAGTTCAGGGCACTGTCCAATTATAATGGCATCCTCATTTTCACATTGACCTACCTTGACCTTCACACGATATTCTCCGGGCCCGGTCACTGTATATATTTGATTGTGTGTGCCATCCTGCCATGTGTAATCTGATGCCCCTGAAACATAAGCATTAAGGTCCATTGTCATTCCGCGTTGAATGCAGGTATCACTTCCGATATTCACATTAATTTCAGGTTTGACGACCAGGTTGGTCGTTGTGGTTTTTAAACATCCATACTGAACAACCAGGGTATCGTAATAGGTGCCGCTGGTTGACCTCAACCTGCCACCGGCAAAATATTGTTGTCCCAAGCAAATTGAAGTGTCAACCATTTCATTCAGATTCTGCACAACAGCTACATTGATCGAATCAGTTAACCGGCAGCCATAGGTACTGGTTACCACTACCGAATAGGTTCCGGGCAATGTTACATGTATGGATGAGCTTGTTGCACCTGTATTCCAATAGTAGCTTTTGTACCCGCTGCCAGGCGTAAGTAAAAGATCACTTCCTTCACAAATCGTTGTATCATTTCCAAACGTAAAGGGCATGGGTGTATCGACCTCAATTTCTTTACACATGGTTTGTTCTGTTGCCGTACCTGGATTAACGGTTAACGAAATGGTATATGTTCCGGGAACTGAAAAAACAATGGAATCGGGTTCAAACTCGGTCGATGGCGGGATGGGCGTATCACTGCAAGGGGGGAAGAACAGGGTGGTCAGGCTGTTTTCGTTTAAGGCAATGGCATATATGGTGTCGTTGGTGATAATTGCCTCTGAAAGTGCGCTTGGCAGGTACATGTTGGCAACTATACCCAACGGGGTTATGGCCTTTGAACCTCCGAGCCCTCCTATGAAATGCAGCTGGAGCAACAGGCGATCAACCAGATTATGATTAACGATTAACCCATAGGGATTATGACATACCGTAAACAAACATAATCCACGATCGTCGGTCATCGTTCCAAGATCTCCCAGGTTGGTTCCATCCGGCAGGTTATTAAGCAGTGAATTTCCGAAATACAATTGAGATAATGAGGTCGTATTGGCGATAAAAAGATACCAGCCCGTATCATCCCTGATCAGCGCTGGTTGCATGGGGTCTGTTAAATCACCAATGTTGCCGAGGTTCGTAATTTCAGGGAATGTTGCTAAGGTTCCAGTCCAATGAATACGGGTAATAGATTTATCAGGCCAGTTGGTCGTGAACCCCACCCAGTCGCTGCCTTCCTGTTCGATGACCAGCCCTCTTGCCTTTTCCATGTCAGGTACAACAGTTGAAGCCACAGGGAGGGGGTTGAGTAACGAAGTGCCAAAATCAAGCCTTACAAGTGATGTATCGTTGGTAACAAAACCATACCAGCTGCCATTGTCGTTTTCGATCTGGATTCCAAATACACCATGCGTCAGGATTCCGAAGTTTCCCAGGTTAACAGCAACAGGCTGATTCCTCATTCCCTCAGCCCAATAAATCCTGGTTATGCTCCCATCGCCCGAATTGGTGACAAACGCAAAAAAACTGATGCCATCCTGCACCAGAGTGATGCCCCAGGGAGCGCTCAGGGTATTGGAGGGATTCCCGAGATCGATGCCATGCGGATTGGTAACTGCATTTCCTGTACAGAATCTCCAGTAATAGGTTGAAGCACCCTGAGATTCATTCAATATAGTAACCGGCTGATCAACGCAGACAGTATCAGGTAAGGAGAATTTGGCGATTACCCCTCCATCCGGTGTTCCCTGTGCTGCACAATGTCGTATAACTGATAATCCCGACAGGATTATCAGTAAAATCGTCATGCATATACCGGAATGGCATTTCATGCAATAAAAGTACTAATAATCCTGGCTCTCTAAAAGTTTTTTCGCAACCCGTATCTTAACTTGATTTCCCGCTCCCTGCTTTTATCTGCAATGTAAATGACCGTGCGGCCATCATCAAGAATAACCGGGAATTTGTCTGCAACTGATCCAACCGAAAGTTTTGACTTGGGAACAACAACCTGATGGTTTGACACCTCCATACGGTTGTCCATTGCATCTCCTTTGGCAATATGCCGAATGTTTTTCATCTGTCAGGAATTTAAAATTTAATGACCACTGTTATATCCACCATTGTCATTCGTGGTTTGCGGAAATAATTCCTGTGGATATTCCATGGCTCCGAAAATTTGAATTGCAGCTCTAAATTAAGTGGCAAATCGGGTCATTGCGATAGGCCGTTTGATATTTTTATTAACAATGGCTGGTGATAAAATTTTTCAGTTTTTTATGGTATTCCTATATTTTCCAACAAAGACTTTGCACTTGCAGAACTTTTCATATTTTTATCGATGATTAAACAATTTTCTTAAACCGAAAGAAATGAAAGGAAAAACGATTCGTAAAATCGTCATCTGGTTTTTGGCGATCCTGATCCTTGTTACAGGAATCTTTTTTGCCGTTGGCTATTTCTATTATGCAAGGATCATTAAAACCTATCTTACCGAAACGGTTAAAAAGGAAAGTAAGGGGTTGTACCAGCTTGATATCGGGAGCCTCTCCTTCAATGTACTTTCAGGGAATCTGACGCTTGATAAGTTTTCATTGGATCCTGACACCGCATTCTACCATGCCCATTCGCATACTGATACCATGGCGCCTCTTTTATTTAAAGTGAATCTTGATAAGTTACGCATCAAGAGTTTCAAGGTAATGGATGCAGTGAAAAACAGAAGGATTGATGTGTCACGCATCCTTTTCTCCGATCCTCATGTCACGGTTTATCGCATGAGGATTCCGCCGAAAAAAAATGAAGAACAGCACCAGGAAAAAATGATGTCAATTCCTTTACCTAAAGGACTTACTTCCATTGAAATCGGCGAATTTATCATTCAGAATGCCAAACTTGACTTTATTGATTGCAGTCGCGATTCCATAACGGTTAATACATTTCCCACCTGCAACGTTGTTATTAAACACATTCTGGTTGATTCAGCCCATCAGGGTAAACGACGGCTTTTCAATGCCGACGATATACACATCACACTCGGGGCCTACAGCCTTACGATGAAAAATGGCATGAATAAAGTGTCGTTCGGCGAAATTGGCCTTTCAAGTGCTTCGGGGGAAATTAATATCAGCAATTTTCACCTGGAACCACTTTTCAATAAGCATGATTATACCAGAAAGCTTGGTTTTCAAACCGATTGGATGGATATCAGCATCAACAGGCTTACCCTGCGCCGGGTAAATCTTCGTTCGCTTTTATTTGAAGGTAAGATCCAGGTGGGATTGGTTGAAATTGATTCCCTGAACCTCGAAGATTACCGAGATAAGCGTATTGCACGCAAACCTGGCTTTAAACCTCCAATGCCGCAAGACGGAATCCGGAAATTAAAAACATACCTGCGGATTGATACAGTATTGCTCAAAGGAGGGAAAGCAATATATTCTGAGCAGGTAGGGGAGGTTCCGGGGACCATTTTTTTTGATAAACTGGATGCAACATTCACCGGGTTTACCAATGATTCATTACTGCTTAAAGCCGGGCTTGTTTCCGAATTAAAAGGAACCGCCTATATGATGGGAAAGGGAAAACTTGATGCCACGCTCCGTTTCAATTTCGGCGACAAGAAGAATTCTTTCACCTTCTCGGCTTTGATGGGCCCGGTCGATCTTACTGAGATAAACCCGATGCTTTCGAACCTGCTGCCTGCCAGAGTGGTGAGTGGCAAACTTCAAAAGCTTGAAGTTCCTTTGGTAAACGCCAATGATGATGTGGCAAAAGGGAAGCTTCTTTTCTATTACAATGATCTTTCAATTGATGTGCTTGATAAAAAACAAACCACCTGGACCAAGATAAAAACAGGGGTCATCAACTGGGCTGCCAATGACCTGGTGGTCAACAATGATAATCCCACCAAATCGGGAAAGATGAAAACCGGGGTAATCCACTTTCAAAGGGATAAGGGGAAGGGCATAATTAATTTCTTATGGAAAAGTGCGCTGAGCGGATTAAAATCTACCATGGGATTTAACTCCAAAGCACAAAAGGAGCTGATAAAGGAGGAAAAGCAAAAAGTGGCGGAAAAGGCAAAGAGAGAGAAAAAGGAGAAAAAACAAAAGAAGTAGCCTGTTTGGCTAGTAAATAAGCTACCAATTGAATTTCAATTATATAAATTTAAATTCCACATTATGGATAATCAGATTTCAAAAACATCAGTTTACGATACCGTAATCCGGCTGTTCATCCTGGTATTGATCATCGGATGGTGCCTCATGATCATGTCGCCTTTTGTGAGCATTATTTTATGGAGCCTGATACTCTCATTGGCCATTCACCCGCTGCACAGTACGCTATCCAAAAAGATGGGGGGAAAACCAAAATTGGCTTCCTTCATTATCATATTTACTATCCTGGTCATTATCTTCGTACCCACCTGGTTGCTGATAGATTCCCTTATTGATCAGGTTAAAGCGCTTAAAGTAAGTTACGACAGCGGCACCCTTTCAATTCCCCCTCCGTCAGAAAAGGTGAAGGAGTGGCCTGTCATCGGCGCCCAACTTTATGATACCTGGCTATCTGCCTCAGAAAACCTGGAACAATTATTACTTAAGTATCAAGACCAGATATTCGATGTGGGGAGTAAAATAGGAAAGGGGATATTAAGCGCTGTTGGTGGAGTAATCCAGATCATGTTATCACTTGTAATTGCCATGATACTGCTGGCTGTTGGTGGTACAAGCGAAGTTATTCTTAAATTCTTCAGAAAATTAGCTGGTGAAAAAGGTGATGAATTTGCTGATATGACACTTAAAACGGTTGCCAGCGTTGTGAAAGGCATTATAGGCGTTGCTCTTATCCTGGCCCTGTTGCATGGGATAATTTTCATGCTGGCTGGTATTCCATATGCCGGAATTTGGACTTTACTTGCATTTGTTTTAGCTGTACTACAATTACCTTTGATTTTTATTACGCTGCCAGTAATCATTTATTTGTTCTCGGAGAAGGAGCTCGTGACGGCGATAATCTGGGCGGTGGTTATATTCGTGGCTGGTTTATCTGATAATGTTCTCAAACCCATTTTACTTGGCAAAGGCGCTCCGGTCCCCATGCTGGTGATATTCATCGGTGTGATAGGAGGATTCATCTTTTCCGGCTTTATCGGGCTCTTCACCGGCGCGATTGTAATGTCAATAGGTTATAAGTTATTTGTTGGATGGATCGACTCAGACAAACCGGCTGATCAGGTGTGAATACTTACTGCTTATTTGCCTCATAATACTGCCGGTCAAACAGGCGCTGGGTTCCAGAAACGACGTTATTTTGAATTAATGAAAGGCTTTTATCAGGATGGAATACCAGATTTAAGGCGGATTAATTTTATCAGGAAGATTCAAATACCACCATTGAAACTGACATAAAGAAACCCAGCACAGTAAAAACGCCGGCAAGTTTTCCTCCGTGTTCAAATGCTTCGGGAATCATTGAATTGGCAAGCATCATCAGGATTGCTCCACCTGCAAAAGATTGGATGAATGCCAGCCATTGAACAGAAGCGCCGCTGAAAAAGCTGAAGCCTGCTACAGTCGAAAGAGAACACACCAGTGCAATGGTAAGCCATAACAGGATGATTTTTAACTTACTCCAGCCCTCGGCTTTCATGCCGGAAGACCCTGCAACTGCTTCTGGCAGGTTTGATATGAAAACAGCAACAAGCATGGCCAGACTAACTGTCCCCCCTTCAAAAATTCCCAGGCCAATCACGATGGATTCAGGTATTCCATCAAGAATAATAGCCAATACCATTGGTGTAACCAGTCCTGATTGCCTGTCTGCATCAATGTCCATTCGTTTACCGGCGCCGAATTTTGCAATAAGAATGTCAGAAAAATAATAGGTAGCAGCTCCTGCAAAGAAACCATAGGCAGGGAAGAGGCTGAATTTGGCAATTTTCAAGGATTCGAAGACCAATTCATAGGAAACGGCCGAGATTAATGTCCCGGCGCCAAACCCCATGATAATGCCGATGGTTCTGTTGCTTAGATTAATACGGGTGGCAATCATTCCACCAATGACAAGGGAGGAAGTTGCAAGTAAACCCCAGAGAAAAGCGTTCAGCATAAGGCCGGCTTATAATTTTACCATAGCAAAACTAAGATTTTTCTTCGAATAACAAATGTTGTTTTCTGTTCACCAATGATCTTTATAAAATGGTTTCATAGCCCTGGTTTTATCAGACATTTAGTGTTTTGAATAAAACATTCCTGGTTGACATTTCTATGGCGGAAGCTATCCCGCTTTATTCAGTGTACGGAAGACTTACTGATGCTGAATGAGCGTGTTTTTAGCAGGTAATAATTATCTTTGTACACAAAAGGAATGCAATGAGAAACCTGATTTGGGTTCTAGGGATGGTGATTTTAATAATTTATCTGCCTTTCAATTTACGGTCGCAGAACAAAGATGGCTCCATACATATTCCCGATACACTTCATACGGCATACATTACGATTACCGGGGTGGAAATTACCGGCAATAAACTGACCAGGCCACCAATAATTACACGTGAACTCGATTTTAAGACAGGCGACAGCCTGGCCACTTTTCAGACGGGAAAAAGAGTCAACTTCAACGAACGAAATTTTTACCAGGGCGATTCAAGCGAATTGCGAATACGGATGAATTACAGTCGTGAAAATCTGATCAACACCAAACTTTTTCTTACGGTTGACATGTCGTTAAAATGGATCCGGAATCATGACTACACTCTTATGATCGACGTAACAGAACGGCACTATTGGTGGCTGTTCCCGGTACCCAAACTCAATGCGCCAAATTTCAATGAATGGATCCGTGATATCGACTGGTCATACCTTAGTATGGGGCTGTTTTTCAGTCACAACAACCTGTTTGGGCTCAGTCATCAGACCTCTGTAATTGCCCTGGCAGGGAAGACATGGGCAATTGCAGTGGGTTACAAGATTCCCTGGGTCGGTAAGGGTAAAAAGGTCGGAATGACAATGACGGCAGGCTATTCAAACATGTATTACGTTGAATATGCATCGGTTGAAAACAAGCGGCAAATGCTCTATGCGCCTAACAGTTCCCAGGTGGCCAAACTCGGGGCGAAACTAACCCTGCGCCCGGGCCTCTACAATTATGGAACAGTGAAGCTGACCGGCGAATATATCCAGGTCTCTGACTCCTTGTTAAAACTCGATACAAATTACCTCTCAGGAAATAAAAAGACCAACATATCACTCAGCCTTTATGCCGATTACTATTACGACTCGCGAAACAGTCACTCCTATCCCCTGAAAGGGAACCTGATGCGGGTTTTCGTCAACAAAATTGGCCTGGGGCTGGTTTCGAAAGATGTGGACATTTTCTATTATGGCATCGATTTTCATTTCTACCAGACAATCGGGAAAAAATGGTATGTTGCCGAAATGTTCAAAGCAGAAAATTCATCTGGTGAAAACGCTCCTTACTATTACCAGCTTAACATGACAAACGGAACAGATTTTATCCGTGGATTTGATCTCTATACGCTTAAGGGAGACCAAATGTATTATACCAGGAACAACATTAAATTTGAACTGATCAAACCGAGCATTAAAAAAGTAAAGGAGGGGCAGGAGAAAAATAAATTCAAAGCGCTTCAATATGCATTTTATCTAAATGCCTTTGCTGACGCGGGCTATGTGGTTAATAATTTCACCGAGGACAATCCTTACAACAATAAATTCCTGTTTAGCGGGGGATTGGGGATTGATTTTGTGACCTATTACGACCTCGTGATACGCTTTGAATATGCCTTCACCTCGATCGGCACCAATGGCTTCTTTTTCGGGTTTGGAATGCCTATCTGATTGATTGATTGATTGATTGATTGACAGATTGACTGAATAATGGATATTGTTTCTAATTGACTTTCTTCAATTGGTTGTTTAGCTTTTTATTGTTGCATAAAATGAAAAATCGCATGAAAAAACTTATACCATTATCTCTTCCATTGTTATTTTTCCTGGTTGTTACAGGTGGTGTTGTTGCCCAAAAAGATGAATCAGCAAGTAAATCAGTTCCCCCCGGATCCGATACTGTGAAGGCAAAACCTGAAAAGGAATGTCAGCAGGGCGCTATTGGCGATTTGTTCAAGAAGAAACAGAAAGCGCCTAAACCGCCAAAAAAATTTATGGCCCTTGTATTGCCAAACATAAGTTCCAATCCCACCAATGGGTTTGTATTTGGTGTTGGAGGAACTTTTGGCTGGTATATGGGTTCGAAGGAAAATACCAGGGTTTCAGCTGCGCCATTCACAGTAGCATTGACATCAAAAAAACAACTGATCTCCTTTGTTAAATCCAATATTTATACAAAAGAGGATAATTTTTTTCTCCAGGGCGACTGGCGATTCTACCTCTACAGCCAGCCAACTTACGGTTTGGGTACAAATTCACCCGACACCATGAACATTCCCGCCGGATTTCATTGGGATGGAGAAGGCGGAGATCTTGACTCGGCTGCATTCCCGATGAAATTCAATTATATCAGGTTCCATGAAATTGTGAACAGGAAAATCGTAAAAAATTTTTATGTTGGCATCGGATATCACTTTGATTACTATTATTCCATCCGGGATGAAAAATTTCACATGGGAACCACTGATACCCTTTGGACTCCCCATTCGTTCTATTCAAGAATGTATAACTATGATACAACCGGGTACATGCTTTCGGGTTTAAGCGCAAACGTGGTTTACGACAGCCGCGATAACCAGGCTAATCCCTATAAAGGCATCTATGCCAACATTAACTACCGGTACAATCTGAATTTTCTTGGAAGTGGTTCGGATTGTTCCGAGCTCTGGATGGAATTCAGAACTTATGTGAACCTTTCAAAAAACAAACCACGGCACATGGTTGCCTTTTGGATATTCGGCGATTTCAATGTTACCGGGCATATGCCTTATATGACACTGCCAAACCTTGGCGGTGATCAACGTGCACGCTCCGGAAGAGGATATACCAACGGGCGTTTTCGTGGAAAAAATCTGGTTTATGGCGAAGTAGAGTATCGGTTCCCGATCTGGCCATGTTCAAACATTATTGGAGGGGTGGTTTTTGCCAATGCCACTTCCACAGACAACCCCGACCGTGATGTGGCTTTGTTTAAGTATATTCAGCCGGCCGTCGGATTTGGACTCAGAATAATGATCAACAAGTACTTCAGGACGAATATCAACCTCGACTTTGCCATTGGAAATAAGTCATCCGGATTTTATTTTTCAGGGCAGGAAACTTTTTAAACCAGGCAGCTTATGGATAGATTCCCGGTTCCTGGCTACCTTTACGGAGGGCAAACGGCTACTTTTTCAGGATCGAATGCTAAAATATCCACCGGATTCCGGTATAGTATTCAATTGTGGTTTCATTCCTGAAAACTTCCAGCCAATTTGTCCGTGTCAATAATACAAATGCGATAATGGATGTTTCTTTTTAATATATTTGCAAAGCTTGATCATTAATTCTTATAAAAACATTATGAAAATGAACAGAATAATTCTTGCAGTTTTTATTGCAGCAGGAGCCTTCCTGCTAACCTCATGCGGCGCGCCCGTGACCCTTACCTCATGGAAGAATCCTGCAAGCAGTGCGCAGGTTTCAAAAGTGGTGATCATGCCATTGTTTGAAAAAATTGAATTTATGAAACCCTTTGAAAAATCAATGGTATCCTACTTTACCAGCAGAGGTCTAAAAACCATTGGCTCTCTTGATTTTTTGAATCCGACAATCAAATATCCCATCGACGTAATTAAGCATAAATGCGATAGTCTGGGCGTGGATGGGATTCTGCTGTTTATTTACAAGGGAGCAGATAAAACTGAAAGTTACGTTCCTCCTACAACCTATTATACGGGTGGTTATGGCGGGTATGGCGGATATTGGGGTGGTGGTTACTGGGGTGGATATGCCGGTGGGTATTATGGAGGATATTACGGTGGTGGCGTCACCACAACAGGTGGTTACTGGACCACATCCACCACGCTGCATCTCACAGCAAAATTGTATGTGAAAGGTTCCCCTGAACCTTCATGGACGGGGGAATTGACGGTTACAGATCCCGAATATATTGATCAGGTTGCTTATACCATGGCAAAGGACATTTATTATGACTGGCAGAAGCAGAACGTAATCAAATTTCAGGGAAAAGCCAAATAGACAGTGGGCCCAGGCTATCGCAAACAAGCATTCTCTTGCGAAGCGTGCAAAGCATTTTTTACGCCGCAACTCCTCTGCCCGAATCAACTCTCTGAGGTCGGCAAATTGAATGTTCTTATGGGGCTTTTCCGGAAATTCACGTCGTAATAATGCAAAATCCAGTTTGGTTTTTGCCTCTGCAATAACCTCCTGCAGCAATGTCAGCAACTTTTCAAACTCCTTTGCCGGGTATTGATCATCCTCATTTCCGGTTACTGATTCTTTCCCTTTGGTACCTTCGGCATAGGCGGCCAGGGCTATTTTTAAGTTTCTGAAGACACCAAAATAATCAACCACCAATCCGTTCTTCTTGCCCTCGATCACACGGTTGGCCCTTGCAATGGCCTGCATGAGGGAGTGATTCTGCAGGGGCTTGTCGAGGTACAATGTTGAAACCGACGGGGCGTCATAACCAGTCATCCATATGGCGGTAGCAAAAACGATGCGATAGGTGTTGTTCGGATCTTTGAAATAATCTTCAATGTTGCGTCCGTCTCCATCAGGCCCTCCGGTTCTTTTCATCGTCTACCAAATCCAGCCGGGAGGGGAAATGCTTCACAATGCACCTTCCGATGAATTTTTCGGGAAAAGAAGATCATTGAATAGGATTTCCCCGAATCCTGCGTATACCAGAATACACCCAGCTTCCCTTTGTTATGATCCTTATTCTGAAAGGCAATCAGCGCATTGTTTACCCCTAAAAACTGGTGATTCTTGGCAATGATCTTCACCTTGTTCTTATGGTACAATACGAAATTTTCAAAGTAATCGATCAGATTCCGCTTTTTGCAAAGTCCCTCACCAAAAATTTTAAGGCTCAGATGTTCGCCGGTCCGCTCACTCTCCCGTTCTATCTCCTCCCGGGATGGCTGCTCATGGGTAATGGCTGTATCGGTCAGTTTCAACCACGAGAAAAAATGGTCCCAGGGATCCGAAAAACTTCCTATCCTGGTTTGGATGCCATTGGAAACACACACAAACAAATTGTACCAGAACAACTGGTGAAGTCCATAATCCTGACATAATCCTCCTCTTCACGACCCGCTGTGTTTTTATAGGTGACCGGAACCCCGTTTTTGATCAGTTCATAAACCTCTTTGTTGGCCAGCACGGAGGACATGGTTGCCCTGCTTTTGCTGATTTCACTGATGGCATAGTCGATACATGATCCCGGAATATGACTGTTCAACTTTATCAGGCTCGCTTTCAAACGGTCTTTCAGAACCACCTCTTTCAGGCTTTTTCGGCCGAGCAATTGTTTTTCCCAGCCATCGATGTGGGAATATCCCAATGTATCGGAAAAGAAACGGATATCGGCAATCTCAATGTGTGATGCGTTCAGATAGGCCATGGCAGATTAGGTTAAATGATCTCTGCCGCCTTTTGGCGGGTGATAGTCCATGATTGATCGTAATCTCTCAGCCGTTCAGTTGCCCAAATGCGGAAGTGAGTGGCCTGTGCAGAGTTGACACGGTACCCCACCGAGATGATGGCGTCGAGGTTATAGAATTGAGTAAGATATGTTTTCACGTCACTGCAGTATGTGCAATTTTTGCACATACTGAATCTTCCTGCAATTCATGGGTTTGGAAAATGTTTTTCAGGTGTTTCGTTACTACGCTTCATTCAATGCCAAATAGCAGGGCAATTTTGGCTTGAGTTAACCAGATGTTCTCATCGCGCAAAAATATCTCCACCTTTCCCTTACCGCTTTTTGTGTTATGAATCATAGTGAAACCTGCATTTTGCAATATGAATCTCATCCTCTTTGACCCGATAAATAAGTCTGTGTTCGCTGTCAATTCTTCTGGACCAGTAACCTTTATACTTATATTTTAATGGTTCGGGCTTACCAGGTCCATCATAAGGATTTCGGGCGATCTCTTTTAGCAGGTCATTGATCTTTTTCAGGATTTTCTTATTGGTTCGTTGCCAATATTGGTAATCCTCCCATGATTCATCTACAAAAATATACTTCATGGTTCAATCAGTTCTGTTTGAAATGATTGGCCCTTTGAAAGTTTTTCAATGGCTGAATCCAATCTTTGTTCATTCACTTTGGATGACAATTCATACTGCGTTGCTGTCAATGAATTATATTCGTCCAAAGAAATAATGACCACGCCGGAATCCTTTCCCCGATTGATGATCAGGGTTTCAAAGTTTTCTGTTACCCGGTCAAGATATCGTTTGATATCTTTTCTGAAGTCTGAAATGGTGGCTGTTAACATAATGTTACTCCTTTCTGTACAATATCAGATACAAATATAGGTACAAATTATGAACTTTCGTTTGATTTCCTCTCCATATTTACTCCGAAATTTGAGTTAATGAGTTCCGTGACGAATGGCTACGCATTGAGAAGACAATCTTCCTCCACCAGATGCTCCACGCTTAACTTCCGCTGATCAGACGGGGGAGCAAGAGGTCGCGGGTTTGTTGTTTGTAACAGCATTAAATACTGCTCCGTTTCCAAATGAGTCTTCCTTGTTGAAATCGTCTTTAGCAAGTATAAAAAGTAATTCTGTAGACCTTTTTTATGTTTAATAGAACATAGACCTCGTCCTAAAACTAATTTTGTTGTTGCTATATTAATCCTTCCAACAGGAGCCCTTACACTTAGGAGAATCACCTTCATCAGCAATTCGCTTTAAATCAGAACAAAAGATTACATGGGTAGGAAAACGGTTATTAAAATTTGTTACACCTTGATGAAATGGCAACCCCTTTTCCACATCATTATAAAATTCAGATGAAGGGGATTGCCCCATGACGAAATCGCAGTTGTCTCTTAATCTCGACTCTTTCCACCCTTCAGGAATCACTTCTGTAGCAGGATATCTCATTTCAGCCCCATCTTCACCAAAAAACCTGGTATTTTCATACCCCGGAAACCGCAACCTTACGAACCACTCTTTGTAAATCTCCCCGGCCATTTCTTCCAAAAGCTTGATGCGTTGGTAATCGTACCGGGCATAGCCGGGAAGATAAAACCCATCACACATAACGCTTAACCTGTCAAGTGTCACGTGTCACACATTACGTTTTCTTATCAATCAGAAGGTGAAAAGAAATGATTTGCAATTAGTTGCGATCTATTGCCCGAGTTTTATCAATCCACTCTCATTTTCGTTTCCATCACCTTTCTGGATTTGTTTAAATTTAAATGAATTCAGATTGTAAGTGATGCCCAGCCACACAATTCTTGTTTCAGACTTGCTTTTGTTGTACAAATCATAAACAAGGTTGTCGGAACTGATAATCCAATTGCGGGTATTGAAAATATCAGTAATCGTAATGCCTGCTGATAATTTGTTCTTAAAGAAGGTTCGTTTTATACCGAAATCAGCATAATAAATCTCTTGTAATCTAAACTGGGGCAATTCCACCGGTGAATTATAGTTCAGGAATAGCTGTATATCTGTTTGTGAATCAGGTTTGAAAACAAATTTTATGTTACCGGTCCAGGCAAATCCTTCCGAATTTAAATCTGTCCCGAGATACTCTCCCGATGACAAAGAATAAAACGCCGACAAAGCCGGATTGATGGTAAATAGCTTTCCAAATTTCAGCGTGGCATCGACATCGATCCCGGTTTTGATTTGTCTGTTTCCATTTGCATAGGTTACGACCAGATCATCCGATGGTGTCAGAATTGTTACCTGTGTTATAAAATTTTTTGCCGTACTGAAGTACACATTGCTTCTGAGTTGAAATCTCTCTTTGATAAAGGAATAATTGAATTCAATTTTATCAAGAATTTCCGGTCGGAGATATTTATTTCCGGTTTCAAAGGTCATCTGGTCAACTACGATGATAAATGGATTTAACTGGCCCATGGATGGCCGGGTTACTCTTCGGTTGATGCTCAGCGCTACGCTATTGGCACGATTAATTCCGTGCTTTAATAACAAGTATGGAAAAGGGAATATATATTGCTCACTGATACTGTCGCTGGTTGAATTTTGATAAAGATCTGAGGTGCTGTATTCAATACGGGCTCCAAGTTTATAATACAATTTCCGGAACAGGGTGTCGGAGTACATAAGGTATCCCGAATAGATAAATTCTTTAAGTTCCAGATCATTGCTATAAACAGGGTTCAGTATCCAGGAGGCGGTTGTGGAATCCCAATCGTAAAAATGCGCATTAAAATTGTTCCACCTGGAGAAAGCCTTCATCCCTGCTTCCATTCGTCCCGTTTTAAACAAATTTTTTATGTAGTCACCCTGCAGCGAAATGTTTGTCGGTTTCCCTCCGGCATCCGATTTTTGCTGGAATTTATCGTCAATGTAATAATCTGCCGGTCTTGATCCTTTGGTTTGCGAATAGAATGCGTCCACAGAAATTTCATGCTTATTCCTGACAATAACCCGTTTATAGGATAGTGAACCTTCAAAGGAGGTCCTGTTCCAGGAAACTTCATTCCTGCGGTTAAAATCGGTTGACGGAAGTGTGTCATTGGTTTGCTGCCCTGAAATCTCCTGCGTGTTATGGAGGTTATTCAGCATAAATTTCATACCGGCAGAAATGATATTTTTCTTTCCTGGCCTGACTGATAATGATAAGGATGCATTATGACCCGGGCTGATTTGTGTCGAATGAATGTCCTGATTAACCTGTATATTTTGTAGAAGAAGCTCCCGCTCAAGGATGCTGTTAATGATGGTCTTTTCATAGCGTCCGCTGTATGAAAATCCGACATCCCAGATACTTTTGCTGTAATTCAGATTGAAGCCGCTGTTAACCCTGGTCAGAAAACCATAATTGATGGTTGCACTTCCGGCGAAACCCTCAATCATTTTTCGTTTGGTAATGATATTGATGATGCCGCCCGTGCCTTCAGCATCGTATTTTGCATCAGGATTTGTGACAATTTCAATATTCTCAACAGATGATGAAGGGATTGAATTCAAGGATGAAACTGTGGTCGGACGACCGTCAATCAGCAGAAGGATTTTGTTGCTCCCCCTCAGATAAACATTGTCTGCTGCATCAATCGTAATATTCGATTGACTTTTCAGCACATCCGTGATGTTGCCCGATACAGCGGAGATGTTCTGAGAAACATTGATTTTTGTTTTCTCAATACTAACCTGTTTCGCATTTTGTTTGTCAGTGATCTGAACTTCTCCAAGGTTCAGGGATGTACTGCTCAGTTCAATGGGACGATCCATGTTGACTGAAGCATTGACAACGTCGACAGCTCTTTTTCCGGTTTTATATCCGATGAAGGTTGACTTTAAAACATATTTCCCGGGAGGGACGCCTTTGATAACAAATTCGCCTTTGAGATTGGTTATTGATCCTGAAATAAGCAAGGAATCCTTTTTTTTATAAACAGCCACAGAAGCATATTCTATCGGTTGCTTACTTACTGAATCAACAACAACTCCGGTAATCTCATAACCGCCATTGACCTGGCCAAAGGAGTTGTAAACATGAAAGCTCAAAATAAAAAAGAAAATTGTGGTCTTCAGTATTTGAAGTGATTGAGGGTAAATTAATAAGTTTATAAACATAGAAAATCAGAATTGGGAGATCCTATTTGAAGTAAAAGTGAGTTTGTCAGGAAAGATTTTCGAATACAAAAGTAGTTTTAATCGCCTACTTGTCCCTTAGATTTAGACATCCGAAATTGAAAATACTTGCGCTCAATCAGCGAAGTTTTTCTGGAGAATAATGATGTGTATCCTAGGGCTTTGATTATAGCCAAGCAACCACTTGTACGTTGGAAAATTCATAACATGAAGGAAGGTGTTTTCTCTGATTATTGCCGGTAGTTATTTCTTTTTAGCCTCAATTCCGAAAGTAAATCCTGCTTTAACCCGTTCGATCAATTCCGGTAAAATATCCTGATATTCACCCACGATTCCAAAATCGGCATGGTGAAAAATAGGCGCTTTGGGATTGTGGTCGATGGCAATGATCTTTCCGGATTCCTTCATTCCGGCAATATGCTGGATCGCTCCGGAGATGCCAATGGCAATGTATACTTTGGGACGAAGTGTTTTGCCGGTTTGTCCCACCTGGCGTGCATATTCCGCAACCCCTTCGTCGACAACCGGACGGCTGCTCGTCCATTCGGCATTTACACCCTGCATGACCAATGCATCGGCAAGCGCCTTAACCAATCCCAAACTGTCGTTTGTGGTGCCCCTGCCTCCCGAAACGATGATGTCGGCCTCAAACAGATTTGCCAGCCCGCCTTCCCCTCTTTCTGTTTTCAGAATTTCAACAATAAAATCCTTATCAGTAAGAACCGGATTAAAACTTGAAATGATGCCTTTTTTTCCCGGAACAACTTTGGGAACTTCAAACGTGCCTGCACGGGCTGTCGAGATCTGTGGACAAACAAAACCAAGGATCGTTGCAAGTTTGCTTTCCCCATAGGTTGGCCTCCGTGATTCAAGGATAGGGGTATAGATCACCTTTTCTTTTTTATCGGTATACTCCCCGATCTCTAAACCTGTGCAATCTGCGGTAACTCCGCTATCTGTTTTCATCCCGATCCTGGGAGCCAGTTCCCTTCCGGAAGTAGTTGCAGCAAAGAGCGCAATTTCCGGTTTCCGTTCCCGGATGATTTGGGCAAAAATGGATGAAAATGGCAGCACGAGATATTCTTCCAGCTGATCGTTTTCCACCAGGATAACCTCGTCAGAACCATGTTCAATAAGGGTTTGAGCAAAAGGCCGCACATTCTTTCCAATGATGACCGTCACAACTTTCGTGTCGTGGCCTAACTGGGTGGCCAGGTTCCTGGCAGGAGTCAGCAGCTCAAGCGAAGGCCTCGATATCTTACCATTGGTCACCTCAGCCCAGGTGAAAATTCCCCGGGCCCCTTCCCTTGGGTCCTTTTCGGGGAAATCCGGTCGTTCCAAAACTTTTTTATCTTCCAGCTCTTTTTTAACCAAAACGTTGCCGCCTTTTTTAAAGTTGGAGATCATGCTATCAACCAGGGATGCTTCATTATGACCCTGCGACATAATGATCGGCGGACGTTCGCTCACAATGTTGACAACTTTTGATACGATGGTCGGTGATCCGCTAAGTCCAATTTTTTCGGTTCCCAACCCGATGTCGGCAATCCCGAAGGTCGTGATCTTCAGTGCACGGGCCCTGATGGCGCCGCTTAAAGAAGGCTTGCGGGGCGGGATTCCGGTCGGAGTCAGCGAAATAACACAAGGCATGGGCAACTTCAGCATCTGGTATCCGCCTTCTATGATCCTTTTCGCAATAACATTACCGGCAGCGTCAGCTTTTATACTCTCCACAAATGTGGCCTGGGGGATTCCAATACGTTCGGCTACCTGTGATGGAACATGTGCAGTATCTCCATCGCTTGTTTGCCGGCCTGCTAAGATTATAAAAGGATCTTTCGAATCTCTGGTGAATCCCAGGTGCTTCAGCATGGTAGCGATCGCGAGACCGGTGGCATAGGTATCACTGCCACCCAATTTACGGTCGGAGAGGAGGTATGCTTCGTCATAACCCATTGAAACAGCAGTGCGGAGCGATGCCTCAAACGAACCAGGGCCCATTGAACAAACGATCAACCTGGCTTCGGGATATTGCTTCCTCAGTTGCAACCCCGCTTCCAGTCCAAACGAACAATCAATATTAATGATTGATTTTGCCTTCGTCCGGTCCATGAGCCCGTCTTCACCCATCCGCATTTCGCTGGGGAGCGGAACTTGTTTTATCAAACTTATTATCGTCAAACTCATTGTCAGATTATCTTTTTACCATTACATATTTTGGAACTCAGGACCATTGCCGCCATTTGGTACCACCCAGGTAATTCCTTTTCCCACTGATTTGATGTCGCAGGTTTTGCAATGCATGCAATTCTCGGCGTGGATGCGAAGTTCTTTCTTACCTGCTTTATTCACATGGACTTCATAGACTTCCGACGAGCAAAAAAATTGCTCGGCTGCTTCGTACTGCGCCATGTTTAACTTGTCAAAGTTCTCCTGGTCGTTTATGTGAAGATGCACAACCTGTTGCTCGTCATGATGAACTCCCGAAAAATAGATATCTGTTGCTTTATCGAATGTGAGCAATTTATCGAATTCCAGTTGCCCTTTAAACCTTTCCTTAAAAGGCTTCGCTTTAAGTTCAGTGAGTTTCAGCGTAGTGTCAGAATCTGGATGAGATTTCAGCCTGCCAAAGAATCCTGCGCCACCCGTGATCAGTTGCATGCCAAATTGGATGCCTCCTAAGATCAAGCCTTTTGCAAATCCCTGTCTGAAATTTCTGACCGGATACAATTCTTTGCGGATCCAACTTGTATTGACCAGGACCTCGTATTGCTGAAGACTTTTTTCTGAAGTGTCGTTTTTTGCCAGTGCACCGGCAGCGGTCTGTGCAGCCAGCATTCCGGATTTGATGGCAAGGTGTACACCTTTTAAGGCAGGCATCGCAAGCATACCGGCGCTGTCGCCCACGATCATGGCATTATCGGCATACAATTTAGGGATGGCATAATATCCTCCCTCGGGCAGGGTCTTGGCGCCATATTCCACTAATTTGCCCCCTTTCAGGATCTTAGAGACGAAGGGAGTGGTTTTCCAGATCTGCATGGCATCGTGCGTATCAAAAGTCGGATCCTTATAATCCAGCCCGACAACCAGTCCGACGGCAACTTTATCATCATTTAAGCCGTAGATAAATCCTCCGCCAAACTCATCAAAATTGAGCGGATAGCCCATGGTATGGTAGATCTCGCCGGGGGCAATTCTTCCTTTTGGCACTGACCATAATTCTTTGCATCCCAAAGAGTAAACCTGTTCGTTTTTGCCCTGGTTAAGGTCGAACCTGCTGATCAGCATTTTGGCAAGGCTTCCCCGTGTCCCTTCTGCAAAAATGGTGATCCTGGCTTCAACCCTTGTCCCAGGCTGAAAGTTTTCCATCTGTTGCCCATGATGGTCTATCCCGGTATCTTTGGTTTTTGCTCCTATCACTTTGCCGTCTTTGTACAAAATCTCATCAACAGCAAAACCGGTATATATTTCCACTCCTTTTTCTTCAGCTTTTACCGCCAGGTATTTACAAAGTTGGCCAAGCGATGCAGCGTAATTGCCGGTATTATTCATATAGGGGATGTGAAACGGAAACTTAAGGCTGCCGTTTTTGGTCAGCCATACCGTGCTGTCCCTGACCACTTTGGCATGGAATGGCATCTCTGAAATATCCACGTCAGGCAAAAGTTCCCTGAAAACTGCAGGTTTAATCACTGCGCCCGACAATATATGACTTCCGATAGCACTTCCTTTTTCGATCAGTAAAATCCGATGTTTCTGTCCTGTCCGTTTAAATATATCTGCTAAATGAATCGCTGTGGCCAAGCCTGACGGGCCCCCACCGATAATTAACACATCTGTTGATACCTTATCAATTATACTCATTTGACGGTTTCCGGGTTAATAGTTCTTTTATGATGCAAAATTACGATTATTTACGCATTTGCGTACCTGATTCCATAAATATTTTCGTCATTTCAATGATGACAGTGAAAATATTTTATAATATACTTGCATTATTGAAATAATTATCTGTATATTTGCAGAGTGAACATTCACACACACATTTTTTGTCAAACGAATACAACATGTAAACTGAAATCAGAATGACAACAGAATTATCAGACAGACAATTAGAAATAGTAGAAGCAGCAGGCAGAATCCTGACTTCATCGGGTGTAAGCGGGTTGACCATAAAAAACCTCGCGAAGGAAATGAAATTTTCAGAAAGCGCTATTTACCGCCATTTTACAAGCAAAGAGGAAATTATCATTGCAATGCTTACCTTTCTTTCTGAAAGTATTGACCTGCGATTGTCCAATATAAATAGTTCATCAGATCCTGAAGAAAAACTTAAAGCCATGTTCCGGGAACAGGTCAAATTCTTTGATTTACATCCCCACTTTGTTGTTGCCGTATTTTCCGATGGACTGATGGAAGAAACCCAGCGGATCAATCAGGCCATTTTTAACCTGATAAATGTTAAAATGAAACACCTGATGCCGGTAATTATGGAGGGACAACAAAAAGGTGTTTTCACCAATGCCATCACTGCCGACGAAATGGTGCATATAATTATCGGAACATTCAAACTTCAAATGTTCAAATGGAGAATCGCAAATTTTCAATTCGATATACTTCGGAATGGAGAAAACATGATTCTGTCGATTCTTAAACTTATTAAAAGCAAATAATATGAAGGAACAATAATTGGCGCACTGATTTTTTTTCATCTTTTATGTTAGTGAATGTTTACTAATCAAAATGATTTATGGAACTGAGAAACACAGATATGATTGAAGCAGCAGGCAGGATCATTAACCGATCCGGAACTGATGCTTTATCAATTGAAGAATTGTCCCGGGAAATGGGGGTAGACCAATATCAACTTTCTTCTTATTTCAGGAAAAATGACGACATCCTCATTATGGTTTTACAAAGCCTGGAAAATGAGATCAAACAATTTGTTTCTGATGTACATACCAGGGACCTGTCGTCAGAAGAGGAATTACATGCCCTGTTTGAAGACCTGTCAGACCTGTTCGGACAAAAACCGTATTACTTGTCCATCATCTTTTCCACTGAATTGGCAGTAAAAGATACGGCCATTCAGGAAATTTTGCTACGAATAAAATCGATTGCGAAAATTCATCTTGTTAAGATTATTAATCATGGCAAGAGAGATAAAATGTTTCAAACAAAGAAAACTCCCAAATATTTGGCAAATAACATTTTAGGAAGCTTTCGGGCGCTAATGAACGAACAACGGGTCATTGATAAAATGGTTCGGGATATTGAGATTTTAAAGAATACGCTTGATTAGTAGTATGATAACGGAAATTTAGAAAAAAAATTTAATTTATTATGTTGGTAAATATTCACAAACACAAAATCATGCTGCTGCTCGCCTTTACAGCATTACTTGCCGGGACAGCACAAAGCCAGGTATGGACCTTGCAACAGTGCATTGATACCGCCCTGGTAAACAATAAGAATTTGCAAATAAGCCGGAATTCAAGGGAGGTGGGTGAACAAAGACACAAGGAGGCTCAGGCGAACCTGATTCCCAAAATAAATGTCAATGCCGACTACCGCTACTACGCCAGCCTGCCTTACCAGTTTATGCCCTTATCGGCTTTCGGGGGACCGGATGGGCAATTTAAGGAGATTCAGTTTGGGGTGCCGCATAACATCAATGCCAATCTGCAACTGACGTTATCGGTATATAATCCCCTTGTCTATGGTGCCATCCGGTCAACGAAGATCGGAACCGAAATCAGTGAATTGCAGGTTCAGAAAACAACTG
>Ga0247842_10003108_pt1 | contig 23061 bp, 40 predicted proteins | sample LaCruzMarch2015__3_FD_192411 | JGI IMG/M metagenome (GOLD analysis project Ga0247842, IMG submission 192411) | Freshwater microbial communities from meromictic Lake La Cruz, Castile-La Mancha, Spain - LaCruzMarch2015_19m | ecosystem: Environmental > Aquatic > Freshwater > Lake | place: Spain...
ATGCATTGTAGATTTGAATGTTGGAAGTTATTTGAATGTTAAGATTGAGAATGTTTCTACTAGTAATTCTGCTATGATTCATGATTTTCAATTAGTGATAACAAGAATAGGAAATTAGTTAGAAGTGTTTGTAGTGAATGTGGAAAAAGAGTTTTTGAGGAAGTGAAGTAAAATGGATTTGTTGTGGTTGTGGTATGGGTTTCTTATAATTACTTTTATGGGTTTGATGCTTGGAGTAATGTGGTTGGCTGATAAATCAATAGAACACGCACAAAAGGTTTGGGATAAAGTATTTAAACCTTTAAACAAACCTTTTTAGAGTTTAGTTAATCTTAGAATATCTTTAGCCATTTTCTTAGACATGTGTTTGTAAGCGTTAATTGATTTTGGATCTTTAGCACCTTTGTCTAATTGAACTGCTGCATCTGTTGCTCCATTAGCATACATGCTTGAATAATGTTGATGCCTAAAATAGTAACTTGGTTTACCAGTCCAAAGAGTAGAATAATAGTTAATCAATCCTCCTTTTCTTATGTAGGTTTTTGATTTGTTTTCACTATAAGGTTCAGTTGAAATACTGTTTGTTCCGTCTAAATGTTCATGTTTAATTAAAATATTTTTGTTGGTTTTCCATTTAACTTTGTTTAGGTTTTCTTTTCTTAATGCCCAAAAAGCATACATTTCTGGTGGTCTTTGGCTTATATATTTAAACAATTCTTTAGTAAAAGGGGTGATAGATCTAAATAGTGGAGTGTTCTTACCTCCTTTTAATGTTTTTATATCAAACTTGTAACAATAAGGACCTATTGGGATGTTATTTTCATCTTTACTTAGTTGAAGTTTTGTTACATCTTTTCCTTTTATTTCTGCTAGTTCACTAGGTCGTCTACCTAGTGTTACTAGTGCTATTAGTAATGCTCTTGCTTGTTGGAGAGTACATTTTCTTGGTAGCTTTTGTGTAGGTAGTTGATCTAACCAGTCTTGTAGTTGCTGATTAGTAACTAATTCTATATAGCCACCATCTAAGAATTGTAAGTATTCTTTATTTTTAATCTTAGGCATTACATTGCACTTCCTTCAGTTTTTTGCATTTTAAAAGTAAATAATAATACTGTAACAATAACTAAAAAAATAGGTATAAAAATAATTATTTCAATAATGCCTTTGTTTTGAGAATAAAAAGATTCTTTAATAGCATATATATTACCATCACAAGTAGCTGCAAAAACCCATTTGCCACAAGTATAAGTATTAACGGCATATTTACCATCTTTTTCTAAAGTACATTTATTTTTTATAGCAAAATCTATTGGAGCTTTACAACCACTTAACTCATTATAGTTAGTGTTATCTTGATAAATTGCTGGATTAACTACTACTGGAACATAAATTGCAAAAGTATTAATGCTTAACATTAATATAAATAAAACAACCAACCACTTCATAATGTAACCTCTTTTTTTGCTTTGTTTGAGTAGTATAATATTACTGCAACTATATAAAGTATAGCTGTTGTTACTACTAAAGTAGTTAAGTTAATTGGAATATCAAACACTAAACCAAGTATAGGAACTAAAACAAAACTAAGCACACCACCTACTACTATTAAGTTTTGAGCATTTTTTTGCAACTGATCCAACACAAAATTAACACGAGCATTCATTCTTTACCACCGTTTAATACTTCAAATAAAACACCTAACTTGCTATTAACAGCTTCTTTCTTATCACTTTGTGGTGCTTTAGGCTTAGCTAAACAAGCCTTACAAACAAATAAAACACGCTGATCAGTAGTGCTATTCAGTAACACTATATCTTTATCTTCTACTATTGTTTTACAATCAACACAACGATATTGCATGATCAATCATCTCCACTATTATTAGTTAGTGCATACTCTTTAAAAACCTATCTTCAAAATGGTTGTTTTGCTTAGGAAGGTAAAATAGGTTAAAAATATACTACTATAATATAATCTGCTATAAAAACCAATTTAAACCCAAACGATAACTATAAAAAGTATATCTAATATAAAAAATTTAGTTACTATGTTTGATATAATGATAAAAAATTATACAGGTAATGAAAAAGACATACTCCGAGCAATAGTAGATAGATTATGGATAGCAAGAATCCGAGCAGGTATACCAGTCATGATAGGAGTAGTTGGTAAATCAAGTTCAGGTAAATCAGTATTCACTCTAAGCACACAAGAAGAAATATATAAAGCATTAGGCTTAACTAATATAGTAGATTTTGTTGAACCATGTATGTTAATCAAACCAAGTGATTATGCTCCTAAAATGGATAGACTATTATTTGATCCTTTACTTAAACAATTATTTACAGTACAACTAGATGAAGCAAAGTTTTTAATTGCTACTGATGATTGGCAGCAGTTTAAGAATAAAGCAACAAGAACAATTACTGCAACATGTAGAGCAATTAAACCAATGATATTCTTTTTACTAGCACAACGAAGAAGCGATATAGAAGCAAGAACAAGACAAGCACTTGATTACTATATTGAGATTGTAAGAAAGCCAGGAGAAAAACCTTATGCAATGATTTTTGAAGTATATGAAGATAAAAGGAAATTCAATGATCCTGATTTTAAGACAAGACCTATAACAGTTTGTTTACAATATAAAGATGGTCAAGTAGAAACTATTGTCCCAAGAATACATTTTAGTATGCCTAGTGATGAAGTGTGGAATAAATATAAATCAATTGAAATGCCTACTAAGTCTAGTGAGATTAAATCTTTGTTAGAACAGATGCAAAGAGAAGAATCTAAATTGCGTGGGGAAACTGATATTAAAATTAAACAGTTTGTTGAGCATTTGAAAAATAATCCTGCTGAGTTAGAAAAGATTGGGATGGTTACTAAGCGTGGTTGGAAAGTTAATAAATCAAATGTTGGTATGATGGGTTATACTACTAAAGAAATTAGGGAAATAGAAACTCTTATTAGTAAAAGTTATTCAAGTTTTGAATCTAAAGGAGATGATGCAAATGAGTAATTGGCAGGATAATAAAAGTAGTTCAAATATTCATGCAGGAGATAAAATTAATCCTGATCAGTATTTGGATATTGGGATTAAAAGTATTTTGAATTTGCCTACTGAGTTAATGCAAAAGGAAAATAATTTTGATATTGATAAGTATATGCAAATGAAAGTTTTGTTAACTGAACAGTTAGAGAATATTGCTATTGCTATGCGAAAAATTAAACCTGTTCAGCAACCTTATGATTCTGAATCTTTGAGTGAATCTCAACAAAAATTGCGTATGTGTTTGATTGATTATTTTAAAGAGAATAATGTTGATATTGGTGTTGGTAGTGTGCCTAAAGCTGATAGTGTTATGAGATTTATTTTAGAAGGTGCTTATAGTACGCGTATTGATATGATGAGAGAAAAGTTAGATAAACAGGTTGCTGAGAGAGGTTTGGATGCTAAGGTTGCTGATGCTCAGTTAGCTAATTATAAATTGCGTTTAATAGTTAGTGCTGTTAATAATGGTAAAGTTAAGGTGGTGGATATTGATGCTTGATGTAAAACAAAAACAATTTTTAACAATTTTTGTATTAATAGCTTTGATTGCTTCTAATTTATGTTTGTTTGTTTTGTGGCAGGAAGCTAGTAATAATGTTGAGATTGTTAAACAGAATGCTATTAGTGAATTGACTGAGTGTGGTTGTGAGGGGTATTGGAAAGGTGTTCCTTATAATTATAAAAATGGAGATTTTGTTTTGGATTTGAACTCTTTACAATTAGTTAAGTAGGGGGTTTTTATTAAGTGTTTTAAATAGTTTGGTTGAGGTTATTTGCATGGATTTGATTCCCAAAAATAAAGCTAAATTGTTTAATGCTAATCCTAAATTATTTGAGGGGGATAAGAGGGCTTTGTTGAATCCTCATATTAAAGAAATTAGTGAGCCTAAGTTTGGTGATCTTGAAGTTGTTTATGATTATGTTAATCGTAAATGGATTATTGGGGTGAAGAAGTAATGCCTCCTTATGCTTCTAAATCTACTAGTAGTTCTATTGATGTATCTAGTTTGAAACTTGTTAAAAATGAATCTAGTCCTGATAGAACTCCTTATGCTTATACTCCTCCTAGTGTTCAAGATATTGATAAGTTAAAGTCTAGTGGTGAAAAGTTTACTGTTAAGAAAAGTGGTGGTAGTTCTTCTGGTCAAGTTCCTTATGCTTATACTCCTCCTAGTGTTCAAGATATTGATAAGTTAAAGTCTAGTGGTGAAAAGTTTACTACTGTTGTTCAGAAGCCTCATGAGGTTAAGTCTAATAATAAAGTTGAATCTAATGTTCAAAAAGGTTTTGTTAAAGAATTTGAATATGGGTTAAAACAAAAAATGAAAGAAGATCCTTATTATGCTTCAAAGTTTGTAGTTAGTGGAGGAGTTGTTCAAAAAGGAATTAATTTAATTCCTCAGGCTGCTTCTGCTATTTATAATCCCAGTATTTATAAACCTGGTTTAGTACAGCAAGGTGTTAGAGCTGGTGAACAAATATTTTCTAATCTTGCTCCTAAAGCTTTTGCTCCTATTAAGGGAGGTGCAACTTATTTAGCTCAGCATCCTATTCAAAGAGGTTTGATTGAAATATTAATGCCTGTGGTGGGTGCTGATGTTGGAGCTGGTTTAGCTGAGACAGTAACTACTACTCCCCAAACAAAATTGACTAAAGAGCAAAGAAATGAATTGTATACTGGAGCTTTAGAAAAAGGAGAATTGTTACAAGAGTTTACTGAAGAAAAAAGTAGTAAAGAGATTAATGCTAAGGATGAGTATGTTAAACAAAGAAATAAAGAATTAACTGATCAAGGTTATTCTAAAGCTCAAGCAACTGAATTGATTAATTCTGAAATTTCTCCTCAAATGCAATTTGCTCCTCAAGGAATGATTTTTCAAGAAACAGGAACAAACACTTATGTATCTCCTCCTAAAGAATTTACTTTTAAAGAAACAGGTAAAAGTACAATGAAGATTGATGATGTTTCTTATAAGCCTAGTGTTCCTGGAATTAATTTACCTTTTGTTGGTTATTTAAGTCCACTTGATTTAGTTCCAAGTAAGCAGGTTTTGCCTATTACTGGTGAAAAATTTAAGACTGATGCTTATGATTATATTAAAACTGAAGGTGAAAAACTTGGTTTGAGTCCTAGTGAGATTAAGCAAGAGCAAGAATATTGGGATGTTACTCAAAGACAAGGTAGAGGATATGGAGGATTAATTGGTAGCATTAGTGGTAATGTTGGTGAAGAAGTTTTTACTCAAACTGCTTTAAAAAATACTGTTAGTTTTACTGCTAAAGAATTAGTTAAGGGTATTACTAAGCAAGAAGCTGCTAAGCGTGTTGGTGGAGCTAGTATTGTTCCTTTAGCAGTGGTTGGTTTTGCTGGTGGTGTTACTCAAAGTATTGGTGAACAAAGACAGTTGAACCAAGATATTGATTTGTTTACTACTGCTACTAGTGGGATCATGGGTAGTTTTACTAGTGTTGGTTTAGGTAAGCCTATTATTGAAACTAGTTTTACTAATCCTATGTTGAGTAAAGGAATTTATGGTGCTGCTAGTACGCTTGATGTTTTAGAAGGTTTTAGTGATGTTGCTGTTACTCCTAAAATAAATAAATATTTAGGTGTTGAAGATTTTAGTGTTCCTATTATTACTCCTGTTGCTACTAAAACTACTAGTTCTAGTAGTGGTGCTAAAACTGGTACTAAAGAGAGTGGTGTGGTAATGAGTCCTTCTACTACTCCTACACCTATTCCTATTGCTACTGTTTTGTTTACTCCTACTCCTGAAACTATTTTAACTCCTACTCCTGGAAAGACTTCTGTTCTTACACCTAATAAAGCTCCTACTCCAATTCCTATCATTACTGTTGTTCCTACTCCTACTCCTACTCCAATTTCTACTCCTACTACAACACCTACTCCTACATTAGTTTCAACTCCTACATCTACTTTTGTTCCAACTTTCACAGGAAGATTTATGCCTTTTATTCCTCCAATAGCTGGTGGTGGAGATTGGGGAACTAAATCTACTAAAAGAGAACGAACAAGATTTATTGACGAATTCTCAATGGCGTTTAGTAGTTTAGCTAAACCTAGTGAGCCTACTTACTTCGGTAAACAAAGTTCAATAAGTAAAACAAGACAAATGTTTAAACCTAAAAGAAAATCTAAAAAACCAAGAGGTGTTAATTATCAAGCACTCTTTATTTAATGATCAACGAGGTCAGTTTAGTTATGCCATATACTTTTTAGTAGTAATGATAATATTTTTACCAATACTATTAATTGGGTTTCCAGTTCTTCAAAGTATAGCAATAGGTTTTTTAGAATCTACTGAAGGTTTACAAGAAATCAATGCAGATATTATAGGAGATATAAATGATCCTGCACTTAGAGCTGATGTTAATTCAATGAACAATGCTACTATTGATTCACAAACAACAAGAATTAGTATTTTGAATGATGCAATTATATTTGGAGTAATTTTTCTAGTAGTGATTGTGTTTATTGGGATTTATTTAATGGCTAAGAAGAATGTTGAGGTTGGTTCACTTGGTTAAAAAAAAAAGTCAAATGGTGGATAGCCAGTTAGGTTTAAGAGAATCAGGTCATTACTGGCCTACTTATAAAAAAGTTCAACAAGAAATAGGAGAAACTCAGCAAGATGCAGAAAGTGGATTAATGGTGGAGTGCTTCTTATGAATTATAAATTAGTTTTTTTAGGATTACTTTTATTGTTATTCACAAGCCAAGCACTTGCTTTATCAGATGCTAATCTAACTGCATATTATGCTTTTGAAGAAACAAGTGGAAGTGTTGCTGACGATTTAAAAGGACACGATAATAATGGAACAATAACAAATGTAACAATAAACCAAGCAGGAAAAGTAGGTAGAGCATATAGTTTTGATGGAACAGGAGATTATGTTGTCACAAATAATGAAACAAGCTTTGATTACATGACAAACAACTCACCAACAAACACAATTTGTTTTTGGTATAATACAGCAGGAACAGGAGATAATACAGCAATAATCTCAAAAGGTAATGCTTCATTAGGACACGCAATAAAAATTAGTAGTAATGCAACAGGCAACTTATTACAATCCTTTTATTTCAAAGATGGAAGTAATTATTTAAAATCAGCAGGAACAACAAATATTGAAGGTTCTACATGGAGGTTTTTATGCGAAACAGTAACAGGAACAACAGTTAAAACTTACGTCAACGGAAATGAAGAAACAACAGCAGGGAATACTGGAAGTTATACAAATGGAGCAAATAACAATAATTTGACTATTGGAGCATATAGTGATTTGTCAAGTAACTCAATAGGATTAGTGGATGAAATAAGTGTTTGGAATAGAACTTTAAGTGTAACAGAAATACAAGATTTATATAATTCAGGAACTGGAACAACTTATTGTGGAGATGGATATGACAACTATTTTGATGATGCTTGCACAATCACAGTAACTCCAATAATAACAAGCAATCAATACAAAACAATAACTACTATACAACTTTTGGGCGAAGCAACTACCCCTCCAATATTTACTATTAACGATTGGAATTGGTTAATAAATGGAAATAAATTAAGTGACAACCAAGATTACAATTATACAACTGCTACTGGATTAACTGATTACAATGTTTGTTTACAAGTTGGGGGACTTGGATTTAATGGAACTACTTACACAGGGAACACTTGTCAAACAATCTCAACAAGCGATTGGACACCACCAATAACAACATTCACTTCAAACCAAGTAACAGGAACAACCGACCAAAACATTACATTAACCTGCACAGACAACAACTCTGGGTGCGATTCGGTTAATTATAATATTAATAATAGTGGTTGGGTTACGAATTATTTTTTTGGTGTGAGCGATACTGATTTGGTGTCTTATTATAAACTTGATGAAACAATAGGCTCAACAGCAACTGATTCAAAAGGAACAAATACTGGAACAATAACTGGAGCAACTATAAATCAAACAGGAAAATTAAATAGAGCTTATGATTTTAATAGTGTAACAAATAAAATAGTTATAAACGATTCAGCAAGTTTAAAACAAACAGCAAATGTTGCTATAAGTTTTTGGTTATATATGTATGCTTTGGGAAGTGATGCAGTAATATTTTCTAAAGGAACTGGTGCAGATGCGAGTATAAATGGTTTAAGAATTGCAACAAGTAATAAAACAATGTATTTAACTGATGCTGGTACTAATAGATTAACTTATGATTATACTTCTAAAATAGGTGGTTGGCATTTTATTGTTATTGATTCTAATGCTACTGGAAGTTATTTTTATGTTGATGGTGCTTTAGTTACAAGTGGTACTAGTTTTGGAACATTTTTTAATAATGCTGGTAATTTGCAGATTGGTGACCCTGCGTATACTATGTATTCTCATGCTGATTCTTTTAATGGTAGATTAGATGAGTTTTCAATATGGAATAGAGCTTTAACTCAAACAGAAATTTTGAACCTATATAATTCTGGTGCTGGAAAAAGTTATAATTCTTCTAATAGTTATTCTTTTTTGTTTAGTGGGGCTGGATTAAGTTCAATAAATTATTTTAGTACAGATAATTCTAATAACAACGAAACAACAAAAACAAGCCAGTTTCCAATGGCTTGGGCAACAGTAGAAGAAAACAATTCAAGAATACTATTCTACGGAGCAACAACATACAACGGATATACTGTAACTGATTGGAATTGGAGAGTATCAAGCATTGATGGAAACTTTTTAAGCGATGTACAAAACCCAGAATATTATACCACAAGTGCAAACACAGACTTTAATGTTTGCTTAAGTGTAGGAAATGGAACAACAACAGACTCTTACTGTTATATTCAATCAAGTTGGGATACCATAGATCCAACCATAGATGTAAATATTTCTTTCACACCAGGATTTGTAACAACTTATGATATTAACTATTCAATGCAATGCATAGATAATTCAACACCAGTATTATACACAATAACAAAAAATGGTTCAATAGTATTATATAATTCTTATGATGCAAACGCTTCTGTTAAAACAGGAAACATTAATCTACTACCACCTGATTCATTAACTTTAACTTTTACATGCACTGATGATTCAAACAACACAGCAACTTACACAACAGAAGAAATATACTCACTAGCTTTTAGATTAATAAATGAAGATACAGGAGCATCACTAACATCAGCAGACTTTAATGGTTTAAGTAGAATGTTTATAAAGAAAATAATTGCTTATGATTTAGATGGGAATTTTAGTTATGACTTTAACGCAACAGCAACAACAACTAAAAACTTTTTAGGATATACAAATAATTTATGGTTTGAAGTAACTTATAACAATGCAGGAACAGATACAAAAATTGATAGAAAAATAGATTTTGGATTAATAAATGATACTAATATTGGAATATGTATTCCTCCTTTGCAAACTTTTTACCAACAAGACTTTACTTCAGTTTCAGAACAACAAGTATACTTATACCAACCAAACTCAAAATGCTATGTATTATCAGGCACTACTAATTATTTAATTGCAGAAGGATACCAGTTAACAACATGGACTATTGCTAAACCTTACCAATTAGGGTTTATTAATAATGGATTAAAAACTTTTTTAGCATTAATAAACGGAGCAATACAAAATAATTACAATCTTGATGCTATATCTTTTAATGCACAAGCAGTAACTATTAGTATTGGAACAGATACTTTAGCATTTACTCCTGAAGCACAAGATAACAATTCATTAAATGATTCAAATATTTTAAACATTTATTTTAATTCATTTTTAGATAACTATGTTTCAACAACACTAACAATCTACTCAGACGAAACAATACTATACACTTTAACAGAAGACACAAACGCTAACGAATTTGATTTAATATGGTTATACACAGCATACAATTTAACAGATCAAAACATGCTAAAAATAGTAGTGGTTGGAACAGATGCAGATGGAAAAATGACAAGCATTACAGAATACTTTAACATTCTTGGAGATGAATACATTGGCGATAAAGATCCTAGCTTTATAGCAATAATAGTAATCCTATTCTTTTTGTTTGGAATAACAATGCTAAGCATAGGAAAAACATTTGGTTGGTTTGGAATAATAATCTGCATAACAAGCATGGCGATAAGTTTAATGGCAGTTCAAACTTACTGGCTATTAATGATTGAAGGTGGATTATTTATTTGTTTCCTTTATATATTCTTACAAGGTGGATTAGTTCAAACATTCGGTGGAGGTATGAGATAACATGGCTCAATTTACACAAATATTTACATACCTTCTAATTGCACAAATATTTTATGCTGCATGTATTTCAATCTTTGTTCCTTTAATCCCAGATGCTCAAGCACAACAAGTAATAATGTTTACTGATTCACAAGGAGTAATAGATTTTGGAACACTAAGTTCAACTGTTCAAGGTGCTGTTAATGATCAGTCAACAATTCCTTTCCTTGATATAGGAACTTTAATTTTTTACTCAACAAGCATTTTACTAAACTTGGTTCTTAATTTTGTAACAGCTATTCCCCAAATGGTTTTATTATTAATAGTTGTACTATTCCAATTCTTACCTTTTGGACACACTATCCAAGAATCAGTTAAGCTAGTGTTTTTAATAATGATAACCGTTATATATTATTTATTATTAATATTTTATATAACAGCACAAAGAACTCAAAGTGGGATGGCTTAAAATGGGTAACTGGTATTCTTTGATTGAACCTTTATTTGCTGGTGTTGGTTGGACTCCTCCTGATGCGTTAATGCTTGTTGGAGTTTTATGTGGTTTATTATTTGGTGCTGCTGATTACAGAATAGGTTTAATGAGTATACTAATGATCTTAATTGGATTTGCTGGATTTTATATTTATTATGGTTTTGATACTATGAGGTTATTCTTATTAATCTTTAGTTGCATGGTTATAATGGCCATAAGCATTGTAGTTGAAAATAGTAAAGTTAAAGGTGGTTTGGTTTGAGTTTTGCTACAATGTTTTTATGGGTTAGTTTTTCTGCAATTTGTTTAATCTCATTTTACTATTTTTGGACAATGAATGAAGCTGGTAAACCTAAAGCTACTACACGAGAACAAAAAATTGGAGGATTAACTAATTTTTTAGAAGCATGGAAAAAAAGTTTATTAATTTGGGTTGTATTATTAATTCTTTATTTTATTTATTACGGATCATTAATGGTTACTATGGTTGAAACAAGTACATGGATTGATGATACTGGAACAGTAATTGCTTCTTACTCAACAGAAGATTATAGGTTAGGTTGGGAGTTTTTAAAAATAGTAATTGGTTTACTTTATGTTGATACAGCTATTTTAATTTGGAGAATTTTTAACCAAACACAAATACTATTCCATGTTCTTGGTGCAAGATTTAAACAAAAAAAGCCAAGCAAATACCAAGACTTTGTTTAAGGTATACCTTGATAGTGCTTTAAAAACAAAGGTACTCTACTCTATCACTTTAAAATAAACTTCCAAGACATTGGGGGTAGGTGATTGAAATGGTATTTAAAGAAGTAGAAAACGGAGCAATAATGCAAGAACTGTTAACAATTATAGCAGTTGTAATAGTTGCAGCTATATTCGTTGCTATTGGGGTTTCAGTAATGGCTCAAACTTTGGTAGAAACATCAACATCTTTAACTGATGTTAATACAGTTGATCCAACTTATTACGACGCACTAATTGCATCAAACCAGAACGCAGCTCAATTAGTTGAAAACACAACTAGTTACTCAAACATTTTGGTTTTGGCTGTAATTGGAGGTCTTGCTTTAGCAGCAATCCTAGCTTACATGTGGCTCTTCGGAGGCATGGGTGGAGGCTCAGGAAGAATGCAAGCAGCATATTAAAGATAATTGGTGTAGAGCCTAAAGCTCTACACTTTTATTTTTAATCTAATTAGAGAATTTTATATTGTTTACATTTTGCTTTTATTTGAAACTCATCACTACACTCTATTTTGATTTGAGCAGTAACAGGTTTGCCTGAGAATACAGCAGTTAACATTTTTTTAATATAAATTACTGTCGGAGTTACTGGTTCATTTAAACGAATCTTCCAACGCTTTCTTACTTCGACAATCAGTTCTCCATCTTTAGGATATAAAGCTAAATGAAAAGGTAGTTCTCCTAATTCTATATGTGGTTGAGTTTCTTCTTTAAGAATCTGTTTTACTGCTTTTTTAAATAATTTGTTAGGCATCAATATTAATTATCTTTTGGAGTTTGCATTGATTGCATTGCAGTTCTTTCTTTTTCCTGAGTGATCAATAATGCTTTTACATTTATATGTTTTAGTTTTATGTTGTTTAGTTTCTGAACATATTTTTTCATTTGTATATAGTCTGGCAATACATCTACTTCAAATGTTTTATAAGTATCTTCTATTCCTTTCCAATCTTCATCAGTTAATCCTAAATCTTTTTTAAGTGATTCTAAATCTGTTTGTAAACTAAAAGCAAGTCTTCTAATATTATTTAACATTGTTAATAGTGCTGCTCTTTCATTATCACTTAATGCTTTTTGTAATTCTTCTCGTGAAAGTTTCCCATACATTCCTTGTAAGTTTATGAATGAAGTATTGTAATCTGCTGTTAGTATTTTTAGGTTTGTTGAATCTTGCATGAATACTGAAAAAAAGTTAGTTACTTGTGTATCCATATTTACTTTATAAGCAAAATAAGGTTTATAAATATAACGCTTATAATAATTAATTGAATGGAAGAAACTATTCCTATTTTATTTGCTGTTCAACAAGAAATTAAACTAAGAAAGTTTTTTCAAATGATTTTAATTTGTTGTGGAATACTAATTGTTCTTAATATAGTTGCTAGTTTTTTTGGAATACTCTTACCAGTTTCTTTACTTTGTGTAATGTTAATAATGTATTTTTATATTGTAAACAAAAAAGAAATTGATAGGTTGGCGAAAAAATATGTATGATCAAGAAGAATTTAGAAGCAACATGGGGAACGCTTTGTTTAAAGCAGATCAAGAAAAGAACAAAACAGACAGACTAATGAATAGAGATGAAGTTGCAAGAATAAAACAATTACTATCACAACCAACTCTTACTCTTGAACAAGTTTCTGAAATACAATCTATTTTTACAGCTAACATGTCTAAACTTGGAAACTATAATTTTGGAGAAAGATACTTACATCATAAAATATTTATTCAACTTCAAAGAGTTGCTGAAAGATATTCTAAAGCAATCATGGCTGATATGAAGTATGCTGAGGAACAAAAAGCTAATCCTGGTTACTTTAATGATAAAACAATTAAAGTTAGAGAAGATATACAAAAAGATTATGCACTGTGTTATAAAAAATTAGTTAACGGTATTCTGTTTGGTATTAATTCTTCATTAAGTAGTGAAGGTTATTTGATTGAAGAATTAAATAAGGAAAAGAAAGATTATACTTATTCAGGTAATCTTTCTCCAGTTCCTCAACCAACTCAACAAAAGGTGATTTGAAAATGGTATTCTTGGATTATAAAAAAGTAAAGTTTGGAATGATAGCGATAACAGGGTTTGTACCATTGTTTTTTATGACTCTTGCTATGGGTGGTTTAAAGTTTAATTGGATTGGTGGAGCTGGTGTTGGTATTGCTTCAATGATTATAGTTACTGTTATAGCTAATGATATGTTATCTAAGAATAGTTGGGTTAAGGCTATTGAGAAAGAAGGGATAATGTTTTTTGGATTAAATAGTTCTGGTATTGTTCCTACTGGTATTGCTAGAATTACTCAGAACCGTTTTGGACAAAAACTATTCTCATTCAAACAAGGTGATGAAGAAGTAACAAGACTTTATGATAGAGATGTAACTTGGACTTTAAAAGAACCAATGGAAGGAACTGTTGAATACCAACGAGATAAAGAAACTGGAAAAAAAAGAATTGTTATTATAATGGAAGAAAATACTTTTTCTAAGTCAGTTTACTTTTCAGACTACATGTCTTGTTTATATTTTAATGAACAGGATGGAAGTTTTTTAACTAAACAAGAATTGTGTGATCATGAAAAAGATAAAATGATTCAGTACCTTACTCTTAATGAGCAAAGAGAAATAAGAGAGTTAAGAGTTTCAATAGATAATTTGTTAAGAGATTATGCTAATAGATTAGCAGCAGTTGGTCAAGGACTAGCAGGTAATAATGGATTGAAGTGGATACTAATAATAGTTGCTGTAATAGTAATTGGTGTGTTAGTATACATGTTTGTTCCTGGAGTAAAGGAAACTATTGGGGGTGCTGCTCCTCAGGCAGCTGCTTCAATAGCCAAGCCTTTAGTTACTCCAATAGTAAAGTAAATCAATGGAGGTTGATTTGGTATGAATCCTAGTGTTATGGAAAGAGAGTTAACTTTTCAACAAGCTAAGTTAAGTGATAAGCAACGACCTTATGTAATTGGGTTGATTGAAGATTTGAAGTGGAAAGCAATGGTTACAGGAATCGTTATTGGTTTTTGTATTTGTGCTGGTGCTTTGTTTGCTGGTACTGTTATTGCTAGGTTTATTTTAATGTGAATGGAGTTGTTGGTTTATGCGTTTGCCCTTTAATATTCCTTTTGTTGGCGAGAAAACCAAGTTGGTTTGGAAAAGTTTTGAAGATGATACTTTTAAGGATCAGTTTATGGTTAAGGTTAGTGGTGAGTTTCCTGAGAATGTGGTTAAAGGTTTGTATGATTTGGTTTTGAAGAAGAAGTTGGGTGTTAGTTTTAAGGCTGGTTTGTTGGATGGGGATGTGGTTGAAGTTCCTCAAAGTTTTTTTGGTGTAAAGGTTGGGGTTTTTAGTTGGGAGGATGTTTTGTTAAAGCAGTTGGATAAGGTTTTTTTTGATGTACAAAAAAAGTGTGGTTGGTTATTGGTTACAAAGCATATCCAAACCTTAAAAATTAAGCGTACTGGTACTAGTTATTCTTTAAGTTTTGAGATTATTGGTAAAAAGACAATTAGTAGATTGTTTAAATAGGTGATTTAAAAATGATTGTAAATAAAGATGAATTTGAAAATTTAAAAAAAAGTGTTAAAACTACTTTGTTAAATGAAGTTGGTAAATGTGAATATTGTGGATATAATAAATTTAAAGAAATATTAGAAATTGCTCATATTAAACATGGAATAACTGTTGAAGGATTAAGATTAAGTAATTTATTTTTATTGTGTCCAACTTGCCATACTGCTTTTGATAGAGGATTTATAAAAGTTAAAGGATTATTATCAGATTCTCAATTTTCTTGTAGAAAAATAGAAGTTGCTAAACAAAATAAAATAGAAGTTTGGAAAGATAATGGAACTGGCAAGATAAAATTAGGTAGGTAATAAGGTGTTTTTTTAAATATATTTTATAATAATTAAAAAAACGAGTGGTAGGTTGTTTAAATAATTGGTGTTTATGTTTGAAGTAATAATATTAAGCATAATGTCTATACTTTTAATCAGATTAAGCTATACAGACTGGTTAAATAAAGTGATAGAAGTGCCAATCACACTATACGCAACAGGAATAATGACAGCAGCATACTTATTTACTAATAGATATTATGAGTTTCTATTTTTCTCAATTTTTTTTATACTAACTTGGATGATAGCTAAACCTTTCTTTGAAAATAAAAAACTAATAGGGGAAGGAGATATAAGCGTACTCAGCTTTCTAATTCCAACAGCATGGTTTATCCAACCATACTATCTACCAATCTTTTTATTCTTAATAGGAATAACAACAGCAATACTATACCATAAAGATTTAACACACTTAACCGAATACAAACCAATGATCCCACCAATAACAATAGCCTGGATAATAACATGGATCATACTTACTTTAACAGGACTGATATAATGTACTTCCATGTTTTACCAGGACAAACGATTTGTAAATATTGTTTATACAAAAATGAGAATAGAAATGTTTGTTTGAAGTATTTTAGACAAACCGATTCCAAAAGAAGATGCATGGCTTTCAAACACCACAACGGCAATTTACTTAACGAAGGTTTAAATATAAGGTGAGTTATAAGTTATTGTAACTTGTTTAATCACAACAAGTACGGAGGACCAAAAATCCTCCATCTCAAAAAATCTCAACGGAGGGGATAAAATGAGCATAACAGAAAATGAAATAACAGTAAAAGAAACAGAAGAAACTAATTCTAATTGGTTCAACCAATACGATAACAAGCAAGACACTAAAGATTTGCTACCAATCTTCAAAATGGATCTAACCAACGGACAACTATCCAGAAAAGAAGAAATAACCTTTCTTTCAAACGGAGTAAAAAAAACTACAAAATTCGGAGAAGCAATAATCTTCAATATAGTAAATCAAGGTAAAGACTATGTATGGTTTATAAAAGAAAACCAATACAACCTTTTAAATCCTATTGCAGCAGAAGCCAAGTTGAATAAGTTAGAAGGCAGAATAGCAACAGTAGAAAGAATAGGACTAAAAAAAGAAACAAGATGGGCAATAACCTTCAAGTGATACTCTATGCATTTTGAAACATTTGAAGAACTAAAGGATTGGATAAAAACCAATCCTCCAAACAAAGAAGAAGATTTAGAGTAGTGGAACAAGTGGTATTTATATATAAGTTAAAACAATAATAAAGATAGATTGAAACTAAAAACAATCTAAAATTACTTTTGAAGGAAGGTGTGAAGGAATGAAAAAATGGAAAGTAACAATACATTTTGAACAGCGTGATATAACTTACACGCTAACAAAATATCCAACTATAAGAGAGCATGAAGGAGTGTCTAGAGTATTTTTTATTGACGAGTACACAGGTCTACCAAAGAACTTCCCTTATGCAAAAACAAGCATAGAGGAAGTGGAAGAATGAGAGATGAAATTGATAAACAATTAAAACTTAAAGAACTTTTAAAATATTATTATTCAAAAATTAATTCTGATATAAAAGTATATGCAGTAAATGATTTTTATAGAACTGATGGAGAAGCTTTAGAAAGACCTGATTTAATTATTCTTAATACTCCACTACCTAAATTAAAATTTAAAACTGGAAACAATATACTTAATCCTATTGGAATTGAATTAAAAGATTCAGATATAGTTAATTCTACTACTTATGGTTTACTACAAGCTCAAAAGTATTTAGATTTTAATTATGAAATAAGAGAAACAGGCCTACAAGTAAAATTAAATACAATGACTTTTGCTACTTCTAATTCTATAAAAAATGGAATTGTTTGTAAAAAATTTGAAGATAACAAAATAGTTGAAAGATTTGCTTGGGTACTTGGAGTTCCTATTTTAATTAATCATAACAATAATCTTGTTTGGAGTTTTAGAAATAAATATTTCAATTTAAATGGTTCAACTTATGGAGGGTTTGGTAAACATGCAATCTTCTATAAATACTAATCCTTTAGAGTTGAAAATTTTTTATGATTTGCTAATGCAAGGAATGGACAAAGATTATAAACCTTGGTTCTTTCCAGTAAAAGAAAACGATAAAGAACCTGATGCTTTAGCAATAGCAAAAAGAGCAGGAGAAAAAACTCCTTGCTGTAATGCTGAATGGATAAAAGTAGAACGAGGACAATTTAAAAAAACCATGTGTAGTAAATGTGGTTTAGGAAAAGGAAGTTGGAAATCTCCCTGGGCAAGACTAACCATAGCCGAAGCCATGATAAGATTAAGTCTTGGAGGAAATGTAGGAATTGCTGCAAGAGCAAACGATTCTCTTACCATTACTGATAGAGATGATCCAAGTGTTCCTGAAATAAAAAAAGAAACTCTTACTACTAAATCAAGAAAAAGAATTGGTGGACATTGGTTTGGGTATGCTGGAGAACAAGCTATTAAATGCAACATAGCTACTGAGAACCAAGGAGAACATAGAAGCAAAGATCAGTATGTTGTTGCTCCTGGAAGTTATGTTCCTGTTACAGAAGAACAATTAAAAGAAATTCCTGATGAAGAAAAACCTTTTGCTGGAAGATATACTGTGTTTAAAAAAATTAAACCTTCTATTCTTTTTTTAGAAGATTTACCAAGTGTTTATCTTGATGTTCAAAATAAGCAAAAACAACAAGAAGTGGTTGATACTGAAGTTAAAGAGAAACCAAAGTTTAATGATTTTTGTAAAACAACTAATTTGTTTAAACTTAAAATTACAGATATTGTTTCTAATCATTCTCCAAGGTTTCCACATCCTTTACATGGTTCTGATACTGGAACTAATTTTAGTGTTAGTGATGATGGTAATACTTGTTGTTGTTGGCGACATTTAGTTACTCTTAATGCTGCTCAATATTTAGCAGTTAAGAGTGGTAAGTTTGATTGTAGTGATGTAGGCAAACCTCATAAAGGAACTTCTAGAAAAATGATTGATGGTGCTATTTTTTGGGCTTGGCATCAAGCTAAATTAGATGGATTACTTCCTTCTAGTGATCCTTTACCTTATGCTGGAATAAAATATATTGTTGAGAAACATAATCTTTGTCCAGTTGAATTAAGAAAAGACAAGTTACCTAATTGGGTTAAGAATATGGCTTATAAAATTGTGGAGAGTGAGTATTAATGGATACTGGTAAAAATATTAAGTTTGAAGAAGATATTGAAATAGCTGATTCACTTGAAGTTAATTCTGAAATACTTGCTCAACGAATACATGAATCTTCAAACTTCCCTCATATAGCAAGAGAAGCTTGTAAATTAATTGGAATACACTTAGATGATCAAGGTTATTGGTGGCTTTGGAATCCAATAGAATATAGATGGGAATTAAGAGATATGGTTGATATTTTTAATGCAGTAGATGATAAACTTGTTGATTCAACTAATACTATTGACGCTAAAATTAAAGCTCCTCTTAAAGAAGCTTTAGAAAGACAAGCAAGAAGAAACAAACCAATGAGTTTAGATTGGAAATGGATTCAGTTTAAAGAAAAGCTTTACAATTTTCAAACAAGTGAAAATAAAATAGCTACAAGTGAATATTTTGTTTCTAATCCAATTCCTTGGAATATTGGTTCTTCAACTGAAACTCCTATTCTTGATTCTTTGCTTGATGATTGGATTACTAAAAGAGGTGGGGAAAAAAAAGATATTCTTATTTTAAAAGATTTGTTTGCTTTTTGTTTGCCTACTAAATATTTTATTAAGTTAGTTCCTTTTCTTTATGGTGGAGGAAATGATGGTAAAAGTCAGTTTATTAAAATTCTTGTAAAATTTTTAGGTAAAGATAATTGTACTGCTACAACTTTGCAATATATGGAGAACTCTAACTTTGGTACTTATAATTGTTTCAAAAAACTTTTATGCCAAATTAATGAAGTTCCTAAAAATGAAATGAAGAAAGTTACTAATATTAAATCTATCAGTGGTAGAGATGAAACTCCTGTTGAAGCTAAAGGAAAGAACTCTAGAAAGGAAGAATTGTATTCTAAGGTTTTTATGGTTGGTAATGATGTTCCTATTACTAAAGATGAATCTACTGGGTTTTGGGAAAGAATACATCCAATAGAGTTTCCTAATTATTTTGAGGAAAGTGGAGATGTGTTTGAGAAAGTTCCTGATGTTGAGTTTGAGAATCTTGCTGCTTGGTGTTTGGAAAGGTTAAAGGTTTTGTCTGTGACTTATAAGGTTACTGGTAAAAAGAATATTAAGGATACTAAGGAAGAATATAAGCTTCAAGCTAATCAGTTGATTAAGTTTATGAAAGACTTGAATTATATTATTACTATGGATCAGAGTCAGAAGATTATGGTTACTGTTCTTAATTCAGAGTATAATCAATGGGCTGATGAAAATGGTAAGCCTATGATGGAAGGTACTGAGTTTAAAGCTAAGTTGCAGAATTTGGGTGTGACTGTTGAGCCTACTCATTGTACTATTGATGGGGTTGATACTAGAAGGAATTATGCTTTTGGTATTAGAAAGATTATGGAGGATGAAAAGTTAAGGAATTTACAACAAAAGCTTGATTAGTGGAAGTGTCACTTCCGACATAACCGACAAGCTTTTTTAATTGGATATTCCGTCACGAGCTTGTGATTTGAAAAGTATTGTCTTCTGTGTCGGTTTATGTAATCTAAGCTTAGTTTGGTGTTATTTTATTAGGTTGTTGTAATACATAGGTTTATAAATAGTTAGGTTTATGTTATAGTATAGGAAGTGAGTGTTGATGAAAGTTGATAGAAAGTTAGAAAAGCAATATACTCTTTTGATAGAAGGGTTGAGTTTGGAGGAAAAGTCTTGGTTGTATAATCAGGCAAAAAAAGAAGGATCTAATCAGTCTAAGGTTATGCTTGGATTGTTGAGAGAGTCTATGAAGGCAGGTGTTCAGTAATGTCTTTGTATTCTTTTGTTGGATCTGAACCTGAGCCTAAACTTTATGCAGAAAAAGAAAGTGGTTTGAATATTTTGGTTAGGGAAGTTCAGTTTGAAAATTTTTTTAATAAAATTGAAAATAAGGAGAATCAATAATGTTTAAATCAAAAGAAGAAGTTAGGATTTGGAAACTAAAAAATCATGATAAAGTAAAAGCAAACGCTAAAAGATATTATGAAAAACATAAAAAAGAAATAATATTTAAAAATAAATTATATACTCAAAAAAATAAGAATCATATTATTAAAAGAAATAAAGAATATATGAAAAAGTATAGATTAATTAATAAAGAAAAAATAAAAGATTCAAATAATTTATGGAGATTAAGAAATAGAGTCAATTATTTAAAAGATAAATTAAATTATCAAAAAAAGTATGTAAAATTAAATTATTCATTAATTAAACAAAAATCTAAAGCTAGATATAATAAAAATAAAGTTAAAGTTTTAAATAATAATAAAATTTGGCGTTTGAAAAATAAAGATAAGATGGATAGTTATAAATTAAAATGGAGTTTGAAAAATAGAAATAATTTTAATTATAGATTAAGACAAAAAATATCAGCTTCAATTCGTAGAGTATTAAAGGATAATAAACAAAAAATAGGTTATTTAGATTTTAATTATAGTGAATTAAAAAAACATTTGGAATCTAAGTTTAGTTCTAATATGTCTTGGAGTAATTATGGTACTTATTGGCAAATAGATCATATAGTTCCTTTGAGTTGGTTTAAAACTCAAGATCAACTTATTAATTATGGGTGGGCTTTGAGAAATTTACAACCATTAGAAACTAGATTAAATATGATTAAAAGTAATAGTTGTGTTGCACTTAGGAAACAGTTAGTTAGTGATAAAGTAATTTTATTATGATTTTTGGAGTGTGGTAAAATGTTGAGTAAGATTGTTGATTTGTTTATTGAGGGAGTGGATAGATTATGAAGATTCCTTTTAGGGTTAAGTTGGAAATGGCTTTGATAGAAGCTAATAAATTAGGTTTGAATGAAGTTAATTTAGAATTTAATCCTAAAAAGTTAGAAAAATTAATTATAAAGGTTAAAGGGGTGAATTGAATTTATGTCTGGAGATAGATGTGTTAAGTGTGGTAGAAAGTTAAAGAAGTTAATGCAGTATGATAAGGATTTAGGTAAATTAATTGAAAATGAAAAATTTGTTCAATGTGATAGGTGTGATATTTTGTTTAGAAAGTCAGAAGGGTATAAAGGGGTGAATTGAATTTATCCAATAAAACTATTGAGTTTTATTGTCTTTCAGCAATTATGCTGAAATGGATGATAGGTGATTATTATGGATAGAACAAAATTAGATATTTTTGTTGAAGGTTCTGATTGTGTTAAAGTCTATACAGAAACAAATGGAAAGTTAAAAAGTAGTTTTATTAATTATGAAACTTCTTACTTTCAAACTTTATTTGATTTAAACAAAGCAAAGAAAGAGGGTGCGATTGCTATTTTAAAAGAGTTAGAAAAACAAGTTGATGCTATCGTTACAGCTAATTTAAATAATTATGAATTAAGCCCAGAAGAAGAATATTATAAAAGTATAAAAGATATTGAAAAAGAAATTAAGAAAAGATTGAAAGAGTTACAATCAACTGTTGTTGATGTATCTAACAAACCTTTGGTTTGTTCAATGCAGGGTGTGAAAGAATGAAAGTTTTAGTTGCTTGTGAAGAATCTCAAACTGTGTGTAAAGCTTTTAGAAAGTTATGGCATGAAGCTTTTAGTTGTGATGTTTTACCTTGTAGCGGAGGGCATCCAGAATGGCACATTCAAGATAATGTTTTAAAACATCTTGATGATGGTTGGGATTTAATGATTGCTCACCCACCTTGTACCCATTTAGCTGTTAGTGGTTCAAGATATTTTAAACAAAAACAATTAGACGGAAGGCAACAAGAAGCTATTAGTTTTTTTATGAAATTAGTTAATGCTCCTATTGAAAGAATTTGTGTTGAAAATCCAGTATGTATTATGAGTTCTAAATATCAGAAGCCAACTCAAATTATTCAACCTTATCAGTTTGGGCATGGTGCAATGAAAACTACTTGCTTATGGTTAAAAGGGTTACCAAAATTAATTCCAACTAAAATAGTTGAGAAAGAATATGTAATTGTTAAAGATGGAACTAAATATCCTAAATGGAGTTATGATACTTGGAAATTACCTAAAGAAAAAAGAGCTTTAGAAAGAAGTAAGACTTTTCAAGGTATTGCTGATGCTATGGCGAAACAATGGGGTAATGAAAAAGAGTTGCAGGGTGTGAAAGAATGAATTTTAAAATTATGTTGAGTGAAATGCAGGTTTCTAAAAGGGATTGTGAGATTATTTTGGAAACTTTTGTTTTGAATACGAGTGTTCAGGAGTTTGAAATGTTGAAAGGTATGCTTGAAGCAAGGAATTTAACTACGCCTAAGTTAAATTTAAAGGAGTTGAAACAATGAGTGTTTGTTTGAATTGTATGAGGGAGTTTAAGGTAAGAAAAGGTAGTAGTGGTAAGTTTTGTTCGCTTCAATGTTTTAGAGCGTATGAGCATTCTAATGCGAGTGTGAATGGTATGGGTGTTGCTCA
>Ga0247842_10003109_pt1 | contig 23060 bp, 23 predicted proteins | sample LaCruzMarch2015__3_FD_192411 | JGI IMG/M metagenome (GOLD analysis project Ga0247842, IMG submission 192411) | Freshwater microbial communities from meromictic Lake La Cruz, Castile-La Mancha, Spain - LaCruzMarch2015_19m | ecosystem: Environmental > Aquatic > Freshwater > Lake | place: Spain...
CGCGCCGGCAATCGCCGACATCTTCCACTTTGACCACTTCATTGCCGCCAAGTCGCACCTCTCCTGTTGATCCAGTTGCTTGTATTTCATCCCCCATTCTGTCGCACTTACCTCTTGAATCCAAGATGCCAAACGGAATCACGGACATGATCACTAGAGGCTGAAGGAAGGAATTTGAGATCACGGCCAACAATGCATAGATGAGGAGCATCGCGACGATGGCTGAAAATTGCATGCTGGCTACGCTCCGGTCCGCATCTTCGCTTTCTCCGCTCAGCGTGGCTTTCACGCGAGGGAAATCTTTCAATATTTCGGGAATCCACGCGGTGATTTTCTTGTTCACCTCGGCCGAGGTTGTGATCTTGCTCTCCACATCTCCAGAAACCGTGAGCACGCGTTCCTGATTCGTGCGCTTCACACGCGAGATGCCGGTTGTGCTTTCCACCGCGGCAATCGAGGAGAGATCCACGGGCATCCCCTCGCGATTGATCAATCGGAGACCCATGAGAAATTCGGGATCTTGACGGTATCGCTCGGCCGCCTTCACCCGCAGAACCACCTCTTCATTTCCCCAGCGCATGCGATCTGCCTCCAAACCGAAAAATCCCCCCTGCATGGCCTGCGCCACAGTGGTGGCATCCAGCCCGGCTTGTGCGGCCCGGGTTTCATCCACCTTGACACGAAACTCGGTTTTGCCGCGTGGGAAGTCGTTATCCACATTGTAAACGCCAGAGATCCCTTCCAATCGCGTCTCAAACTGATCCGCCACCGCCAGCAGCTCCGCAAAATCCGGACCGCTCAGTTCAACATTTACCGCCCGTCCGACCGGAGGCCCCCCCTCTTCGACCTGAATGGTCAGGCTCACGAACTCTGGGAATTCCGAGAGGATCCGCCTCAAAGACCGCGCAATTTCGGACGGCTTCCGGCACGCGGGATTCTCTTCATCAATATCCACGGTCACCAACGCCAGATTCGTTCCGTATTCGAGAAACTGGTTGGTCGGGTCAAAGCGTGCGCCGACCCGTGTCACCAGCGCCAACAGGTCATCCCTCGGCAGGACCTCGGCAATGCGCTTCTCCAAACGCGCCACCGCATCTCCGGTTTGGTCGAGGCTGAAATCCGATGGAAGCTCGGCCTTCACAAAAATCGTGTCCGCAAAGTCGGTCGCAAAAAGTTTGAAGGGAACAAGCCCGACCGCGACCATCCCGAAGACGCCCACCAACATCGCAAGGAAAAATCCCACCGACAAGTAGCGGAACCGCAGCGCGAGATTCAAGAGATGACGATAGATGGAAACCAATCCCGCCAATCCAAAATCGACGGTGTCACGCATGTCGCGATAGGTGATCGCAATGACTCTCGGAATCCTGGCAAACCCCTTGGCTGGAGGCAACTCACGCAGCTCTTTTGCGGTTTTGCCCCGCCTCACAAAGTCGGCAATGTGACTTGGTAAAACCAAAAACGCCTGAGCCAGAGAAAATATCAGCGCGGAAATCACCACGATCGGCACGATCATCAGAAACTTGCCAATGATCCCTTCCGCCCAGATGAGCGGCAGAAACGCCGCCACGGTGGTGCTCACACTGCCGACCACCGGCCAGATCACTTCCTGCGATCCTCGGACGGCGGCCTCCGTTGGGGACAGTCCGGCTTGGAGGTGGCGGTAGCAGTTTTCCGCCATCACGATGGCATCATCCACGACCATCCCCAAAGCCATGATCATCGCGAAAAGGGAAAGCAGGTTGATCGTATAGCCCCCGATGTAGAGGACGAGGAGTGCCCCAGCGAACGAGACCGGAATCCCAATTGCCACAAGAACCGCCAGCCGCCAGTTGAGCATCAAAACCAGCAGGACGGTCACAAGGAGCAGCGCTTGCAGACCGTTTTGCGCGACCGTGTTGATTCGGACTTTGATAAATCGCGTCGAGTCGCTCAGAACCCGGGTCTCGATTTCCGGCGGCAGAAGTTTCGCCTCTTCCTCGAAAACCCGACGGCATTGTCCCACGGTCAGAATCGCGTCGGCCCCCTTTTTTTTCACAATCGTGAACGTGATGGCCGATCGCATATCGGCCCTCCCGAAAGTGCGCGGCTCCTCGCTCGTATCGCGAAACGTCGCCACATCTCTGAGCATGATCATCTGACCATCCCGGGTCTGAACCGGCACATCGGCCAATTCCTCAGGCGATCGGATTTCTCCGATCAACCGAACCAGACGCTGACCACCGTCCCCATCCAGACGTCCGCCCACAGTATTTAAGTTCTTCCGGCGGACTGCTTCGGTCACCTGCTCCATCGACACCTTCGCCAATTCCAATTTGTAAGGATCGACTTCCACCCAGACTTCGCGCCGGTCCAACCCGTCAGCTAGCACGGTGGAGACTCCCGGGATGATCCGGAGCCGCCGCTTGATGCGCTCCAATTCCTCCCGCAGTTTCATGGGATCATAACCGGCCGGGTAAGAAACGGTGAACGTGATCAGCGGCAACGGAATATCGAACTCCTCAATGATCGGCGGTTCGATGGTTGTCGGCAGACGCGCCCGTGCCTTGTCCACGGCCTGACGGACTTCATTCAGCGGGGGATCGAGATCGGTGACCGAGGCATCCAGCTCGATAAAAATATTCGAGAAGTTGTCCTCCGAGATGGATCGGATTTTTTTTACCCCACGGACTCCGGCCAACTCTTCCTCGATCGGAACCGTGATCGTGCGCTCAATCTCCTCGGCTGCACTGGTCGTCGGGTCGAGCGTTGTTACCTGAATGAAGTTAGTGGAGACATCAGGAAAAAGGTCCAGCTTCAGCCGGGTAGTCGCCGCTAGGAAGCCGGCCACCAAAAGGACTATCGTCATTAGGTTGACCGCAACCCGATTCTCCACACTCCAACGAGGCAGATTCATCGGATAAAAATCCGGTCCCCCGCTTTTAATCCCTCAATCACAGGATATTCGCCGTCAATCTCCGGCCCGACCGTGATCCGCTGGGAAACCGGCTTCGCTTCACCCTTATCCATAAGAACCTCCGCCTCTCTTCCGGAAAACCGGACAGCCGCTGCCGGGGCCACCGGACCATTTGGGAAAATTTCCACCTCGGCCTCGACCACTCCTTGCAATCCTCCTGCCATTTTCCCGTCGGCATTTTCCACCACGGCTTCGACCTGGAACATCTTTGTCGCCGGATCCGAGGAACGGCTTACATAATCCACCTTGGCCGCCACCCTCTCACGGCTGCCGGACAGCAGCCGCACGTCGACATCCCGACCGGGGGGGAAAGCCGTAAGATCGTTTCCCGCGACCATAAACTTCACCCGCAATTGCTTCACGTCGACCATCTCGACCACTGCCTGGTTCACGTTCACCGCATCGCCTTCATCGACCAACCGCTGGTTCACCACCCCATCAAATGGTGCCTTCACCGTGTGCCGGTCCAAGGTGTCCTTCGCCTCGTCCAACTGGGCCTTGGTAATTTTTGCTTCGGAAAAAACTGACTCGTATTGCGTTTGCGAAACCACGTTGGACTTCTGCAAGCGCTCGGCCTCTCCCAGCAATCGCATCGCCTCCTCATGACGGGCTTGCGTGAGTTCCAATGCGATCTTCGCGCGGCGATCTTCGACCTTCACCAACGTCTCCCCCTTGGCCACCACCTGCCCCGCTTCCACCGCCGTTTCGATCACACGCCCGGTCACCTCAGAAGGTACCATCGCCTGCTTCCATGGCACCAGATCGGCCGAATACTTCTTCACCCGCACCAGAGGCTTTTCAATGATCTCCACCACCAGAGGCTCCGGCGGCTTAAGCTCCGCCCGTTCCTGCTCGTAGCGCTGACGCTCCGCCACCCCGCTCAAAAACCGCCCCGCCGCCACCACGACAAAAACCACCAAAATTGAAACAGCCGTAAATCCCAAAATCACCCGCTTGGTGCGACGCGAAAGCAGCATAATCCTCATCTTTAATAAACTTGTCGCCCTTGGCAAGGACGGCCCCCGGAAGGAAATTCTTTTGCGTGGATCGAATGATCCCCAAAGCCTCTCATCACGAAGAATCCGTCAGGGCGTTCTCGCAGTGCACGTAGGCACGGACTGAACTGCTTTTTCTCAGCGACTCTCATGACCAGTTCTCCACCCGCAATCCCGGCACGCAGCGAAACTCCTTCTCGTTTGTGGTGACCAAGATCGCCCCGGCGGCGCGGGCTGTTGCCGCGATAAAGAGGTCGTTGGGCCCGATGACTTTCCCGACAGATTCCAGTCCGGCCCGAATCTGCGCATAGTGGTCCGCACAGGAGGCATCGAGATCCGCGACGCTGACGTTCGCTAGAAACTGGTCAAGCTTCTCCCGGTGAACGCTGGGTCGTCGGCTCTTGAGACAACCCAGCAGCAACTCTGCCCGCACGACCTGAGAAACGGAAAGTTGCCCCGGGTTCACTGCATTCATTCTTGCGCGCAATTTCGGAGACTTCGCCCGCAGAAACAACACGACCGTGCTGGTGTCGAGATGGTATAACGGAGACGCCATACGAGAGCGGCGCTAATTAAACGACTCCCGGGGAGAATCGCTGGACGCAGGCAATTCCTTGGGCGCACGGAACGAAGCGTCTGAAATGCACCCGTAAAATACATCCAAGGAGCCTTTTCCTCCATCGCGTTCCGCCGCCTCCTGAAGCCGCTCCCGCGCCCAACGCGAGATTGACACGGCTTCCCGCGCAGCCGCCGCCTCCACCGCCTTCTGCGTTGCTCCGTCAATGTAGATGGTCATCTGTGCCATGTCGGGAATCTATCAGAAAGCGAAGGAAAAGCAAGTATATGTTGGCACATATATGATGTTTCGAGGACGGAGTGCGACGCCGGTCAAGGGGGAAAGCCCAAGCGGGAAAAGTCAGCCCGGAAGCGCTTCATAAAGCGTGCGGCAGATCTTCAGTTTTGAGGCATTCCCCATCCTACTGGCCGCCGTGCGCCGAGCATTCTCTCGGCTTCGGTTCCGGGAAAAACCTTTGCGGTTGACGAACATTTTGCGGCGCAAAAAGACTTGCATTTTGCATATTTCTGTAATATACGTGGTCAAACGCCCGTGATTGATTGGAACTCCATTGAAGGGTTTGAGTGGGACCGTGGCAACGCCGTAAAAAGCGTGAGCAAGCACGGTGTCAGTTGCCGGGAGGCGGAGGAAATTTTCCACAACGAACCCCTCATCGTGACGGGCGATCCCGCCCACAGCAAATCGGCAAAAAGGTTGAGAGCACTTGGCAGGACCGATGCAGGACGCTTCCTCCATGCGGCTTTCACCGTGCGCGCCAACCTAATCCGCGTCATTTCGATTCGATCGATGAACCGCAAAGAAAGAAAGATTTATGAAAACTGACAAATTGCACGTACCGGAAATGCCGGACACCGAAGGCCTCGCCACGGACTGGTCGAAAGCCGAACGCATCTCGATGCCGAACCTCAAGTTCTCCACCGAGTCGATCTCCCTGCGCCTGCCCGTGTCGCTACTCCACAGCATCAAAGCCGCCGCAAACAAGCGGGACGTCCCCTACCAGAGCCTCATCAAAATGACCCTCGCGGAGAAGTTTCTAAAGGGCTGAAAAAAATCTGCCAATGACTTTTGAACTCTATACCAATGCCGTTCTGACTCGCGACATTGCCGAGCATGACCTCCGGGCAGGCGATGTCGTGAAGATCATTGAATACTACGCCGTGCCCAGCGGCGAGGATGGTTACTCGATTGAGGTATTTGACGCTCTCGGCCATACCGTCGCGGTGACAAGCCTTCCCGAATCTTCCATTCGCCCGTTTCAAGAAAATGAAGTGCTCTGTATTCGCCGCCGGGAGCGGGCGGGGGCATAGTTTTCCCTCTACGAATCTTTAGAAAGAGCGAGATTGAGCAAAGGGATTGATCGGCGTGATACCACCGATGCCTGTAAAGTCGGCCACATTTTCGGTAAGAATGAGCGGAATCTTTTCGAGGATCATCAATGCGGCGAGCTGACGGTCGAAGTATCCTTGCCGGGTCACGCCCGCCGAGACGCACAAGTCCAGCGCGAGACGGGAAGTCTCCAGCGTGAGCGGCAAGACTGTTACCCCCCGCAGACGGGCCAGCGACCGAATTTTCTCCCTTGCTAATTCCGGGCTGTCAGCTGGCTGATTCTTGGGGCCGGTGAGATTCGGATACATCTCCGCCAGATTCTGCACGGAGATAAACATCGTCACGTCCGGGCGATGTCGCTGAGCAAGCACCTGTTGCGCCTGTTCATGGCGAGGATCCTCAGAAAGTGTGGCGTAAATGAGCACGTTGGTATCCACCAGCATGCGGCCCGACATTGGATCAACGGGCATACGTCTCTTCCCGGCTGAACTGACCAACAAAACGGCCTGATGAGGTCACAATCTCCTCTTCCTGTCCGCCTCGCTCTTGCAAGAACTGCTCCAAAGCGAGCTCAATGATCTGGCTTCGCGTGCGACGCTCTTCCCGTCCAAACCGATTAAGATTCTCCAAGAGCCTTTCATCAATCGTAGCACTAATATGGGATTTCATAGCATGATGATGTTACGGTGACGTGCTTTTGTCAAGATGACGTGCTCAGGGCCCGCCACCGGAAGCCGACGAATCTCCCGAAGCACGGGCGCATCATCATGATATGCGTCACTATACTTTGGGAATGTCCAAAAACCAGATTGCCGCCTTTCCAGTGAGAGGGCAGGCTTTCCGGGCCTGCAACCCTGCCGATTCTTAATTGACTATAAGCATTTTATGAAACATCCATTCATTCACCTCACAGGTAATGAGCCCGGAATGTCCTTTTCTGTTGTATGTCCTTCTCTCTGTGTGAATCTTGTTAATTTGGGGTTAAACCTTCTGCGGTTTTTAGGTTAATGGCGACGTTTCTGAATTCCATTGGGAGTGGAGGGCAGTCGGCGACTCCCGGAGAGCGACGATTTGGCGAGCGGCTTCGAACTCTGCTGGAAGAGGATTATCTTTGCTGGCATGACGTGCCGGTGGGTCCAGTTAGGCAGCATCCGGATTTCGTCGTTCTCCATCCCGGTCGCGGGTTATGGGTTTTCGAAGTCAAAGACTGGCGACTGGAAAACCTTCGCATGATCGGCAATGTCCATGTCGATCTCATGTCTCCGGAAGGTGCGGTCAAAACGGTGGCGAACCCGCTGGAGCAGGCGCGCGCCTACTGCATGACGATCGTCAACAAGCTTTCGACCGACCCGCAGTTGCAAGATCCGTCGGACCGTTACCGGGGGAAAATATGTTTTCCTTACGCCTATGCGGCGGTCTTGACGAATATCACCAGACGGCAACTCGATGAGGTCCTCACTCCGGAAGAGCAGGAGCAGGTGCTCCCTCCGCGCTTGGTGATCTGCAAGGATGAAATGACCGAGAGCGTTCCGGCTGACAGGTTTCAGGAACGCTTCTGGGGAATGTTCCACTACCAATTCGGAAATCCCCTCACCCTGCCGCAAATCGAGCGGGTCCGCTGGCATTTGTTCCCGGAGATTCGAATTTCCTCCGTCCAGCAGGATTTCTTCAGCGATCACTCCAAGACGGAAGAAGATGAACCCGTGCCGGACATCGTGCGCGTGATGGATCTTGCGCAGGAGCAGCTGGCGCGAAGCCTTGGTGCCGGACACCGGATCATCCACGGCGTCGCGGGCTCGGGCAAAACTCTCATTCTTGGCTATCGCTGTCTCCATCTGGCCCGGGTTCTCCACAAGCCGATCCTCGTGCTGTGCTTTAATATCACCCTGGCCGCGCGGCTTCGCTCGTTCATCAACGAGAAGGGCATCTCCGACACGGTGCAGGTCTACCATTTCCATGAGTGGTGCAAAGTCCAGCTCACCACCTATCACGTCGATCTGATGGATTCCGACGCGCCAATCTATGACAGGCAAGTGGAGTCAGTCATCCATGGCGTCGAGAAAGGACGCATCCCCCGCGCCCAATACGGGGCCGTGATGATCGACGAAGGGCATGATTTTGAACCCGACTGGCTGCGACTGGTCACGCAGATGACCGATCCCGAACAGGATTCGCTTCTGCTCCTCTACGACGATGCCCAGTCGATCTATCAAAAAAAATCAGCCCTTCCCTTCACTCTCTCCAGCGTCGGAATCAAGGCTCAGGGCCGCACAACGATCCTCCGACTGAATTACCGCAACACCCGCGAAATCCTGGCATTCGCCTACGACTTTGCCTCCGCGTTTCTTCAGCCCTCGGACGCCGACGAAGACCATATCCCGCTCATCCGTCCGGAAGCAGCCGGAACCTCCGGACCGCGCCCAGTTTTTCGATATCACCAAAACCTCGAAAACGAGGTCCAATACGCGGTCCAGTGTATTCGCAAGTGGCACGCAAACGGCACCCCGCTTAATGAGATCGCCGTTCTTTACTTCCGAAAAGAACACGGAGCCATGATGTGCGATGCCCTGCACGATGCAGGAATCCCCAGCCTCTGGATGAGCAGCCACGACAAGAAGATCGCCTACGATCCCCGAAAACCCGAAGTCGCCATCCTGCCCGTCCCCAGCAGCAAAGGCCTCGAATTCCACTCCGTCATCATCCTCGGCGTGGGACAAGCCGGACGGAAAAACCAAACGGACACCGATGCCGCACGCCTCCTCTACGTCGGCATGACTCGTGCCAAGGAAAAACTCCTCCTCACTTCCTCAGACTCCAACCCCTTCACCGAACGCCTCACGGCCTTGGCAGCCTGATTATTTCAGCACTTGGACCATCGTCCCTAAGATCGGATGGACGGTCTCGCTCTTTGGCACACGGATCGGATCATAGGCTGGGTTGTCAGAGACAAAGATCCAAGCGTCGGCATCTTGGGTAATGCGTTTGATCGCTTCCGTTCCGTGAGTTCCGGCACCGAATTCCGGCAAGTTGGCGATGACGATTTCGTGATCCCGTCGCGGGGAGCGGTGGTATTCGAAAACGACGAAATCGCCGACCCGGAGCGTCGTCTCCATCGAGTCGCCCGCTACGCAGACAACAAAGCGACCCGGCTTCGCAATCCGCTCAGGAACTCTCATCCAATCGAGTTCCTCACAGGCATCAAGCGACCCGGCTTCGAGCCCGTGGAATGGGCTTCCAGCGGCTAGGGCACCGATCAGCGGAAGATGGGTCTTAAAAGCGCCTGCGCCCACTTCAATGAATGGGATGATGTTTGTGGCGGTAAATTCCGCACGCTCTTCGCCGTAATGCATTTTTCCCTCGGGCGCTGGGTAGCGAACCGGCGACGGCTTGGAGCGCTGAAACTCTGAGGCCACACCAGATGCAGAGATGCCAGGCATTTCCCATCTCGCCGCGCCACGCTGGGCAGCAGTCACTTCGAATGCCTCGACGAATCGGGAAAAGAGAAGGTTCTCCCAATTCTTCCTTTGGAAAGTGTCGCGGCCGAGCAGTGTCATTGCCTCGCGCTCGAATCGCTCGCCCAAGGCGGAGTTAAGACCCTGCCAGTAACCAATGATGGTAGGTTGGCTTTGCCGCAGTTGTCCATAAGTCGGAAGCATGTCCCTTTTTGCAGAGTTGATGTCAGGTGCCGCCGGAAACAGGTTCCAGAGATCGTTGTTGCGCCAGTAGGAAAATGGCATTGCGTGGTCGACATCAAACTTCTCCGGTTTCAGCGGGCGTTGCGACCAAACGCAGGACCGGGAGGAGAGCGAGCGAAAATATCTCTGCGCGTCGCTCACATTGCGACCCTGATCGGGCGAGAAAAGCAGCCGGTCGATGACCAAACTCGCTTTGATTTCTTTCTTCGCGAACACTTCGGTCAACTCCGCCCAACGCAACACTGTCGCATCGCTGATCCAACTTCCCATCAAGCAAAGTTCCCGCCACAAGCTGACGTTCATACAGAGTGACCGGTCGTAGCGGTCATACTGAAAGACCGAATAATGTCCGCCACCCGCATGTTTTGCAGGCATCTCGTGAATGACCGACTGAAACGATGAGCGGGCACTTTTGAAAAGGCGGGCTGCCTCGACTGAAAGCCGCCCAGCCTTCCAGTCACAGTAGAATGCATTCAGCCCTCCCGAGTGTTGGAAATGCCCAATCAGAGCATCGAGGGGTTTCCGGATCGCGACGCCCAACGCCCCTCCTTCGCGTTCATTCCTGCGTTGGGGAATAAAAACTTCGCTGTCAAATATCGGCCAGTAATAGAGCATCCATTTTTCAGCGATGGTTTTGAGTGGGATTTTGACTTTTCCTTCAGGGGTGAATGCGGCGAGGTGGTTTTGAGTTTGAGCGATTTCCGCAAGGGCGCGGAACAATGCTAACTTGTAGGTGGCGTCTTTTTTGTCGCGGTTGAGGATGCTTTCAACGAGATGGAGCGGACGGTCAGCGGAAGCGTCGAGGCGCACGAACTCGATGACGTGCCATTGGATTCCGTCTCGCCCAAGGGAATCCGCGACAACCTCGGACTCGCGGACGCAGAATCCCACCCGCTCAAAAAGGAGCTGAATCTTCGCGGGAGGAAGATCGTTGAATAGACGACCGTGTGCATCCCGGCGTGTCGCTGGATCCACATCGCTCCGCGAGGCGGGGACAGAAACAAGGAGCGTGCCGCCGGGCTTGAGAACTCGGCGAAGCGCATACACGGCATCAAAGATTTTGTCCTCGGCCAGATGCATCAGGACCGCCGAGCAAAGAACCCCGTCGAACTCTGCATCGCCGAAGCAGCTAAGGTCCGGCAGTGCAGCCTCGACCAAGCGTCCGTCCAGCCTAAGCCCATTGGCCTCGAGCGCAGATCGAGCGGTCGCAAGCATTGCTGGTGATGCATCCACTCCGATCGCGTCTTTGCCCTGTTTGAGAAGAAATCCAAGGTCGCGTCCGGTGCCGCAGCCTACATCCAGTATTCGCCGATCCTTCTCAAAGACTCGGGAAAGTCGGGCTTCAAACTCCGGCGAAACAGCTATGTAGTCCGCCGCAAGCCGCCCGGCTCTCTTGGCATAAAAGGCGGATGTGAGTGCGTCCACTTTGTCGAATCCGGTGCTAGTTACGCCAACTCAGGGATGGCATGCTTCTCGTAGCCGGCGACCAACGAGGAAATGTCCGCGTGAGAGTATCAAGTTTTGCTGCGCGCATTTTTCCAAGCTCTTTTATAGCCTCCATTGTGCGTTAAAGGATCCCGGATGCAAACTGTTCCCCGGTTGCAGTGCATAATCGGAAACAGTCTGCATGTTCTTTCGTTCTTTTTTACAAACCCCGCGTTAGGCGGAGTGTTATCTTTGTCGAATGGGAGCGATTCGGATCCATTATCGAGGCAATGATCCAACTCGTGTGGGGCGCGGCGGCGGATTGACACTTAGCATGTTTGTGCGAATGTGCGCTTATGCGCACGACCTTGGAAATCCCTGATGACATTTTCAAAAAGGCCAAGCTGCAGGCTGTGCAGGAGGGCGTGGCGCTGAAGGAGGTTGTCACGCGGGCGCTCGTCCGCGAGCTGACGCCCGGCAGTGGGAGCGCGGCGCTAAGAAAAGCGAGGGCTGCGCGACTTTTTAAGGAATTGGACAAGGCGGGCAACACCCGTCCGGTCGGCCGATTGAACCGCAAGGAAATTCATGACCGCCCGGTGCTTCGCGGACACTAACATCTTTCTCTACGCGGCGTCGAAGGCCCCGGAGGACCGCGGGAAAAGGAAGGTAGCGCGGACGCTTCTGGAATCGGAAGACGTGGGGATTTCGGCACAGGTTTTGCAGGAGTTCTTCGCGGCCGCAGCGGGAAAGAAGCGCTTGGGCCTGTCGGAGGCGGAGGCGGTGCTGGTCATCGCGGCGATGAGGGAGTTCCCCGTTCTGCCAGTGACCGGAGAGCTCGTGCAGGCGGCCATCGGGCTGAAGGCCAGGCATGGCATCTCCGATTGGGGTGCCGAGATTGTCGCCGCGGCCCACGAACTCGGCTGTGAAGTGCTCTACACCGAAGACCTGAATGACGGTCAGGATTACAGCGGCGTCATCGCTCGAAATCCGTTCGCAAAGCCCTGAGACCGGCAAAAATCCCACGCGTCTTCGACCGCGTTTGGGGAAGCAAAAGAGGTTGGCGGATATCTGGTGACGAGATCCGGCGTTGATTACACCAACTCTGGCACGGCATGCGCCTCGTAGCTGGCGACCAGCGATCCGAGCACGTCCATGAAGGAGGCTAGCGGGTGGTCTTCGTCTTCCCCGACCTCGTCGGTGATTTCGTCCAAGAGGGTAACAAGGCGCGAGTATTCTGCATTTGTGCGAGGGACACAAACCAGCGAGGAAATGGGTGCCCAAGTCCGCGTGAGAGTCTCAAGTTGTGCTGCGCTCATTTTTTCCAAGCTCCTTTGTTGTAAACACTATGGGTCAAAACGTGCCGGATGTAAACTTTCCCACGGTTGTAGTGAATGGCGGCGACGATGCGGGCTTTGTTACCTGCGATGTTGAAAACGGTGAACTTCCCCACCTTGTCAGCATGAGGAAAAACGGATCGAACCTCCTGAATGTCGGAGAAGGTCCTCTTCCGCATCCCAGCAAACCACTGAGCCAGGCTGGCCCTGCAGTCCGGGTGGTCCGCCGCGAAGTCGTTCAGTCGTTTTCGTGTAATGACATGCATCGCCGGAAAGATGTCTCTCGTCTGCGCGAATCACTCCGCCTTCCGCACGGCGGCGCGGTGGAGGAGGCGTTGGAGTCGTTTGATGGCGGCGGGGTCGGTGATTTTTTTGCCATCTTTTCCGGTGATGTAGAACGAGTCCATGGCAAAGTCCATTTCGGTCGTGATCCGCGAGAGCTCGATCATTGCGCCGGCCTCACCCATGGCGCGGAGGAGGTCGTAGAGGAGTCCGAGGCGGTCGGGGGTGAGGATGTCGACGAGGGTGTAGATCGGGTGGGAAGAATTTTCGACGGTGATGCGGGTGGGGAGGTCGACTTCCTGCGAGAGGCGGTAGGTGCGTAGCAGGGCATCTTTGCTGATGAGCGGCGTGAAGTCATACTCTTCGAAGGCCAGAGAGTCGGAGAGGCGGGTTTCGACGCGCGTGGTATCTTTCGGATTGGTGACCGGTTCGAGCCGGGTGCTGCTGACACGAAAAATATCGAGTGCCAGGCTATCGCCGCGCGTGAAGATATCTGCGCTGAGAATATTCACCTGAGCCGAGAGGAATGCGCCGGCGATCCGCTCGAGCAGACGCGGACGGTCCCACCCGCAGACCCACACTTCGCTGTGCCCTTGATCGAGCCGCGGCAACCATTTGAAGACCGGCGCGAGCGCGACCGACTCATCCTTCCGGCGGTTCTCAAAGAACATCCGGAAGAGCCGCAAGTGCGCGCTGATCTCATCCGCATCAAACATCTGAAAATACCGCTCCGGCATGTAATGGAAGTGCGCCTCGATCTCGTCGGAGAAATCCCGCCCGAGCTTGCGAGTGACGCCATGGAGTTGCTCATCGCGGTTCCGCTGAAGCTCCGCCAGAGCGGTTGGCCCGCCCTCAAGGTAGTGTGCCGCCTTGCGGTAGAGCGACCAGACGAGCCCCTCTTTCCAGTCCGACCAATTCTGGTCACTCGTCCCCATCCCATCCGCCAGCGTGAGCAGCATCAAGGCGTCGAGGTTGTGACGGTTGCCCACGATGCGCGAGAATTCCTCGGTGGTGGCCGGGTCGTCGAGATTCCGGGTCTGCGACATTTTCGACAGGACGTAGTGGGAATCGACGAGCGTGAGCAACATGCGGCGGCGCTCGGAGGAGAGCTGGAGACGCCGCGCGACCTTGTGCGCGAGCACGGCACTCGCCTCTTCGTGATTGCGCTGGTTGGCCGCCTTGCCGGTGTCGTGCAACAGAAGGGCGAGGTAAAGGATCGCGGGATCTTCCAGCTTCTGGAAAATCTGCCGGTAGCCTTTGAATTTTTCCTCCTCCGCAAAAAGAATCGAATCCAGCTTCTCGACGCAGACAAGCGTGTGTTCGTCCGCCGTGTAGCGATGAAAAAACTCATGCTGCACCAAGCAATCGAGCTCGCCGAACTCCGGAAGGTATTTCCCAAGAAACCCGAGATCGTGCATCAGTCGCAACACCGCACCGACTTCGCCCTTCCGCGAAAGGATCGCAAAGAATGTCTCGCGGGCCGCCCGCGCGTATTGGAATGTCCGGTTCACGAGCTGCAGCCGACGCCGGACGAGGTCACTCAGCTCGGGATCGAACGTCAGGACCCTCGTCTGCGCGTGGTGGAACGCCCGGATCATGCGATACGGGTCGTCATTGAAGATGTCGCGCGACTCCGGCTCGATGTGACCATTTCGCACGATGAAGCCATCGAATTTCTCCGGCCTCGGACGCGTCCCGAAAAATGCCAGGAGCCTGCTTTGCTTCGCCTCGGGCACCGCCTTCATCCGGCCCAGCGCGCTCTCGCTCGAGAGGTGGATATTCCGCGTGTGGCTGTAGAAGTCGCGCATGAATGCCTCGACTTTCCGCAGGATGTTTTTTTGCGGATATTCAAACGACGTCGCCACCCGGCCTTGCAGTTGGAGCGTGAGCGCATCCGCGCTGCGTCCGTTGAGATACTGCATCTCAGTCCGCGTGCGGAGGAGGAAGTCGTAGCCGGCTTCGAGCGACTTCCGCTCGTTTTCCCGGAGCGCTTTTTGCTCGACCAATTTGGCGGTCGTCATCACCCCCAGCTTGAAATGTGAGATCCAGAGAAGGCTCTGGTAATCCCGGAGCCCGCCGATCCCATTTTTCACATTCGGCTCCTGAAGAAAAACGCTCGACCCGTATTTGATCCGGAGTTCGGCTTGGTTTGCCAGCCGCCAGCTGATATACTCCGACTCCTTGCCGACAACGCATTCTTTCTGAAACCGTTCTTTGAATGTCGTGAAGATCTCGCGTTCCCCGGCCAGGTATCGGCATTCGAGCATCGACGTCTTCGTCACCATGTCTTCGTTCGATTTTTTGATCGCCTGCGGGATCGTGCGCGTCGCGTGCCCGATCTTGAATCCGATGTCCCAGAGGGCAACCAACGTCTGGCGGATGATCTCCTCGATCTCCTTGTCGACACCGCTTTTCGACTGGAGAAATAGGATGTCCATGTCACTAAACGGTGTCAGCTCCCGCCGACCGTAGCCACCGAACGCCACGACAGCCAATCGGCTGCCCGCACCACGCCCGCCGACCGACTCCACGACCCCAGCGAGGAGTTCCCGGAAAAGGATGTCGACCATGTCGGATCGCTGCCGCGCGATCTCCCGACCGCCACCACCGGCATTGTGCCACATTCGCAAGCGCTCCTCCTCGACTTTCCGGAATCCCTTGAAGACCGTCACTGGGTCATCCCGGCGGCGCTTCGTTTGTTCGGAGAGTTCCCTGGCAGATTGCTCGAGCGTGTGTTCGCCGGGCAAACTCATGGCGTCGGCGCTCCCCGGATGACGATTTCGACGCGGCGGTTGATCTGCTGGGCTTCGATCGATCCGCTGGCCGGCACGATGAGGCGGCTCTTTCCGAGCCCGCGGGTCTCGATGACGGCGTCGGGGAGCGCGAGGACACTGACGAGAAATGCCTTCACCGAGTCCGCCCGGCGAAGGCTCAGCGCGGCATTGTATTCATCGGTGCCGAACGAATCGGTGTGCCCCTCGATAATGAAGCGAGCGCCGGGATTTTTTCCGATCAGTCGTCCCAGTTTCTCAAGACTCGCCAGGGCCTCGGCCCGCAACTCCGCCGCGTTGTAGTCAAAGAGAAGATCGGTCGGCATCAGGATCGGCGCAGTCTCGGACGTGAGCGGGCCGGTCTGTGCGAGCAGTTCATCCAGATCGCTGAACCCCGGCTGGGCCGCTCCCGAGCCCGTCCCCGCACGGGTGATCGCGCCGCCGCCGAGGTTTTCCGGGTCGCGCAGTTCCACGAGGGACGCTCCGGAAATCACCGGCTTGTCGGAGAGAAGCTCCCGGGTCAGCGCGTTGTCATCGGGGAGGAGGGACCTCACGCCAGCGTCGGTCGCCGTCTGCATGGTGCTCTGGAACGAAAGCGATTCGACGGTGGGCTGGTCTGCGAGCGTGGCCGCGTCGAGCCGAGGGGCCGCTGGCGTCTTTGAGAGGTCGCCCACGGGTCTTCCGAGGGCCACTTTTTCTTCCGGAAGCTGGATGGCCGTTGGGGCAGCCGCAGGCTGACGCTTCACATCCGGAGCGGGCTCGAACGTCTTGGGATCGACCTGCACGCTCTCGACGCGAAATGTTTGGCGGACTTCCGGGGTCGGCGGCTTGGCTCCCATTCCGGGAACTTCGAAGCGATTCGCCCACATCCAAATCAAGGCGTGAAAAAGCAACGAGACCACCAACGCCGGAAAGATCCATCGCCCCAGTCCGGTGCCCGTCGACGGCTGTTCGTCCTCCCATGTGGTCGCCCGGCGATTCATCAGCGAAACCTAGCGGATCATCGCGGGGATTTCCAATACCGAATCCATGCCGTTTTCAGGCCGCCCCGTGGACCCCGGCGGCAACTTTGAGTCGGAGGCCGTTGAGTCGAATGAAACCGGTGGCGTCGTCCTGATTGTAAGCCTGCGTCGGATCGGCCTCCATCGTGGCGATGTGCGGGTTATAGAGGCTCACGGGACTCTTGCGTCCGGCCGCGTGGATTCCGCCTTTGTAAAGTTTCACGCGCACGGTGCCGGTGACATTTTTTTGCGACTCGGTGACCAATGCCTGAATCGCTTCGCGCTCGGGAGCGAACCAGAATCCGTTGTAGACGAGAGTGCTGTATTTCGGAATGAGTCCATCCCGGAGATGCATGACCTCGCGGTCCATCGTGAGGCTCTCCATCTGACGGTGGGCGAAGTGCAGGATCGCGCCACCGGGCGTCTCGTAAACCCCGCGGCTTTTCATTCCAACGAAACGGTTCTCAACCATATCGACACGCCCGACCCCGTGCGCCCCGCCGAGCTGATTGAGCTTGCGCATCACCGCAAGGGGATGGAGCGCCTCGCCGTTCACCGCAACGCAATCGCCGCGCTCGAATTCGAGCTCGACCATCTCAGGCTGGTCCGGAGCATCTTCCGGCAGAACCGAGAGGGTCGTGAAGTATTCGCGATTTTTCAGGTCGCCCGCATCATACCATGGATCTTCGAGAATTCCGGCCTCGTAGCTGATGTGGAGAAGGTTGCGATCCATCGAATACGGTTTTTTTGCACTCGCGGCGACCGGGACCCCGTGCGCTTCCGCATAGGCGATCATCTCCGCGCGTCCGGGAAATTTTGTCCGGAACCGCTCATCCCGCCACGGCGCGATGACTTCGATATCCGGCGCCAAGGCCGCTGCCGTGAGTTCGAAGCGGACCTGATCATTCCCCTTTCCGGTCGCGCCATGGGCAACAGCCGACGCCCCCTCAGCCCGTGCGATCTCGACCATTCGCTTCGCGATCAGCGGGCGAGCAATGCTGGTCCCCAGAAAATACTGCCCCTCGTAGAGTGCCCCAGCCTGCATCATCGGAAAAATAAAGTCCCGTGCGAATTCTTCCTGAAGATCGTCCACGTAGCATTTGCCCGCTCCCGTGCGGAGGGCCTTGTCCTCCAAGCCGTCGAGTTCCTCCTCCTGTCCGATATCGGCACAGAACGCCACAATCTCGGCCCCGTAAATTTCTTTGAGCCAGTTCAGAATGACTGAGGTGTCGAGACCTCCCGAATATGCGACAACGATTTTTTTCATAATTCCCGGTGAGTTTGGCGGGAAGTCGGCGATTGCGCAATGCGGGAAGAGTCCTACTGTTTCGGCACTAACCGCTTTGAGTGCTCCGAACATAGATCCGCGTCTGCGTTTAAAAGTTTTGATTGCCCGGGGCGCGGCCCGGTTGCTCCCTCTGACATTTCCACAACGAGAACTGTGGGAAAATTCGCCCGTGCCCCCCGGGGACCCTGCGAACCACATTTGCGCAACCATCGAGATCCGCGGCGTGGTTTCGTTCGACCTCTGCGACGAGGCACTCCGTGCGGTGGTCGAGCGCCAGGAAGCTCTGCGCACGTCATTTCTTTCAGGCGAGGGGAAAGCAGCTCAGATCGTTCTCACCAGTGCCGAAACGGTTCTGCGCTGCCGGGATGTGACGCCGGATGAAGAACTCAAAAACGTCCTCGCCAACATCTTTTCGGAGCCGTTTGATTTCGTGCGAGGCCCCCTCTATCGCGTCGAGATGCTTCGCTTGGCCTCTGATCATCACATTTTGGCCTTGGTCTTCCACCATGCTATCGCTGACGGTTGGACGCTAGGGGTTTTTGTCGGGGACTTTACCACGGCCTACATTCTGGCCCTGAAAGAGTCTGGCCGGACGTTTGCTCACATTCAGGGCACGAAACCCGGACTCCCGGCGCCGGGCCTCACCCACAGTGGCTGGGCCGCATCCGAGAAGGCACGCTGGCAACCGCGGGAGGTCGAGCACACGGCTGACTACTGGCGGTCCCGATTGGCCGGCTCTGAATTACTTTTCAAAACCTGCCGCGACGACCTCCCCATCGAGCCATTAAGAAAGCGGGTCACCTCGTTCTCTCCGCCGATTGTCGATGCCGCTCGGGCACTGGCGAAAAAGGCCGAGGTGACTCTGTTTAGCGTTCTCCTCACCGCTTTTCAAGTCGCGCTATTCCGATGGAGAGCTGTAGGCGACGTGGTCCTCGGGGTCCCGCATGCCAACCGCTCGAAAATGCAGACACGTGATACGATGGGGTATTTCGCCGGGGTCGTGCCGGTCCGATTGCAACTCGAACCCAGCCAGTCCTTCGTCGAAATTCTCAAGACGAACCACGCCGCACAAATCGAAGATTTTGCCCACTCCATGCCATTCGCAGAACTCGTGAAAGCTGTCGCGCCAGCGGCAACCCCATTCCGTCACCAGATCTTTGACGTGCGCTTCGCACTCCAGAACCACCCGGTTCCCGACATCGAACTCCCCGGCCTCTCCACTCGCCTGAAGACCATTTCCACAGGCACATCGCGCTTTGACATTGCCTGCGAGTTGACCGAGGATGGAGACTCTCTGGAGGTCGTCTGGCTTTTTCGTCGGCCGGTCGTCGACGACGAGGTCCTCGATCTGGATCGACTGATGTGCGCAGCACTGGACGAAGCCGGGCGGAATTCCGGCCTGGCTCCTGAGCAAATACGGACAACATAATTTCATCGAAACATGAACGCTACCCCTAACGAGACTCCGCCATGGCCCGCCAAAGCGGCATTTGCCCTTGTGGCAGCGGGGTTCTTTCTCAGCCAAGGGCTCTTGGCTTTTAGCATTTTCAAAGGATGGGTCTGGCTCGTCATCCCACTGATCGTGGTGGTCAGCCACTTCATGCACGGATACCTGATTGCCTTCCACGAAGCCGCGCATGGCCTCCTCCGGAAGAACCGGTTGCTCAACGAAATCGACGGGATCATCATGGGCACGTTCAGCCTCACAAGTTTCACCCTCTATCGGGCTCTGCACCAAAAACACCACGCCCACCTCGCTTCGGAAAAGGATATCGAACTGTGGCCGTTCGTTGACCCCAGCTGCCCGCGCTGGAAGCGTCGACTCGCAGCGTTTCTCGAACTGAATTTCGGTCTCTTCTACACGCCCTATCTTTTCTGGAGGCTGTTCTTCTCCCGCTCGTCTCCGATCAGAAGCCCTAAGATTCGCAAGCGGATTTGGATCGAGTTGACGCTTGGTCTGACCGTTTGGGCCATCGCCATCGGCCTGACCGCGACCTTTGGGCTCTGGCCATATCTTTTTCTGAACTACATCGTCCCGGCATTCATCGCCGGCAATCTCCAGAGCTGGCGAAAATTCATCGAACACGTCGGTCTCAGCGGCCACTCCGCCCGCAGTGCCACCCGCAGCATCATTGCGGACACATGGACCGGAAAATTGGTCTCTCTCACTCTCTTGCACGAGCCGCTCCATGGAATCCATCACATCAAGAGTTCGCTGCCACATTCCGACTTGCCGACGCATCTGGAGTGGCTGGGAGCCTCCGAGGCGGGCGACATCGAACCCTTCCCGAACTACAGATCGGCCTTCATGGATTTGCTCCGCTGCCTGCCGGATCCACGGGTCGGCCGGCAATGGGATTCCTCCGAAGCCGGCGCCAGGAGCTAGCCTCCCGAAACCATGCCGCTGCCTCCCATTCCCCCACCCTCGCCGGTGATTTTTCAAGCCACCGGGCTGAAGAAGGAATTCGACGACGGACGGGTGGCGGCGTTGCAAGGTGTAGATTTCGCAATCTCTGCCGGGGAATTTGTCGCGCTGGTCGGCCCGAGCGGGTCAGGAAAGACGACATTGCTCAATATGCTCGGCCTCTTGGACGCCCCGTCTTCGGGAGCCCTAGTCTATCGTGGCGAAGCGATGACCGGACTGCCAGACCCCGCTCGCTACCGCGCCCGCGAGGTCGGGTTTATTTTTCAATCGTTCCACCTTCTGGGCACGTTCACGGTTATTGAAAACGTCCAAATCCCCATGTTCGGCCAAGGCCTGTCGGCCAAGCTCCGCGCCGCACGGGCTGCGGAGTTGTTGGATTCGGTCGGCCTTTCGCATCGCCTGCATCATCTTCCCGTCAAACTCTCCGGCGGTGAGCGGCAACGCGCAGCCATCGCCCGCAGCCTCGCCAACCGCCCCGGGGTTCTGCTCGCGGATGAACCCACGGGGAATCTCGACAGCCAGAATGCCGCTCAGGTGATGGAGCTTCTTGCCCGCCTCCAGCGCGAGCACCAGACGACGCTCGTCCTCGTCACCCACGACCGCGAGGTCGCCTCCCATGCCTCCCGACTCCTCACCATGCGGGATGGAAAAATCATTTCCGACTCGAAGGCTGCATGACATTTCTCACCATCATTTTCCGAGATCTCTGGCGCCGCCCGATCCGCACCGCGCTGACCATGCTCGGGATCGCCATCGGCATTGCGGCGGTCATCGCGCTCGTGGGCATGGCGTCTGGCTACGAGAAAGGAATCGTCAAACAGCTCGATGTCATCGGTATTGATGTCATCGTCAGCAACATGGAGGGCGGATTAATGCCAAAGGCCTTCGAGGAGTCGATCCGAAATCAAATTGCCACCCTCCCCGATGCAGCGGAGGTCACGACCGTTCTCATGCAAATGCTCAGCGTGGAGGATGCGCCCATGATTATGGTTTCCGGACGCGAGTGGGGCGGATTCACATGGGAAAAACTCACGGTCATCGAAGGCCGACTGCCGCTGGATGCCAGCGAGCGCGCGGTTGTGCTCGGAACAATGGCCGCTGAGATGTTGCGAAAAAAGGTCGGGGACACCGTCCAGATCGAGACCGAGGAATTTTCCGTCGTGGGAATTGTCGACGGACATTCTCTGGTGGAAAACGGAGCCATCATTCTCGCTCTTCCCCTCTTTCAAAGCGCATCCGGCTATGAAGGGCGGGTCAATTTCATTGATATCCGCGTTCCATCCGATGCCGACGGAGACCGGATCGAGGCGCTCTGCAACAAGATTGAGGGGTCCTTCCCGGGGCTTCGAGCTGTCCGGGCTTCGGAGGTGGTTGGCACCAGCCAGGGGTTCAAAATCGCGAAAGCGATGAGCTGGAGCACATCGATTCTCGCGATCATCGTTGGAGTTTTCGGTGTGATGAACACGATGCTAATGACCGTATTCGAGCGCACACACGAGATCGGGATCCTGCTCGCGTTGGGTTGGAAGAAACGCATGATTGTCGGCCTGATCCTCGCGGAAGCCGCTGTCATGGGCGTGCTCGGCGGCATCATTGGCGTATTGCTTGGTGCCGCAACCCTGGCCGTGCTCGGCACTCTCCCGGAAGTCCGCGGACTTCTCGAACCCGATCTCAGTCAGGGCCTGATCTTCAAAGCCATTCTGATCGCCGTTGGGGTCGGGATCGCCAGTGGACTCTACCCGGCATGGCGAGGCTCCCGCCTCTCCCCAAGCGTCGCGCTCCAAGGCTGATCGGATGAAGGGAGGGCGTCTTAACCAAGCCCCTGCCGCAAGAGAAACGCCTTCGGAGTCGTCTCACACATCCCGTAGACCACCGTCTCAAGGACAATCCCAAAATCCGCTCGATCCAATGTCAGCAGCACGTCGCATTGCTCCGCCAAAGCGGAGATGAGGACAGGTTTGTCTTTTGCCGCAGAAAGCAGTAAGGGACGACTACTGGTCAGAGCGTCGGAAACAAAAATCAGGGGCATCTTTTGCCAGAATTCTTTGGCTTCCATCCCAAACTTCACCACGTTTCGATCTGTCTCTGCCCGGCAATACGCGCACGTCACAAGCGTCCAATCTTGTTTGGGAGCAATTGTGACGATTAGTCGGGAAAGCGATTTCCGGGAGCCCGCCGCTGACAGCATCACGCTGCTGTCGAGAAAAACTTTCACTGCACTTTGGCCCAAAAAGCCTCCGCACCCTCTTCATCCTCCGCAACCCATTCCCGCAGCTTCTCGATAGGAATGTCGCGCACCGGCAAAGCTTGGGCCGGATGCAGAAAAACCCCGCCGTCGCGCAATTCGGCAAGCATCATCGGATTCGCAGATAAATCGAGTCCCAAGGCTTTCCTGATCCCCGGCGGTAGGGTGATCGTTCCTCGCTTGGATATACTAATTGCCGTCACGCTGCAAAGCTGCAATGCTGCATGTTTCTTGTCAACGGGAATCAATCTCATTGTGCTGGACAGGTGGGGTGTTCACCTTATGCAGCTTGGCTATAAGGCCATGATAACCTCTCGCCGATTAACTTGATAAGCCCTCGTTTAACAGAGACAACGTCGACCGATATTCTTTTTGCATGCCTGATTTACCGATTTCCCATCCACTCCCACGCCAGCGCGAAAGCATTGCCATTGTTGGAATCGGATGTCGGTTTCCGGGCGGGGTAAACGACAGCCGAGCGCTCTGGAAGCTTCTTGTCGAAGGTCGGGAGGGTGTCTGCGACGTGCCTGCGGATCGGTGGAATGTTGAGCGTTTTTATGATGCCGAGCCGGGATTGATCGGGAAGTCGGTGGCCAAGCGCGGCGGGTTTCTTGGGTAGTGTAAAGATTTGTCTGTAAAAGCCCGCTTCGCAGCAAAGGTCCGCCGCACTGGCAGCCGATGGAGCGTAGCGGAATCGGCTGCCAGTGCGGCGGGGCGCCGACCTCCTCCCGGTTTTCCTG
>Ga0247842_10003115_pt1 | contig 23049 bp, 20 predicted proteins | sample LaCruzMarch2015__3_FD_192411 | JGI IMG/M metagenome (GOLD analysis project Ga0247842, IMG submission 192411) | Freshwater microbial communities from meromictic Lake La Cruz, Castile-La Mancha, Spain - LaCruzMarch2015_19m | ecosystem: Environmental > Aquatic > Freshwater > Lake | place: Spain...
ACTCTCCATTGTAAAAGGAAAATTTAATCTTATTCAGGGTTACTATTACCAAAAAGAAATTAACTAGGTTAATTATTAATCTGGGATATTTGCTACTACATTTACTTCAGTCTTTCAAAGAACGTTTCTTCATTTCCCCATCCGGGTACTTTGTTTCAAAATCGGACTGCAAAATTACAACCTTTTTCCATTCCACCAAACTTTTTTAAAAAAAAATATAAAAAAGTTTTTCCCACTACCAAAATCATCTCAAATCACTCGCCACTGTTGGTTTTATCTGCAATCAAATTCAAAGAACATCGAAACGGGAGTGCAAAAGTACAGATTAATTTTTAACTACCAAGACTTATTTTGCTTTTTTTCATCTTATTTTCAATTTTTCCTTCAATAAATTCTTAAAACAATAGCATTGTGCTGTTTATGAATCAATCTTTTTTACATTATCTTTGTACTCTTCATTATTATTTGTGCTTATGATCCCTCTGTTATGAAAAAAACCACCCTTAAACTGATCCTTACCGCCCTTATCTGTCTCTCTTTTACTGCCGCTTCACTGGCCCAGGATACCTTACCCTCTCTTTCCTCCACCCCCCGCCGACCCGATAGTTTCTGGCACAGGGTAAGACTGGGAGGAAACCTGGGATTCCAGTTCGGCAGCGTAACCGGCATCACCATCTCCCCTGAAGTCAGTATCAGGACAGTTGATCAGCTTTATGTGGGATTCCGTTTTCTCTACCAGTATTATAGGTATAAAAATTACTTCTGGGATTATCAAAATCAAACCTACATCGATTTTCAATCAAGCGTGTATGGTGGCGGAATCTACCTCCGGTACTATCTGGCCAGCCTGTTTGATAATTTTCTGGGAAACGTTTATGCCCATGTTGAATATGAATACCTGACCTACTCCAGGCCCTTTGTCCAAAGTGGTCCTCCCCCGGATGGCTATATACAGGATCCCTACAACTATTGGTATCGCCCGGGTAACCAGGTTATCGAGGTCAATAGCATATTCGTAGGCGGAGGATACCGGCAACCCGTTACCAATCGTGTCGCCATTGATCTCCTGATCCTCTTTAATTTAAACGACTCCTACAACTCACCCTATTCAAATCCCATCTTCAGACTGGGCGTGGGTGTCGGGCTCTAAGTGTTGTTTGAAGTGGATTCGAAGCCTGGTTGAGAACCAGGACAATTTCATATCCTTTTGAGGATCATCTAATTTTTTGCAGTGAACAGCCAATCGAGGGCCTGGAAAAAGAAACCGACTGATGCCGATGCCTGGGATGTAAAGGGTACCTGGCGGTAACGAATCGACTCTTCCTGGTTTGAGCTTTTTATAATACCCTCCGCAAACCGCATGATCTCAACCATCCCGTCATAATTTATTGTTGAAGCCTTGTCCCGTACCGTATGATAATCATCATGCAACCCTGTATTGATAAATAGTACCGGGATTTTTGCCTTATAAAATGGGTCGTGATCTGAATAGGGGAGAGATGCACTTACCCTCTTCAAACTGAACCCGGGATGCGGCGTGTTTTGAAGGATGTCATGCCACTCGGCGGATGAACCCGCTGCTTCGATCTCAACCCTGTTTCCTTCACAACCCAAACGGCCGATCATATCCAGGTTCAGCATAAACCGGATGGAGTCGAGGGAAATGGCAGGATGTTCTACGAAATAGCCGGAGCCCCAAAGTCCCTCCTCCTCCCCTGTAAAACCAATAAACAGGTAATTGTTCAAGGTGTCGGGATGGGTGGCAAAGTATCTTGCCAGTTCTAGCATACCCGCCGTGCCACTTGCATTGTCATCCGCTCCGTTGAAGATTCTGTTCCCGCTTTTCAGACCCAGATGATCATAATGTGCTCCGATGACAATCGTGCGGTGAGCATGGTTGGAGATCAATCCGACCACATTGGAGCAAACCATGGTGTTCCGGCTGATCTGAACGTTCACCTCTGCTTTGGCCCCCGAATTCTTGATTAACTGTTCAGCGGTTGCCCGGTTCACATACAATGCCAGACCGGGCAGGGTGTCTGAACTTTCGAAGTCGAACAAACCGGTGAGCCAGGGAGAATCAGGATTCCAGAAAATAACCCCCAGTGCACCTTTCTCGAGTGCCGACATCATTCTGAACCTGGGTGTTAGTTTTGACACTACCGAAGTATCTTTGACCAGGTTTTCAGAAGCGCAAAGGTCTATCATTACAAACTTCCCTTTCAGGTCGCCAAGGCCGGACAACTGGTCAATCTTCAGTTCGGGCAGGACGAGCCCCTGCCGGCCGTCAACCAAAGCGCCAAGGCCATGACCATTCATGGATAAAGCTGTTACTCCGAAGGCTTCCCGGTAAACATAAGGTACATCGTTCACAATAAGTCTGGTGTTCCAGTGATACCCGACCTGGTTTTTCGAAAATCGCTGACAATAACTGCCGGCCGTATCACCTTTGGGCTGTAAACCGATCGCAGCAAATTGAGCGCAAAGATACCTGGCCGCAAGGCGTTCGCCCGCTGTTCCGCTTTCCCGGCCCTCCATCGAATCGGAGGCCAGTACGGCAATGTCCTGAACAATCCGCGCCCTGACAGAGGGATCATCCATGGAAAAGGAAACTCCCTGGGCAAAGAGCGAAAATGGCATCCAGAGCGCAGGGAGTATGATCAGTTTCCGAAACATAACCTGGGGTTATCTGACAGGGATGTTTTTCAATACCTCGAGGGTCAAATCCCAGAATTTTATGGTTGACTGGATATCCAGGCGCTCATCAGGAGAATGGGCCCCCTTTATGGTCGGACCAAAGGAAACCATGTCCATTCCCGGGTAAATCGCCCCTACCAGCCCGCATTCCAGTCCTGCATGGATTGCAAGAACTTTTGGCTCCTGCGAAAACAATCTCCGGTAGGCTTCCACGGTGATGCGTAAAACCTCCGAGTCGGGGTTGGGTCTCCAGCCGGGATAACCTGATGAATGCTCGACGTTGGCCTGCATCAGGTAAAATACGCTTGCAACCATATCTGCAACATCCTTTTTTGATGATTCAACGGAGCTTCGCTGACTTGTGGTGATGATGATCTTTTTATCGACAAACTTCACCGAAGCCAGGTTGGTGGATGTTTCAACGAAATCAGGAATCTCACGCGACATGGCAATCACACCATGGGGGCAGGCATATAAAGCATCAAGAAGATCGGCCTGAAGAACATCATAGACTACCGACTCGGGTAAAGGTACCTCTTCTATGGTAAACTCCAGTTCTGGTTCAGTAACGTGAAGTTCAATTTTGATATCATTGGCGAACATTCTGGAATAATCCATCAAGTCTTTTACATTATCCTTATGCACTGTAAATAAAGCAAAGGCTTCACGGGCAATGGCATTCCTCAGGTTGCCGGCGTTTAAATCAGCCAGGGCGATTTCGAATGAATCCTGGGAATTCCAGAGGAAACGGTTCATCAGTTTAACTGCGTTGCCGAGTCCTTTATTAATGTCATCTCCGGAATGACCGCCTTTGAGCCCCTTGATACTGGCCTTAAAGGCGACATGTCCTTCGGGAACCTGCTCGGTTTCCAAAGGCATCGAGGCCACCGTGTCTTTTCCTCCTGCACAACCAATGAATAGTTGTCCTTCATCCTCGGAATCGAGGTTGATCAGGATCCGTCCATTCAACTGATCGGGTTTCAGGGCAAAAGCACCGGTAAGCCCTGTTTCTTCATCCGAAGTGAACAGTGCTTCAAGCGGACCATGTACGATATCATTCGATTCAAGAATGGCCAATGCAGCGGCAATTCCGATACCGTCATCGGCACCCAGTGTGGTGCCCCTGGCCTTCACCCAGTTTCCGTCGATCCACGGAACGATCGCGTCCTTATCAAAATCATGGCTGGTGTCCGAGTTTTTTTCACAAACCATATCCAGGTGACTTTGCAGAATGACCATCTGCCTGTTTTCGAATCCAGGGCTGGCGGGTTTGCGGATCAGGACATTCCCTGCCTCATCAACGTTGCACTCCAGCTTGTGTTTTAAGGCAAAATTCCTGATATAGGATGCTATTTTCTCCTCTTTTTTCGAAGGTCGCGGAATTTTACAGATCTCAAGAAAGTAATACCAAAGTCTGTCGGGCTTCAGTTGTTCGATGTTGTTACTCATATTAAATGCGCTATACTGTTTATATTTGTGAGGTCAAAAATATCAAAATTCAACGTATGCTGGTGTATTATTTTTTTACCTTTACCCTGAAAATTTAAATAAACAGTTTTGCAAATCCGGTTTCCAAAGTTTTTACGTTTCGGAGGTCTAGCTTTCCGTTATAGTCTTTTTTTCCTTGCAGCCATCCTGCTGATCTTTTTCATTGCCTTTGTTTACAGTTATGGTTATTCAAGTGTCCTGCTGCTTGAGGGAGCCGAGAAGGATGCAACCATCCTTACACAGCAAACCATTGCGCGTTTTGAGAATGTACTCCAGCCAGCCGAATTGGTACCCCGAACGCTGGTCAATGCCATGGAAAACCCGAACATCAGTTATAACGATATCCTTCGTATCTCAAGGGAGTTCGTTGTCCAGGATACAGTTGTTTTCGGTAGTTGCCTTGCTTTTGAACCCTATGGATATGACAAGGATCAATACTGGTATGCTCCCTACATATATGAACAGGGTAAAAATGTATCGAATCGATTGTTGGGAAGCAGCAGTTATGACTATTTCAAAATGGATTGGTACCGCCTGCCCAAACTTCTCAATAAACCGGTCTGGACCGAGCCCTATTTTGATAAAGGTGGCGGGGATGCCCTGATGTGCACCTACTCCACACCCTTCTATAAAACCGTAAACGGAATAAGCAAATTTGCCGGTGTCCTTACGATGGATATATCGTTGAATGCTTTTGAACGTATGGTGAAGGAGATCAAGGTGTATAAGTCCGGCTATGGATTCCTGGTATCGGCTGAAGGAATGATCATTACCTCACCCATACTGGTCATGGAAAATAAAAATGTTCTTGATATAGCCAGAGATAGAAAAGGACATGAAACGACTAAGGCCATTAAAGCCATGCTGGCGGGGAAAACCGGGTTTACCTCCACCGATGGCCTTGAAGCAAAAAACCATCCGAGTTTTTTGTCTTATGCTCCCGTTGCCTCCACAGGATGGTCGTTCGGCATTGTATTTCCGGCAGATGAATTGCTGGATGATTTGTTCAGGTTCTTTAAAAAGATATTGTGGATATTCTTTTACAGCATCCTGGCACTTTTGCTTGCAACAACCTTAATCACCCGAAGGTTGACCCGGCCCATCATCCGCCTCGTTGAAGCCACAAAAAAGATAGGGCAGGGTGACTTCCACGCGAAATTGCCTTTCCGGAAATCAGAAGATGAGATTGCCCAGCTTACCAACGCCTTTGGGGTGATGCAGGATGAACTGGGAAATTATGTGGTGAGCCTGCAGGAAACCACCATGGCGAAAGAAAAGATTGAAAGTGAATTGCATGTCGCCCATACCATCCAGATGGGGATGCTCCCGAGAGGCTTCAATACCCCATCCAACTGGGAGTTGTATGCTACACTCGATCCGGCGAAAGCTGTTGGTGGTGATTTGTATGATTTCTTTTACCTGGATCCCGATCATTTGTGTATTGCCATTGGTGATGTTGCCGGGAAAGGGGTGCCGGCCTCGCTTTTCATGATGGTAACGCGGACGCTTCTCCGGGCGAAGGCCATTGCAGGGATTCCCATCAACGAGGTGATGCAGAGTATCAACCATGAACTTTGCCAGGATAATCCCAACCAGATGTTTGTTACCTTTTTTGCCGGTATTGTTCACCTGAAAACCGGCGAAATGGAATTTTGCAATGCCGGTCATAACTACCCGTATATTCTGGGCCCCGGAGGTGATATCCGCCAGATTAAGGCTAAAGGAGGACTTCCGCTTGGGGTGAATGAGACCATGAAATATAAATCTGAAAAATTTTATTTTAAACCGCGTGAAATTCTGGTACTGACCACCGATGGCATTACTGATGCACTCAATGCTTCGAATGATTTCTTTGGAGAAACCAAACTGGCGTCAACCCTTGCATCCATGGCCAATAAAAACACCAAGGGGCTCACCGATTCGCTGATCATTGAGTTGAAGCGATTTTCGCTGGGAACCGAGCAGGCCGACGATATTACGATCCTGGCTTTGCAATATAAAAATCCTTCAGTCACCAATGAGAGACCCATGGAAACCATTCAGCTAAAACTTAAAAATCAACTTTCAGAACTTGACCAGATTGCAGTCAATCTTGAAACTTTGGCTGAGAAATGGGAAATCCCGGGTAAAATTGTCATGGAGATCAACCTCGTGCTGGAGGAACTGTTTACCAATGTTGTTTTTTATGCCTTCGATGATAAAGATGAACACGTCATTAACATCGATTTCATGCTGATTGATGCACATCAGCTGCAGATACGGCTAGAAGATAACGGCAAACCCTTCAACCTTCTTGAGAAAAAAGTGGAGGATGTTTTTGATAAACCGCTTGAGGATCGGAAGATTGGCGGCCTTGGCATTCATTTCGTAAGGGAGATGATGAATAGTGTGGAATATCAGCGGGCAGATAATAAAAATGTTGTAATTTTAACCAAGAATTTTTAAACCAAACGACGCATAAATATATGGAAATCAACGAACAGAAAACAGACCAGTGTGTAATCATCGGCATTACAGGCCGGCTAGATACCACAAATTACAGCATTTTGGAGAAAAAACTCATGGAGTTGATCGACAATCATCATGATAAAATTCTGGTTGAGTGCTCAAAAATGGATTATGTGAGCAGTAGCGGATTGCGTATTTTGCTGATGGCGCTGAAAAAGGTCACCATGGCTAAAGGGAAATTCGTTTTATGCGGATTGCAGGAGAATATCCGGGAGATTTTTGAAATTTCCGGTTTTACGAATATTTTTGAAATTTATACAACCCAGGATGAAGCCCTGAAGGTGTTTTAATGGTTCAATACATCCACTTTACCGATCCGAATTCGGAAGAGATGGTTCGGAAATTGGAGCATGTTCCGCGCTCTCCTGGAATATGTTTTTTCATGGATATAAACCGGTCTACGGATATGAAATACCAGGGCGGGTTGAAGGACTGGGGACGCAAACTGAACAATACCTTCAATAATCTTTTATACGCAAATCATTTTCAGCATCACATCGTGAAAGGAATCGGTGATGAGATGATGCTTTTTATTCCGGATGAGGCCCTGCTTAAGAAAACTTCGAACAACAGCTGTTTCGCGTTGCTTGAAGATATTTATGCCGGCCTCTATCTGATCAAGAACCATCCTGATCCCGACCTGTTCCTGAATTGTAAAGTGGCCATTCATTATTGCACCGAAGCATACAATATAACCTTTTTTGAAGGGGCCGATGATTATTATGGAAGTGACATTGACCTTACTGCACGCCTGATGGGAAAGAGCATTGAGAACAGAATTGTGCTCAGTGAGAAATTCTATAACAAGGCCATCGAGGATCTGCGAAAACTCGGCCTGCCATCTGATACCGGTTGCCTGTCGAGGGTTTCTGAGCGGTTGGCGGAGAATTTCAAGGGGGTCCCCATGAGTACCGATTACCGGGTGATCGATGTGCAGTAAAAATCGTGACGCGTGACGCGTGACAAAAAAATATCGTGACTCGTGACGCATGACGCGTGACAAACAAAAATAATGAAAATCCGGAGGAGATGATTGTTTATTTGGTTCTGATTCTGACAGTTTTAATAAGCGGGGGGCTGATATTCCTTTTCAAGCCGGATGATCAGCGGGTACTGAAGTTCCTGCTTGCTTTCAGCGGAGCGTTCCTGATAGGCATCACCTTCCTGAAACTGGTTCCCGAGGTATTTGCCAAACCTGCTTTGTACACCGGGCTGTTTGTACTGCTGGGATTCCTGCTGCAACTTGCCCTGGAACTGATTACCGAGGGTGCCGAACACGGTCATGCCCATGCCCATGCCGAAGGAGAAAAGGCATCTCCCTTTCTTTTGCTTATCGGACTTTGTATCCATTCCTTTTTGGAAGGGATGCCCATTGTACATGGTTTTGACCTGAAACTTCAACATACGCTGGTCATCGGGATCGTAATACATAATATCCCGATTTCGCTTACCCTCATGAGTCTCTTTATTCATTACGGCTGCTCCAAATCCAGGGCATTTATCTATCTGGCCATATTTGCCCTGATGACCCCGTTGGGTTCGGTTTTTAGCAATGTGCTTGATACAGCACTGACAAGTTCCCTTGAATCTTACTTTAACTATATTCTTGCCGTAGTGATCGGGATCTTTCTGCATGTCTCTACATCGATATTATTTGAGACTGAGGAAAACCATAAGTATAACCTCCAGAAGTTCATCACGGTCTGCTTCGGATTGCTTGTCGCATTCGGGCTTTCCATTCTCTGAGTCATTCATCGGTGTATTTTGTCCCGGATTTGCAGTAAAGGCAGACTGCAGCATTCTATTTTACCACCAGTTTTTTCATGACATGGTCCCCTGCGATATAATAGATGCCAGGTGTCAATCCTGCAAGATTCACCCTGTTTTCACCCTTTTTGAGACGGATTGATTGCAGCTGCTTTAATGAGGAATCCAAAAGATATACTTGTATTTCATCCCTGGAAATGATCCCTGCAAAATCCTCTGCGGGATTCGGGTAGATCAACGAAATCATTTCACTGTTTATCATCCCGGGAGCGCCGACGCTGCCCGCCTTCGAGATCCGGAATAACAATACGGAGGGGGAGGGAACGGATTGAACAGAGATGGACAGATTATTTCCGCCCGGGATGGTCTGCTCCGACATCGTGAGTGAAGCTGGCAGTCCTGAAATGGTGTATCGTTCAATTTTAATAAGATGTTCAGGGAGCCAGGGCGTGTTATTTAAGTGCAAATCAATGTCGTTGAATGTGCTGTTGTAGTGCGAAACCAGGATATCTATGGTATCCCCGGTAATTGATTTTGATGCCAGGGTCATGATGTTGGTTGTATCCCGGTTAAAAAAGAAATTGATCACCTGATTGCCGGAGCTGTAAAGTTGGTTGTTTGCTTCAGAGGTCATCCAGTTGAAAAACATATAGGACATGCCATTGAAAGTGAGCCGGGCAAGTCCGTTCTTATCCGGAGATGTCAGTCTCCCTAAGCCAGTGCCACGATACCAGTAAATCTGATCGATTTCAGCCTCCTGCCCTGTAATTAGTAAGGAGGCAACGTAGGCAGCCCCCTTCGCTGTATTGTCATAGATGGCGTTTCCCAACTGAGGATTAATTTCAGTGATGTGACTTTCTGCATCAGGAAAACCGTTGTTATCCAGCACATATCGCACAGTGTCCGCGAAATTTTTAACGCTGTATGGGTTGAAGCATCCATATAGATGCCAGGAGTAAAAATCGAGTGCTGCATTGTGCGTATGGCAATAGTTGATGAAGTTGTCGTAATAGGTCTTATTGTGTGTAACGATGGTTCCAGCAAGTGCACCCGGACCTCCGATTTTAAAATCAGGATTTAATAATTTCAGGCTATCCGATGCTGTTGCGTACATTTTAAAATAGTTGAGGGGAGTGCCGTTGGGGGGTGACCAGAACATGCCATCGGGTTCATTCCATATTTCCCAGTATTCAATGTTATGCATGAATCCATTGTTCCATCCCTGCGTATAGTGCATGGCGGTATGTTTGAAAACCGAGGCAATTATGGTAAATGTGGTGTTGTTGGGGTCAATGGGTGGAATGGTCGGGACGCCGGTCTGGGGATAACTGATACCCAGCCGGAAGTAAGGAGATGCATCGACTGCCAGGATTCGGTTGATGGCAGAGTCAGTCTCAATCCAGTTGTAGCTGGCGGGTAATTGCGGATCGAAGGATGGATTGAATGAATTTGATGAGGGGAGGTAGTAATTGTTCGTATAATACCAGTAATCGCATGGTCCGTAATAGTCATGCGTTCTGATATTTCGGATATCCATCTTCAGGTATCCCAATTTGCACGAATCGGGACCGATGTTGACCTCTCTGAATGGCTTCAGGGGCCCTAGCGCAGAGTTGTAGTCGATGTCAAAGGTGATGGTCTGTGCTGTTCCTGATCCCATACAGCAGATTATCAGGGTAAGAAGCAGGATGATATTGATTTTCATGATCAACTGTTTTCTTCAAAATTAATCTAACAGGGGGGTAAAAGCAATTCAGTTTGAATTTTTCTTTGAAGGATTCCAAAATATTCTTACTTTTGCGCCCTCAATTGTACTTCGTTCTTCATTCTTCGTTATTGAAAATGCCCAGGTGGTGAAATTGGTAGACACGCTACTTTGAGGGGGTAGTGTCCTTAGGATGTGCAAGTTCGAGTCTTGTCCTGGGCACAGTCATCACACCGTAAGAGCCCGTAAGTTAATCACTTACGGGCTCATTTTTTTTGCCCTGTTCATTTTGATGTCAAAGTCCAGTATATCAGACATATTTCCTATAAATTTGCTTCGAGTCTCAGTGGATGATGAGATCCAAAACCATCAGAGGGAAAATTCAAAATAATACCCAAAACAAATTGTCATGAAGCAATTAATGATTTTTACGATAAGTTTTTTTGTTCTGATTTCCACCCAGGCACAGAACCTTGTCCCGCAAAACTGGAAGATTAAAACCGGAAACGATCATCAGTGGTCATCACCCGGATTCGATGACAGCGATTGGTCGTCCATCTCTCCGCTGCAAAACTGGGAAAACCAGGGGATTCCTGATTACGATGGTTATGCCTGGTACAGGGCCTCTGTGGTAATCCCTTCATCCTTGAAATCCAAAGCTGTTTATTACAGCGGATTGCTGCTGCAACTCGGCAAAATTGATGATGTTGACAGCACCTTTTTAAATGGCGTATTTATTGGAAAAACAGGAGGATTTCCGCCCAATTTTGAAACAAAATTTTATGCTCCCCGCGAATATCTTATTCCGCTTGACCTTGTCTTATGGGATCAACCCAACATCATTGCAGTGAAGGTGTTTGATGTGATTGGAGGGGGAGGTCTCTATGGGGGACCGGTCGAGATTTTCTACAATGATCTGATAAAAAATCTGACGATCGAAGCGGAATTTTCTCATCCGGATTTCATTATCCGCGATCAGGATCCAATGGAAACCAAACTGAAGATCACAAACGGCACGGCAAATACGGTTTCCGGGAACGTACTGGTCGATATCATCTCTGATTTCGGAAAAGAAATTTCCACAATTTCAAAGGATATAACCATATCCGCCGGAAAAACCATTCAGCTTCCACTTCCGCTGCCCTCTCTTGAACCGGGCTTTTACAGTCTCCGGATCTGCTTGAGAAAAGAGGAATTCAGCAGGAAGGTGATTGTCAATTTTGGGGTTGAACCTGAAAAGATCAAATCACCCCTTACCAGGCAACCCGATTTTGATGCTTACTGGGCAAGGGCTAAAAAGGAACTCGCAGCGGTAGATCCTCAATATAAGATCAGACGGATTGACTCGCTTTGCACCTTAACACGAAATCTTTACCAGGTAGAGATGCGTTCGCTCGGAAATGTACAGATCAGGGCATGGTACTCTGTGCCGGTCAAACCCGGAAAATATCCTGCTATCCTGGCGCTCCAGGGATACAGCGGATCCATGCAGCCATTTTATGCGGATTACGGTGATACCCTCATCGGCATGGCGCTGGATATTCGTGGCCATGGTAACAGCAAAGACAACTTTAACCCGGGCTTCCCGGGTTACCTGCTGTCCCAGATCGGCGACAAAGAGCAGTATGTATACAGGGGAGCTTATATGGATTGCACGAGGGCCGTTGATTTCCTCTTCTCACGCCCGGAAGTTGATACCACGAAGATTGCGGTTGAAGGCGGCAGCCAGGGAGGTGCACTCACCTTTGCCACTGCTGCGCTGAACAGCAACCGCATCACTGTTTGTGTTGCTCAGGTGCCGTTCCTTTCCGACTTCGAAGATTATTTCCGGATTGCCACATGGCCCGACAACGAATTCAAGACCTTTGTCGAAGTTCAGAAAAAAATTGGATGGGCAAAAATATATGAAACCCTGAGTTACATCGACATTAAAAATCTTGCTCCGATGATCAAAGCTCCTCTGCTGATGGGCGTCGGGCTGAAAGATGAAACGTGTCCCCCTCACATCAACTTTGCAGCATACAACCAGGTCCCAGGGGAAAAACGATACATTGCCTACCCAAATAACGGCCATGGGTTGCCTGATGAAATGCGGGGACCGAAAATGGATTTTATCCTGGAGAAATTTCGAATGAAAAGATAAATGTCCCACTCAATGAGCAGTGATTGTTGATGGTCTTTCTCTATCCGGCTATTTTAGCCCGATATAACTTTTCAGGTTTTCAACGTATTTTTCAAAAGCCGCGATCCCTGCGGGTGTTTTTTTACAGATAGTCCGGGGTATTTTCCCGCGAAAGGTCTTGGTGATCGCAATATACCCTGCCTCTTTCAGCTTATCTAATTGTACACTCAGGTTCCCTGCAGTTGCACCGGTGTTTTCACGAATAAACACAAAATCGGCCTCTTCGGTGCTGATCAGGATTGACATGATGGCCAACCGCAACTGGGAATGCAGCACCGGATCAAGCTCCTTATACATGGCCGTTCTCTTTTTTTCTGAGCAGGTGCCCCGGAATAATAAAACCGAAGATCACCGAGACAAACAGCACCAATTCCTGAATCTTCAGCATCTGCGGATGATGGAAGGAAACAAGCAACACCAGGGTGGCGATCCAGCAAATGATTCCTCCGGTAACAAGGGGCTTGAATTGATAGGCCTTTCCGGATACAAACAGGGCAAATCCATAAAGACACAACATAATCGGGGTAAACAAGGTCCACGGAACCCACCTGAGAAATTCCTGACCCGGTTCAGTTTCTGTGAATGATGGCAGAACCAGAACTGTTGTCATAAGTATTCCGGCTATCATGGTGATGACTGAGATGGTAAAGGCAATCCAGACAAAACTCATGATCCTGTCAATGTACGTTTTAACCAGTTTCTGGTATTCCATTTTTCTTACCATGCTGATGTGAAAAGGAACACCGATGGCCATCATGGACCACAGGTAAAAGGAAAAGTACCTGGATTCACCCGGTAATACTACAAGGAGGATGAAAATTGAAAGACTAACGATGGCAACCAGGTATCCCCATAACAGGAAGATGTCGCCTAAACCTTTTTGAAGATTGTTCTTAGCCGAATTGATCATTTTCCCAATCAACTCAAGGCTTTCTTTTTCATTTAAGTGAGTGTCCATAAAGTTTGTTATTATAAATGCGTTGCAAATATAAACTAGTTTATATTATAAACCTAATTTATTTATAAAATTTTTGTAATTAATTCGGGGGAGTTTGATTCAGCATGATAAAATGTGATTATTTGGAGACAAGGCGGAACCCGATGCCGTAGTTCTTTACCTCGGGGGCATAGCAGGAACGGTAAGCCGAGCGGCAATGTTGTGCGAAACAATACCAACTTCCGCCGCGGATGACGCAACACGACCCCGAGGCTACTCCGGTTGGGTTGGTCTGTGGTTCGGATGTATAATCACCGTACCAATCGCTGCACCATTCCCACACATTTCCGTACATGTCGAAAAGGCCCCAGGGATTGGCAGCGAAACTGCCTACCGGAACAGTTTTTTTTGTATCAAGCCCCTCTTTACAACCAGTGAATGGGTTTTTCCCATTGTAATTTGCCTGGTCAGCGTTGAGACAATTGCCTGTGCAAAAGGGGGTGCTGGTACCGGCGCGGGCTGCATATTCCCATTCGGCTTCAGTAGGCAACCGGCAACCCAACCAATCGGCGAAAGCCATCGCATCTGTTCTGCTTACATTGATAACAGGACGATTCCCTTTTCCCCAGCCTTCATCACCTGGTAAGCTTCTGCCGGTAGCTTTGCAAAAAGGAATATATTGATCAAAAGTAATTTCGTACCGGCTCATTTTAAAGGCACTCAATGTTACCTGATGAGGCAATTCATCATCGAACCGTGTGGCTTCGGTTGCAGGACTACCCATAAAAAAAGTGCCGGCAGGGATGTTCACCCAATCGATGACAGGTTTCTGGGCAATGCCCGCCGCATTGTAAAAAAACAGGAACAGCACGCAGAACCAGCCCGGGGAGAACTTTTTTCTCTTCATAAAGAATCAAACATTCACCAATAATTGAGGGGGCTAAAACTACTTATTTTATTTTAAATGACCTAACCGGTTCAAAATGCGCAGCATGAACATGCAAAAGGGGGGAGGGATTGATTGATTTTTTTTAGCAGAAAATGGCACCTATTTTTTCATCTTTTTCTCCATGGCATTGATCTCGCTCTCAAGTTCCTTCATCAACTGATCCTCATTGTCAAGAAAATCAGTCTTCCATTCTTTTTCACCAAATACAAAAGTGAACCTTACTTCATCATCTGTGGGTTGTTGTTTTGTGGTGACCAGCCAGAAATAAATATTCTGGGGTTTCAAAAGGCTGGATTCGATGAGTGCAGTCGCCAAGATATATATACTCCTGATGGTGTCCTGATTTCCTGAATATACTCTGACAAAATCTGGAACAGGACCATGATCCGAATGTGCTTCAAGGATGACATTATGGGAAATAATGACAGACAGCATGAAAAGAAACAGGTGTTTTTGCCGTGGTTTCATAGCTGATGGTCCCCGTCCTATAAAACAAAAGCTAAAGATATAGAATAATTGTTATTTTTGAATGTTATTGGCATGGAACGTTAGAAATGGAAAAGAACAATCATCCAACAATTCTCATCGTCGATGACATAGAAGCCAACATCCTGATTATTAAAAATGCCGTCAGGGGCCTGGATGTCAATGTCATTACCGCAACCTCAGGAAAAGAGGCCCTCGAAAAGATCAGGGACCGTGACCTGGCTCTTGCGCTGATTGATATGGAGATGCCTTTGATGGGAGGACAGGAACTGGCCGCGAGAATTAATTCAGAACATACCGGCGACCTGGTCCCTGTCATTTTTGTGACAGCCTATTCTTTTTATGGACAGAATCTCCAGGAGTATTATCAGCAGGGGATAATCGATTTTATCATCAAACCGTTTCACCGGAACATCCTGGTTAGTAAAATTAACATCCTGCTTGAGCTTTATCGCCAGAAACAAAGAATCAGGGAATCGGAGAAAATGTACCGGATGCTGCTCGATGCTTCGCCTGAAGGCATTATCATAATGAACCTCGATGGCAGGATCAGGGAAATATCCTCCATCGCCTTGAATGTTTTTAATATTGCTGATAAAATAGATTGCATCGGGAATAACATTGTCACCCTGTTTCCGCCCGAAGAGCACACCCGCCTACAAAAACTGATTGATACTACGTTCGAACAGGGACTGACCCAGAATGTTGAATTCACCCTGCACACAGCAGACCAGAAGCAGTTTTTGGCTGAGATCAGCACGACGCTTATTTTTGATGAAAATGGGAACAACCAGTCGCTCATGGCCATCATTCGTGATATCACGGAACGAAAGAGAATGGAGCAGCAGCTGGTTCATACCGAACGGATGGCTGGCCTGGGGGTAATGGCAGCAGGGATCGCACATGAGATAAACCAGCCATTGAATATTATTTCGATCGGGCTCGAAAATCTTCTTGACGAAGTGAGGAGTAACCGGATTGACGCTCAGTACCTGCAAAAAAAAGCCGATAAAATTTTTGAAAATTTGTCGAGAATAGACAAGATCATCAATAACATCCGGAAATTTTCCAGGACAACAGACGGGGATGTACTTTCTACGTTCAGTATCAATGAGAGCATTTCAAGCGCCCTTGTCCTGGTTTCGGGACAGATGACACACGCCGGGATTGAACTAAACCTCGATCTTGATGAATCGCTCAAATTGGTGATGGGCAATACCTATAAATTTGAGCAGGTCATCCTGAATCTTATCTTCAATTCCAAGGATGCCATTGAAGACAGGAAGAGGTTGATCGACGAAGTGAAACCGGGTATCATCGGGGTGAAAAGTTATTGCGACAAAAAAAGTTATATCGTAGAGGTAACCGATAATGGAATCGGGATTAAACCCGATGAACTGGATAAGATCATGTTGCCTTTTCATACCACCAAGGAGGCAGGCAAAGGAACCGGACTCGGACTTTCCATCTCATTCGAAATTATCAGGGAGATGAAAGGTCATATTGAGGTGTTTAGTGAATATTCCTTTGGCACTACCCTTCGGATCGTTATGCCAAAACCTGATAAATCGAAGAACAAATGATGACAAATAAGCTTCGTGTTCTAATCCTGGATGACGAACGTCAGTTTACTGAGGAGCTTGAGGAATTTTTCAGGAACCGGGGATATAAGCCCTATATCGCCAATACTGCGAATGAAGGGATGACCGTGATGGAGAACAATCCCATCGACCTGTTAATTCTCGATGTGCGTTTGCCCGGTATCAATGGCCTCGATTTGTTGAAAGTTGTGAAGGCAAAATACCCATCCATTGAAGTAATTGTTGTTTCAGCTCACGGGGATATGGACACTGTCATCAGCGCCATGCGGTTAGGGGCCATTGATTATCTCAGGAAACCATTCCGCCAGATGGATATCAGGATTGCCATTGAACGAACACAAAGATTTCTGCTGTTGCAGCAGCGTTTGAAAGAGATGGAGGAGAAAAGTTCCCTGATCTCCAAAAGCCTTGAGGAGCGAATTGAAAGACAGATGGTAGGGGCAAGTGACGCGATCAGGCAGGTTCTTGATTTTGCCCTGAAAGCGGCGAGTTACCCGGAAACCCATGTTTTGATTACCGGAGAAAGCGGCACTGGTAAAGAAAATATTGCCAGGATCATTCATTATGCCAGCAGCCGTAAAAATAATTTACTTTATACGGTTAACAGTAGTTCTGTTACAGACTCATTGATGGAAAGTGAATTTTTCGGCCATAAAAAGGGGGCCTTCACCGGTGCCATCCATGATAAAAAGGGTTTTTTCGAAATTTGCGACCACGGAACCCTATTCCTCGATGAAATTGCCGATATGCCCTTAAACCTTCAATCAAAGGTGCTCCGGGCCATAGAAGAAAAACAGATAACCCGGGTAGGGGAGACTGACCCTGTAAAAACTGATTTCCGGATCATTTCGGCGACCAACCATGACCTTGAAAAGCTGGTTGATGAGAAAAAATTCAGGCTGGACCTTCTCCACAGGTTAAATACTTTGACAATCCATATTCCGCCTCTCAGAGAACGACCGGAGGATATTGAGCCATTGCTGCGTTTTTTTATTTCCGACTTCTCAAAAAAGATCAACAAATCAACGCCTGCTGTTGACGATGGTGTTATCAGTGAACTGCTTAAATATGACTTCCCCGGAAATGTACGGGAGCTGAAAAACATGGTTGAGCGTGCAGTTATTCTGTCTAGCGGAGGTTTGTTGGGAGTCGGTGATTTTCCGGTAAAACAAAAACAGGGAATACCCGGAATGAATGTATTTTCAAATGGGACCCTGGAAGAGACCGAAATTGCCCTCATCAGGAATACCTTGCATCAAAATGGGTATAACCAGATAAAAACGGCCCGTGTACTTGGGATTTCCCGTGATGCCCTGATCAGGAAAATGTCTAAGTTCAAAATCATCATTCAGAAGCACGACAACCCATTGTAGAAGCGAACAACTGTGCGGTATTATCGCGTTGAATCTCCCTTCGGTCCTGGCTTCTTTTCTTTCCATGATCTTATTATAAGCACGTATATAGTTGAAATATAGCATTTTAACTGACTGGAATTTTTGAATCCCGCCATCCGGCATGCCTTTTGCCTTAAAGGATTGCAATTCATTTATTTTAATTTTCTTAAACTACCTCATTGACGGGTCTATATCGCCTCCCCTGCGTTTGTAACCGACTGGCAAATCTGCTGCGTTCGGTTAGTTCACTTTTTTCCAGGGCAGCGATTTTTCATATTGTTATTCCGATAGTATTCTTAGTCACCCTGTTCCCTGAAGCATGGAGCCAGACCACGGTTGTTGAATGGCATTTTCCCGACAATCCTGATGATGCAATTGCGGATGGCGGAACGCCCGACAACCTGGGAATGGTCATTACAACCCAGGGAGGAACAGGAACGGTCGTCTTTAATCACCCTGGTGTTGCAACGCGTTGTGCAGCGGCCGACCACTGGGACAATGGTGCTAACACGAAATTCTGGCAAATTGAGTTCTCCACGGCTGGTTATGTAGGTTTGACGATTGAGGCACAACTGCAATCATTTACCGCCGGGGACTTTGGTCCGAGAGATTTTTCTGTAGATTATAAGATCGGCGCTTCAGGTGTCTGGATCCCCATGGTATCCTTTTCTCTGAGTACAGGAAACCATTGGTTCCCCATGCCATTGGTCAATCTTCCTGCAGCATGCAACGACCAGCCTTCTGTTTTCATTCGCTGGATCATGACAAGCAACATTCCGACCCAGGGCAGCGGAATGGTGCCTTCCAATGCATTCAGCAGGATTGACAGTATTGTAGTGAAAAGCATCTGCGACATGTCAGTCACCGCTGTGCCAGGTTCCCAGATCGGATGCCCTGGCAGTTTAATCACGCCCATTGTCCTGGCCACTCCCAACAATAATCCGGGAACAACCTACAATTGGGTCAGAAATAATACTGTAAATCTCACCGGAATCCCCGCATCAGGAACAGCAAATCCTATTACTGGAGCGTTGAACAACACCTCTCCTCAATTTTCTCAGACCACCCTGTTTACAATCACCGCCAATGACAATGGCTGCAGTGCAGTTACGACAGCGTCGGTCACTGTTTTCGATAATGTTCCCCCTTTGTTTACAATTAGCCCAAGCCCTGTCAGATGGTGTGTCCAGGATATTGTAACTGCTTTCTGGGATTGGGCCGGCGATATTACACCCATCCGCCCCGACTGGTATACTTTTTATGCCGGAGGAACCACATTCGATCTTGATCCTTCTACTTTCTCCGATAATTGTACATCCCCTGCAAACCTGATTCTTCATTGGAAGATTATCCTTGCCGGAGGTACCGTCATTTCAGGAGCAGGCCAAATTTCACTTTACCCGCTGGATATTATTTTCCCCTTAGGTAGCAGTACGATCACCTACTGGCTATTGGATCAGTCAGGCAACTTTACTCCTGTTGCCAACCGGCCGGTGGTGGTTGTTACAGTGTACCCGAGGCCTTCCATAACAAGAAATTTCTAACCAATTATAAAACAAACAATAAGCCTATGAAACACCTGAAATTAGAATAAATGAAAATGAGATGAAAAATGAATCAGTTAAACCATTTAAAATCTAAAAAAATGAAAAAGCATCTATTATTTCTTGTTCTATTTATCTTCCTTTCCAGTATGGGAATAGTTTATGGACAGCCGATTTGTACGCCAGGACCTTTATCTCCTGCAGCAGGATCACCCTATACCTATAAAGTTGCTATTGGTAACCCGCCATACAACGGGGTCACCGGTAGTTATACCTGGTATGTAACTACAAATGTCGACCTGATGAGCGCTACCGGCGTCGTCCCGGCCCCGGGCGCTGAGATCATTGCCACCGGAACTTACAATGCCCCGGCTGTCGGACAGGATCAGATTATTATCACCTGGACAGCACAGGCCATTGTTAACGGACTTGCCAATCCCTACTACCTGGTTGTAAAATTTGCCGGGAGCAATGGAATCTGCAATGCCATGAACATGAAAGTTTGGGAAATCAAGCCTATCAACAAGTTCCTGCTTGCCATTTACCCGATGGGAGGTGCCGGCGGCGCTGGAACATATTGTGCAGCTGATGTCAGTTCGGCTATCGTTACTCCAGGAACGCCAACGGTTGCTTATCAGTATGGTGTAAATTCTGTATATGCCAGGATTTCTGCTACGAATTATACCGGACCCTGGACCCCATCGTTCAGTATAACTGGACTTGATGCTGCGCAAACACTTACGGCCGTTACCTGGAGTACGGACTCATTGTTTACCAGCCCGCATACCACAACCATTGCCGGCAATATTGCCACCTCTACAGATCAGGCTACGGCCGCCTTCGATGGCAGTGCCAAGATCTGGGTGAAAATGGATATTACCAATAACTCCTTTGAAACCCTGGCCGATTTGCCCATTACCCTGGCTGTTGATGGGATAATCACCGTTGGAGCAACCACTCTAAACGACGTAATATCCGAAACCGACTGTAATCCGGAAGTGGCCTTTGGCAAAAACGTAAATCAAACCATCAAGGCACGTCCGACCATTACACCGGATCCGGCTACCGGACCATTTATTGTTAAGAATCCGTAATAACCTGTCGGTTAACATGTTCGGGATTGATCAGGTGATCGTTCCCAGCCACTCCCGGTATGCCCAAGAGGCATACCGGGAGCTGGTTTAACATTGGAATCACATGCAAAGTGGATGAATCATCCATTTTGATTAAGATTCATACTGGGTGCAGGTATTATGCCCCGGTGGTAAGTTAACAAGATGCAAGGTGTAATTGGTCATAAAAGACTGAAGCTCATTGTCCTGATAGGGCTACTTCTTGTAACGAATGTAAATGCCCAGATCAACCAGGTGGTGCAGGAGGGGCAGCTATACGGTTTAGGAGTTGTGGCAATACCCGGAGATACCTATGTGTGGCGTATCTTCAAGGATTATACGCTGCTTGTAGAAGCTGATTCCACGGAGGTGGTTTTTCCATCCGGGAATATCGGTTATGCCATACCTGTCATCTGGCTTAAGAGCGGGAACTATTATTTCACCGTTGCAGCCCAGAACGAAAGGGGTTGCTCGAACTTAAAGGTTGGCATGATTACCGTTGGAGGATCATTTAAGGATTCACCTGCAATATCCATCAATGTCGACAGGAACCCGATATGTTCAGGGACGGTGGTGACATTTCACGCTATAGCATCCAATGCCGGCTCTTCGCCGGAGTACAGATGGCTGAAAAACGGGAGGAAAGTCGGATTGAATCAACCGGTTTATGTCGACAGTACCCTTTTTGATCACGACATGGTAAGTTGTGTCCTGTTAACAACACTCAGCAAGGATCTCGATAATCCTAAGAGTACCGAATCCAATGAAATTGAAGCCCACGTATTTAACACCCTGGCTGACTTCGAAATCAGTGACAATGAAAACACCTGGAAGGGGAATATTCTATTGGAAAATCGCTCGAGAGACGCGGATACCTATTTCTGGGACTTTGGAAACGGCCAGTCATCAGAGGAAGAAAATCCGACGGTTACCTATTTTGACGACGGCACCTATCTGATCCGTTTAATTGCCAGAAACAATCTGAACTGCGTTGATACAACCGTCCTGAATTACCAGATGATGTTCAAAGGGTTGTATATCCCCAACGGTTTTGCACCTACCGTATCAAGTTCCCTGCCGGGAGTTTTTAAACCTGCCGGGATCAATCTGAAGAAATTCAAAATAGATGTGTACGACAACTGGGGCCATTTGATGTGGAGCTCTGTTGCGCTGGATGAAAGCGGGGTCCCGACTGAATCATGGGATGGAACCGTTAATGGAAAACTTATGCCTCAGGATACCTATTTATGGAAAGTGGAGGCGGAATTCAGGGATGGCACGGTCTGGACAGGATCAAATATCGGGAAAGGGGCCGGGAAAACGATTGGCACGGTCACATTATTTAGATAAAAGATGGAGGGAGTATGAAATCAATACCTATGATTCCGGCATGGATAAGCTTTGCCCTGGTACTGCTTTTTTCCAGTTCAAATGGCCAGGATCCGAACTATTCACAATGGCTCAATGCGCCAATTTATTATAATCCGGCATTCACAGGACTTAATGCCGGCGTAAGGGCAAGGCTATCCTGCCGTGACCAGTGGCCAAACCTGCCTGTTGATTTTAAGACTCTTTATTTTTCGGGTGATTTCGGGGATCGTAATTTGCCGGGGTCAGGTGGGATAGGGCTTTTGGTGAATCGTGACAACGAAGGTGTCGGGTTTATTAAAAATCTCTCGGTCGGACTTTCATTATCAGCCAGGATTCCGATCTCATACAATGTGATTTGCCAGGTAGGGGTTAAAGGTTCCATGATTCAGAAATGGCTTCAGTGGAGTGATTTTGTCTTCAGCGACCAGTTGAGTGGCAAATATGGTAATATTTATCCGACACAATTGACCGGGCCGGATGATCAGAAGCGCATTTTTGCGGATTTCGGTGTAGGCGGGCTGGTGCAATTTGTGAACAACAGTGGCAATTTCACCGGAACAGCGGGTTTCGCTGTGGATCACCTTTTTCAGCCGGATGAGTCGTTCATATCGGTTCTTAAAGCCCCATTGCCCCGAAAATATGTGGGTCATCTGGATTTTGTCATTTCGCTGGGAAATGGTCCCAGTTCATCTCAAAATCCGGTAAAGGGCGCCGGTGATCCACTACGTCTGAATCCAGGAATCATTTTCCAGAACCAAAACGGAATGAACTCACTGCAGGTTGGGATAAATGCGCTGAAATACAATATTTACCTGGGAGGCTATTTGAAGACAACATCGGTATATGGGGCGACGACAGCACTGATGGTGCTCGCAGGTTATCGGTACATCATTTCTGAGACCATGAACATTAAATTCATGTACAGCTATGATATCCAGGTTTCCAGTAACCTCCAGGGAACGGGCGGCGCGCATGAGATCAGCCTGATCCTTGAATTTAAAGGCACGCACATCGCAGGAAGGAACAGGTTTGCCACCTGCAGGAGTGAAACTGGTCCTGACCGGAACCCGGCGTACCTGGAATGCAGCCCGTTCTGATCCAGGGCAAAGAAATTTGAAAAATATCAAACCGAGGCTTGGTTCGAGTAAAAAAAAGCGTACTTTTGCACTCCCTGAACCGTACGGGCGAAGAATGGCTTTGTACGGGAAAATGCCCGGATGGCGGAATTGGTAGACGCGCTAGTTTCAGGGACTAGTGTCCGTACGGATGTGCAGGTTCGAGTCCTGTTCCGGGCACGATTAATAAAAG